>OBWV01000107.1_pt1 | contig 99834 bp, 99 predicted proteins | sample 1495351 | NCBI WGS metagenome assembly OBWV01 (sample SAMEA2580122, study PRJEB22360) | human gut metagenome | biome: human gut; feature: human-associated habitat; material: faeces | place: Denmark | collected 2008/2010 | reverse complement strand
GCGGCGATAATCGGGCGAGCATCGGGCGACAATCGGGCGATGGCGCCTAACAGCCACCCAATAGTCGCCCCTCCGTCATGCAACGGGCATGGAAAACCCCGGGAGAAGGGATGCAAAACCCTAGATTAATTTTAGATTTTAAATTTTAAATTTTAGATTCCAGCCGCACGAGCCTACGCTTTTTAACTTTCAACTTTTAGTTTTTATCTTTTAGCTTTTAGTTTTCACTTCCCAACTACCCCCACTAACTCCCCCTTACACAGGGGGAGGATGCGCTACATTGAAATATTGATACGATTTCTTGCGTCCGTCTCTCCCCCTGTGTAAGGGGGAGCCGGTGGGGGTAGTCAAAGCGTCGGCCCCGCACGGCTGGAATCTAAAATCTAAAATCTAAAATTAGTAGGCTCTAAACTCCTTTTTGTATACAATTCGGCCACAAAGCGTGATTCATGAGATACCGGTGTTAAATTTATATATCCGGACACGATTCGTCCCGCCTCCATCAGCAAGGGATGCACCTCTCTATTCTTCTCCACCGATTGCATGATTTCTCCCGCTTGGGGAGAAAAGCGAATATTAAAAACACCCTCAACACCCTCTTGTAAATAACGCTGCAAAGCAATTGAAACGATTCCCATGTTATAACGCAGATTTATCTCGACACAAGGCTGCACACCAAATTCTCCCGACTCGTCCTCGTATATCATCATATCCACCCCCAAGTATCCCACGTATTTCCCATGAAACACCGTCATCACCACCTTTTCCAACTGTTCACGGATTTCATGTAAGAACCCCGTTCCCGTATATTTTGCAATCATCCCTTCCAAACTAGAATTCGATGCCACCCTGTTCCCTTCGTATTCCCCCCGCCGACTTGTTTGAAAAACAGAATACCCAAGAAAATTCAGGTAAAATAAACAGTCCATTTCAAACTCCATGGCAAAATCCAGCACCCGATTCAATCTTTTTTCCACCATCACGTACCCTTGTTTACGCAAGATACCGGATAAAACTTCCTCTTCTTTACACGTCATCTGTCCTTTCGGGATAAAAAGAATACCTTTACCGGAAGAGGACCAAGGAGCTTTCACCACGATATCTTCCTTTTCCGACAACAACCTGATTCCTGCCAACGTGTTACATTCACGAGGAATAATATCCTCCCCTATACAGGGAATAGCCCGTACCATCTCAGCCAAACAAGTGGCAGCCATTCGCCTGCTATATAAATCCCTCCGTTCATCACTCCACGTTGACATGACACTCTCCCTGAACTGCTCGTTACAACGACTTTTCAAATCTTTCAACAAATTGTGCACCCGGGGACTCCATCCCCAAGGCTTTATCTCGTTAAAAGAAAGTAATTGAGCTTTTTCCCAGATGATCGGTTTACAATCCAGACCAAAAATTTCTTTTCGACTTTTCATAAAATCGAAGTCCGGCATCTTCGTCACCAACACGTAATCCCCTTTTCCTGTCAAATATGCAGATAAAAACGCCAGATCACCGGCCATAATCGAAATATTCGCCTTTGGCGTGTAACCATTTGTCCCATTGGCTATTGAAATTTCATTATCCGGATTAAACAGGTATAAATCTTGCATAAATGTTAAATTTTAGAGCAAAAGTAACACTTTTGGCTTAAATTTTGTATCACCTATAAAAGTTTAAATAAAGAGGATATGAACGACTATCCGTATTTATACAGATTTTAAATTAATAACTATAAGTTTCATTTATTTTGCGAAAAGTGAAACATTCATTTCGGGATAACCGTAGGATATATCGTGTAGACTTGATAATGATTGAAAAATAAAACTTTAAATAAATAGATGAGATGATTTTACAACTAGCTTTCGTTTTAACAGCAATCATCATCGGAGCGCGTTTGGGTGGTATCGGACTGGGTGTCATGGGAGGTATTGGATTGGGAATTCTGACATTCGTATTCAGCCTACAACCCACGGCCCCGCCTATTGATGTTATGCTTATGATCGTGGCGGTTATATCCGCGGCAGCATGTATGCAGGCAGCCGGAGGATTGGACCTTATGGTCAAGGTGGCCGAACGCTTATTAAGAAAGAACCCGGCACACGTTACGATTCTGAGTCCGTTAGTAACTTACGCATTCACGTTTATCGCCGGTACCGGCCACGTTGCCTATTCCGTACTTCCGGTAATCGCTGAAGTTGCCACGGAAACCAAGATTCGCCCGGAACGTCCCCTAGGAATTGCCGTGATCGCTTCCCAACAAGCCATTACCGCCAGTCCAATTTCTGCTGCCACGGTAGCATTACTGGGCTTGCTAGCCGGTTTTGACATTAGTTTGTTTGACATTTTGAAGATCACGATTCCCGCCACGCTAATCGGTGTACTCGTTGGTGCCTTCTTCTCCATGAAAGTCGGGAAAGAACTCGTTGATGACCCAGAATATCAAAAACGTTTGAAAGAAGGCGTGTTCAATGACAAGAAATACGAACTGAAAGACGTTGCCAACCAGAGAAGAGCAAGCCTGTCTGTTTTTGTTTTCATCATTGCCACGGTATTCATCGTGCTATTCGGTTCGTTTGATACCATGCGTCCTTCATTCATGGTCAATGGCGAACAAGTATTATTAGACATGCCATCTATCATTGAAATATTAATGTTATCCGCGGCAGCTATCATATTATTAGTAACTCGTACAGACGGATTAAAAGCCGCACAAGGTTCCGTCTTCGGGGCCGGTATGCAAGCGGTAGTAGCCATCTTCGGAATCGCGTGGATGGGAGATACTTTCTTGCAAGGCAACATGGCAGAATTAAAATCTTCTATTGAAGAAGTTGTCAGACAAATGCCTTGGTTATTCGGTATAGCCCTGTTCGTGATGTCTATTCTGTTGTACAGCCAAGCCGCTACCGTCCGGGCGCTCATGCCTCTCGGCATAGCCTTGGGAATATCGCCTTACATGCTGATCGCCATGTTCCCGGCCGTCAACGGGTATTTCTTTATCCCGAACTACCCCACCGTGGTAGCCGCCATTAACTTCGACCGAACGGGTACAACACGAATCGGCAAATACGTGCTGAACCACTCGTTCATGATGCCCGGACTTGTCGCGACCATCGTGGCCGTTGGACTTGGACTGCTCTTTATACAGATTTTTTAAATACTCTAATTATAAGTAAATTTTAAATTACAGGTTATGAAAATGTTTAAGAATTTAAGTTTGCTGGTAGCCCTAGTGCTATTCTCTGTTGCGACCACGTTCGCACAAAAGTTGCCTAACATCCATATTCTGGCAACAGGAGGTACGATCGCCGGAACCGGAGCTTCTTCAACCGGGACCAATTACACAGCCGGACAGGTTGCCATCGGTACACTTTTATCGGCTGTACCCGAAATTCAGAAAATAGCCAATGTAACCGGAGAACAAATCGTTAAGATCGGTTCACAGGATATGACGGATGACGTGTGGTTGACACTTGCCAAAACAATCAACAAATTATTGGCAAGAAAAGACATTGACGGAATCGTGATCACCCACGGAACCGACACGATGGAAGAAACCGCCTATTTCTTGAATCTTGTCGTGAAAAGTAACAAACCGGTTGTACTTGTAGGTGCCATGCGTCCCTCTACCGCTCTTAGCGCTGACGGTCCGTTAAACTTATACAATGCCGTGGTTGTTGCAGGAGCAAAAGAATCCATGGGTAAAGGAGTTTTAGTTTCCATGAATGGTATTATTCTCGGGGCTCACAGTGTTTTAAAAATGAACACGATTGATGTTCAAACATTCCAAGCACCGAATTCAGGAGCCCTTGGCTATGTTTACAACGGCAAAGTATACTACAATCAATCTCCGTTAAAAAAACACACCAGCCAATCCATATTTGATGTAACGAACCTGAACTCTCTTCCGAAAGTGGGCATCGTGTACAGCTATTCAAACATGGAAGGTGACGTTGTTAAAATGATGGCTAATAGCGGTTACAAGGGAATTATCCACGCCGGATTAGGTAACGGAAACATCCACAAAAACGTGTTCCCGGAATTAATCAACGCACGTAACAAGGGAATTCTTATCGTACGTTCAACCCGTGTGCCGACAGGACCGACCACGCTTGACGCTGAAGTAGATGACAATCAATACAAATTCATCGCTTCTCAAGAATTGAACCCGCAAAAATCAAGAATCCTCTTGATGTTAGCTTTGACTAAGACTAACGATTGGAAACAGATCCAACAATATTTCAACGAATATTAATTCATAAAAGCACCCGAGTCCTTTAAAACAGGACTTGGTGCTTTATTCCATTTGTAATTCTAGTTATAATAACTAGAAATTAGGAAATTATATTTTTATCAAAACGCAGAACATGAAAAAATTAGCTTTATTAATACTTGTTATGGGTTGCGCAGCAGGTGCTTTCGCACAAAATGCCACGAACGAAAAGACTCTTTTCGAACGAGTAACCCAAATAGAGAAAAAAATGGACTGGTTCAACTTCTATTTGAACATGCAAGGTTCTTTTGATGCCAGTTTCAACTATGACCAAAGCGGATTGAGCGAGGCTGCATTCAAGATGCGTCAATTCCGTATTGAAGCAAAAGGTAACATCACTCCTTGGTTGTCCTATCGCTGGAGACAACGTCTGAACCGTGGGAACAACGGTGGTAACAATATCGACAATATGCCTACTTCCATTGACATCGCAGGTATTGGGGTAAAATTAAATGACCAGTTCTCATTCTTTGCCGGAAAACAATGTGCCGCTTATGGTGGTATCGAATTCGACTTGAACCCGATCGAAATCTACGAATATAGCGATATGATCGAGAACATGAGTAACTTCATGACCGGTTTGAACATCGCTTACCAGATTTGTGACAACCATCAACTTCAATTCCAAATTTTGGATAGCCGTAACGGTTCTCAGGATGAAACATACGGTCCCGGATTTGAAAAAAGCCGTGCCCCACTCTTGTACACGTTAAACTGGAATGGTAACTTGTTCGATGGAATCTATAAAACTCGTTGGTCAGCATCCGTGATGTCCGAAACAAAAGATAAGCAAATGTATTATTATGCTTTAGGTAACGATTTCACGTTCTCTAAAAAAGTAAATATGTTTGTAGACTTCATGTATTCTGACGAACAAATCGACCGAAAAGGTATCATTACCGGTATGCTAGAAAACAAAGATGCCGCTCTTCTTGACGGTCACAATGCACTTGATGCAGAATACCTATCCGTGGTGACAAAAGTAAACTACCGTTTCCAACCGAAATGGAATGCTTTCGTGAAGGGAATGTATGAAACGGCCTCCGTGTCAAAAACACGTGGTGACATCGAAAAAGGAAACTATCGTACTTCTTACGGTTACTTGGCCGGTATCGAATACTACCCGTTAGAAGACAGCAACCTGCATTTCTTCTGTACCTTCGTGGGACGTTCTTACAAATTTACTGATCGTGCCGCTCAAAAAGGATACAACACGCAAAGATTGGAAGTCGGATTTATATACCAATTACCGATGTTCTAACAAACAAGAAATGATACAATTACGAGAGGGAATATTCAAATATATTCCCTCTTTTGATTTATCTCATTTTATTTTGAAATTGTTTTAACGAGTGTTATTTTTGTAGCATATTAGAGCAAAGATTTACAATCTAAATTTAGAAACAAAACTATTACTATGAAAAAAACTAATCTACTCACTATTTTAGTATTAAGCGCAAGCATTATTTTTTCAGGATGTGCATCCATGAGTAACACGGGCAAAGGCGCTGCCATCGGGGCCGGTGGTGGAGCCGCACTTGGAGCCGGTATCGGAGCCTTGGTTGGTAAAGGTAAGGGAGCTGCCATTGGGGCTGCCGTGGGAGGAGCTGTTGGAGCTGGAACCGGGGCTTTAATCGGCAGAAAGATGGATAAGCAGAAAAAAGAGTTAGAAGCCATTGAAGGGGCTCAGGTTGAAACTGTTACAGATGCAAATGACCTACAAGCCATTAAAGTAACTTTTGATAACGGCATATTGTTCGCCACGAACTCTAGCCAATTAAGTTCATCTTCCAGAGATGCCTTGACGAAATTTGCCACGTCGTTAAAGAACTCTCCGGAAACAGACATCACGATCTACGGCCACACGGATAACACCGGAACCCGTGCCGTAAATGAAAGAATATCCAAAGAACGTGCGGAAGCTGTTGCAAACTTCCTAGTTGGAAACGGGATTGCCCGCAACAGAATCACCACGGAAGGCCTAGCATTCGATCAACCGGTAGCCGACAATAGTACAGCAGAAGGACGTGCTAAAAACCGTCGTGTCGAAGTATATATCACGGCAAGCGCGAACATGATCAAACAAGCAGAAGAAGGTACCTTGAAATAAGATACAATCAGTAAGTAACCACTAAAAGCTGGAAGGCTGTTTTCGAACGATCTCCAGCTTTTAGTTTTTTTAATCCGATAACAATGAAAAGAAAAAAACTATTACTAATCACGCTATTAGCACTATCATTACAGAGTCTGTCAGCCCAAGGTCTGTTATCCCATCTAAACGACACGACAAACGGGCGCTCTCTTTTTGAAAGAATATCGAACATCGAAAAAAAGAATAATATTTTTAACCTGAAACTGCACATGCAAGCCACATTCAACGGTGCATTCACAGACGGAACATTCGAGCAAGCAGCCTTCAAAATGAACCAGCTTCGATTAGAAGCCCGGGGGGACATCAATGACTGGCTTTCTTACCGTTGGCGTCAACGCCTGAACAGCAGTAACACGCCCCACGCACTGGATAACCTTCCCTCCTCCATCGATTATGCCATGATCTCTGTACGCCTGACTGATCAGTTTGTCACCTCCATCGGGAAACAGGCGGCAGCATACGGGGGGTTCGAATATGATCTGGATCCGATTGAAATCTACCAGTACAGTGACATGATCGATTACATGCTCTTCGATTTCATGACCGGAATCACGTTCTCTTATCAAGTCACCCCTACCCAAGAAATAGCCTTACAAGTCGTGAACAGCCGGACGGCTTCCATGGATGATATTTACGGGCAACTCCCGGAAGACGTGGAAGAAAGTCGTGCGCCCCTCGCTTACACGGCCAACTGGAACGGCAATTTCTTCAGCGATAAATTTAGAACCCGTTGGTCATATTCCTTGCTCAGTCTGGCAAAAGGATATAACAATCATTTTTATGCCATCGGTAACGAATTAGATCTGGGAAAGTTCAACATGTACCTCGATTTCTACCTTTCCGATGAAGAACTGGATAACCGAGGTATTATTTCAAGCCTCTACCGACTTCAAGGAGAGGCAGATTGCATCAAAAATGCTCGTTACGAATCTTGGGTCACCAAATTAAACTATCGTTTCCAGCCCAAATGGAATATTTTCGTGAAAGGAATGTACGAAAATGCCTCTGTTTACAAGCATTCCGATCAACTGGAGAAAGGCAAATACCGGACGGCTTACGGGTATTTCGGTGGTATCGAATACTATCCCACCACGGAAAATCTACATTTCTTCGCATCGTACATCGGACGTTCTTATCGATTCACGGACAAGGCCAAAACATTAGGAGCCGAGAACTACTCTACATCAACTTTATCCATCGGGCTAATTTACCATATCCCGCTGTTTTAGGCTTTACGCCCAAAAATAAATAAGGGCAATCCTCGAAAGGATTGCCCTCTTCCCCATTCCGGCACCCCGGAACAGAAAAAAACAACACACACATGAATATCAATAACCTTTTCTTATTTAAGAAAAGGTATTTATTAATCCTCCTTTTTCGAGGATTTCTTGAAACTCCGCATCAACATAAGGGAGCTTATACGCTCTCTTGTTCAAATACAATAAATGATTTTCATCATCTATTGCCAGTTGTTCCCCTGACGTGTAAGCATCCACCACGGCCCAATCAACAAGAATCCGTAACCCGTGATTAATAGCCATACGGTAAAAATCCCAGTTCACAGATTTTACAATCACCAGTTTTACCCCCACGGCTACCAATCCCGTCGCTGCATGTTTCACCAGTTGACCACACCCGAAGTTCTCCCCGGCGATAATAATATCTCCCGGTTTCACGTCGCAAGCGAAATTCGGATCCAATCCTCCAAACAAGTAAGGTTTAATCTCCTCCACCTGTTCAAGGGTCAAGCGATACATCAATTTTTCCGCAAATATCTGGTTACTTGATATATTATCTATATCCCCGTAATTCCACACCCCGTTACTCTTACGATAATCATACCCTTCCAACACGACTGGTTCTATCCGGGGAGCTTTATATTTATACCGTGCGCCCTCGAAGTGTATTATTGATGTTAGTTCTCCTCGCAACGCAGTCATAGCCACGGTTGCCGGAGAGGCTATATATTTTTCAACACCGGAATGATTCGAACTTCCGATATACCGACTATTGGCAGTAGAGATAAAACGGCTATTTCCGGCAGACGCCACGTGTCCCACTCCCAAGCAAGGCCCACAACTGGAGCCAAGAACGATGGCTCCGGACTGTGCAATCTTATCAATAATACCCTCTTCAACAGCCTGTAAATATATACTCCTAGAAGCCGGAACCACGAACAATTGGAACCCGTTGGCAATACGCTTTCCTTCCAAGATCATGGAAACTAACCGTAAATCCTCCAACCGTCCTGAAGCACAAGCACCGATAAGTCCTTGCTGTATTTTCAACCCGACAAGTTCCTCCACTCCCTGAAGAACATCGTTTCTCGTGTCATATACCATCGGAAAGACGCTGGCCAGATCAATCTCTATAAACCGAGAATAAACAGCCTCCTCGTCCGCCCAAACACCCCGCACTGCCGGTTCGTTAAAATAGTCTGCCAACCGATCATCCGGGGGAAAAGCCGAACTGATCACTCCCATTTCCGTGGAAATATTGGCTATTGTCATTCGATCATCAATGGACAAAGAGGAAACCCCTTCCCCGTGATACTCAATTGCCTGCCCGTTCACGTCCAACTCGCTCAATATTCCCTTGATCCATAAAGCCAAATCTTTAGCAAACACTCCTTCCGACAAACGATTCTTCAAAACGATCTTCACCGTTTCAGGCACCTGAAACCACATTTTGCCCGTTTTCCATAACACGGCCGTCTCTGTTTTATTAATTCCCACAGCCAACGTGTTGAACGCTCCCGCCGTGGCTGTATGAGAATCGCTCCCCGCAACCAACATACCCGGACGTACCAATTCTGAGATAATCTGGTGGCTGATTCCACGGTCACAGTCATAAAAATGCTCTATTCCCTGCTCTTCCACGAAATCCCGTATCGAATTATATTCCAAGGATAATTCGTTGACTAACCCAGACACCTTTCCATCCAGCACTATCACCAACTGGGAAGGATTGTATACTCGGGTACCATGAATTCGTTCAAACAAAAACCTAACCCGTGCCGAATTATCATGACTCATCACATAATCCGGTTCACGGACCACGATGCTCCCACGTTCGGCATTTAATATCTTCTCTACAAATGTTCGCATATATTGAATTTAGAATCTAGAATGTAAAACATAGAATGAACGTCACACCCTGAATTTTATATTCTAAATTTCACGTTGTCTAAAACTGCTTTTATTTTCTCAACATCACTGTAATATTGCTCGTATTCCGGTAGTCCCGAAACCCCGCCCATGAACACGTTCGGGTTACGGAATTCCATTTCACTGTCCCGACTACTTTTCCCACTCAAGTGAATAGCATCCACCCCTAATGTTATTAACGTGTTGGCATTCGCGGCATTTACACCACTTCCGGCCATAATTTGCACACGCCCTTTCGCCTGCTCCACCAAGGCTTTAATTTGCTCCATTCCCTCGCTTACCGTGTTGCGTCCTCCCGATGTTAAAACCCGGTAACATCCGGCCTGAATGATCCCCTCCAAGGCCTCTTCCATGTTTCGAGTCATATCTATCGCCCTGTGAAACGTTACCTTTAAAGGAGCCGCCAATTCGACCAGTTCCCGCGTACGTTGTACGTCAACCGAACCGTCTGCATTCAAGATACCCAACACGACACCATCCGCCCGGCACTCTTTGGCAAACCGGATGTCCTCCTTCATCACCTCGAACTCTAAATCGGAATAAAGAAAATCGCCTCCCCTCGGGCGAATCATCACGTAAAGTTGTATAGATAACTTTTCCCGGGCCATGCGAATCATAGCCGCAGACGGGGTTGTTCCCCCGTCATACATCCCGGAACACAGTTCCACCCGGGATGCCCCTGCCAACTGGGCATTCAAGCATGATTCCAAAGAAAAAGTACATATTTCGACCTCAATATTATTCTTCATTCCGCTCTGTCAATTTTTGTTTATTGGTTAATTCATACTACGAATATAATGAAATTATCGACAAACTTCAAATAAAAAACAGAGATAAAATACTCCTTGACATTCAAGTTATTTCTAACTTACATACATTCAACAGAGTATCACGTGTCAAAAAAGGATAACGGGAGAAATAAGCACATTACATTAAAATAAACAAGAATAGATACACGACGGGAAGTGTATGACATTTCCCGCCAAATTGTATTAAAACGTGTAAAAATCCATCCCGAAGAGTTCCTCGAAATACTTCTTCACGACCGCTTTCACTTCCGCCACGGGAACCTCTGTCCCCACCTCTTTCGAGATAGAAGTCACCCCCTTATCCACGAATCCGCAGGGGTTGATATAATTGAAATAATTCAAATCCGTATTCACGTTCAACGCGAAACCATGCATCGTCACGTAACGGGAACATTTAATCCCGATCGCACATATCTTGCGAGCCCTAGAAGTATGTGCATCCAACCATACCCCCGTGGCTCCTTCCAACCGTTCCCCGGTAATCCCGAACTCTCCCACGGTACGAATAACCACCTCTTCTAACAAATCCACGTACTCCTTCACCCCCACGCCAAAATTAGCCATATCAATAATCGGGTACACAACCAATTGTCCGGGGCCATGATATGTAATATCCCCACCTCGATTTACCTTCACGAATTCAGCATGAGCCGCCTGCAACTGAATGGCACTAATCAGCATATTCGCCTCGTTCCCGCTCTTCCCTAACGTGTACACGTGATTATGTTCCACGAAAATCATACAATTCTCCGTGTCCTCACCCTTTAACTTCGCGGCAATAATCCCCTTGTGCAACTCTTCCTGTTGTTGCCACACGGGCATATAGCTCGCCACTCCTAGATCAATTAATCGTGTACGTTTCATAACTTATCTCACATGCTTTTCCGCGTGGTAACTAGAGCGAACCAACGGACCGCTCTCCACGTAACGGAACCCTTTTTCCAACCCTATACGCTCGTATTCCTTAAAGGTCTCCGGTGTCACGTACTCTTTTACTTCGAGATTCGCCTCGGACGGTTGCAGGTACTGACCGATAGTCATTACTTTACACCCGACTGCCAGCAAATCATCCATCGTCTGAAGAATTTGTTCACGAGTCTCCCCTAATCCCAGCATAATACCGGATTTGGAAACGATACCCGATTCCGAAACCTGACGGATCACTTGTAAAGAAATATCATATTTTGCCCGGCTACGTACGCCATCCGACAATTCTCTCACCGTCTCCAGATTATGAGAAATCACTTCCGGACGAGCATTAATCACCTGTTGCACGAGTTCCTGTCTTCCCTGAAAATCCGGAATCAGCACTTCCATTGTCGTTTCAGGATTCTCCCGTTTCACCGCCTCGATCACTTTCACCCAGTGAGCTGCCCCCAAATCAGCCAAATCATCCCGGTCCACGGAAGTGATCACGGCATGTTTTAAACCGAGCAACTTCACGGAGTTAGCTATATTTTCCGGTTCTGCCGGGTCCAATGGAGCCGGACGCCCCGTTTTCACGTTACAAAACTTACACGAACGGGTACATACATCCCCGCCGATCATAAATGTTGCAGTTCTGTTTCCCCAGCATTCGCCTTGATTGGGACACATACCACTGGTACATATCGTATGTAGATTATGTTTTCTGACTATATTTAAAACCTCCGTGGAACTCTGTCCTTTCGGTAATTTAATCTTCAACCATTCCGGTTTTCGTCTGCTATTACAACACGTCATACTCTCTATTTTTAATCGTACGCGAATATACGACGAAGTTTTTAAATACATACTGATATTTTTGATCTTTCAGGTTGTTAAATTCCCGAAAACACCTCTTTTTTTAACTATATGCAAATAACAGAAAATGCGTTAAATAAACTTGGACAGCTTGCATTCATTAGGATTATACCCTACATTTGTTTGCAATAATTCAAAACCAATTTCGTAATGTACAGAGCAGAAATACACACAGAAAAAGGTGTTATGAAGGTTCTTTTTTTCGAAAAAGACGCGCCGAATACCGTTGCCAATTTTGTAAAACTAGCCAGAGAAGGCTTTTATGATGGATTAACGTTTCATCGGGTCATCCCGGATTTCGTGATCCAAGGCGGTTGTCCTAGAGGTGACGGAACCGGAGGACCGGGTTACACCATCAAATGTGAGTTAAACGGGGATAACCAGTATCATGATCGGGGGGTCCTATCCATGGCTCACGCCGGACGGGATACCGGGGGATCTCAATTCTTTATTTGTCACAACCGCAGAAATACGGCTCACCTAGATAGACGCCACACGTGTTTCGGCCAAGTTTACGAGGGATTAGAAGTGATTGATGCCATCCGCCAAGGAGACGAGATTATTAAAATCGTCATCACGGAAGAAAATGAATAAGCCTGTGTTCTTAGTTGTTTAAATAATTCAGAAAAGCCGAAGTGTTAATACAACAACTTCGGCTTTTCACTTGTATCTAACTTATCTTACTTTGCAAAAAGAGCAGCCAACGCGATAGAATTCAGCTTTGCATCCACGCTGTCACCTCTGGAAGACAACACACTCGGGGCGGTGGCACCTACAAGGATCGCACCTTGACGAGCGTTAGCCAATTTCGTGTTCGTTTTGTAGAACACATTACCGGACTCGATATTCGGGAATACCAAGCAGTCCGCATCTCCCGCAACCGGAGATTTGATTTTCTTGATCTCGGCAGCCTCTTTATCAATAGCCACGTCAAGAGCTAACGGTCCGTCGATGTCAATATTACCTAACTGACCTCTCTCTCCCATCTTGGCAAGAATGGCAGCATCCGTGGTAGACTCCACTTTCGGAAGTACTTGTTCCGTGGCTGAAATCATGGCAACTTTCGGGCGCTGAACACCAAGAGCGTTGGCAATCTGGGTAACATACTTCACGATTGCCATTTTCTGGCTGAAATCCGGGGCCGGAATAATAGCAGCATCACTGAACACCAACAACTTGTGGTAATTCGGACACTCCATCACAACAACGTGAGACAACGTGGCTTTCGGGGGCAACAAACCGCAATCCTTGTTCAAGATAGCGCGCATATATTTATCAGTACTTACCAATCCTTTCATGATGAAGTCAGCTTCCTTATCACGTACCATTTGAACAGCTTTAGCAGCCGCTTTCGTGTCCACCGGTTCGTGTACAATCTTAAAACGAGAGATGTCAAAACCATGCTCGGAACACACTTTCCTAATCTCGTTTTCATCACCACATAAGGTGGCTTCAACAATACCCATTTCAACGGCTTTATTCACAGCCTCGATAGAGTGACTGTCGTTAGCGTAAGCTACAACCAAACGCTTTTTTTGGGTATTTCCCTTCAGTAACTCGTAGATGTCATCAATTTTCTGTATTGCCATGGCAAACTTATTTTTTACTTGATTAGTGATTTATGTTTTAAATTTGGAAACAAAAATAACGCTTTTTGATGAAAACTGAAACAAAAAGGAGCTTTTTGATTTTAGATTCTAATCACTTCGTTTATTCTTAATTTTAAACTACTTTTGTCTTCCGAATAGAAAAACAGAAATCACGTGTCGTTCAAAAAAAATATAATAGCACTTTACTTGATCAAGGTTTCCAAATGGTTTACCCTAGTGATGCCTATCATCGTGCTGTTTTACAAGGAATGTGGACTGGATCTGGCAGATATATTTATTCTGAAGAGCGTCTATTCCATCGCCATGGTGTCCTTGGAAATACCGACAGGCTACTTAGCCGACGTGTGGGGACGAAGGAATTGCTTGATTGCAGGTTGCATATTCTGTTTCTTGGGATTCACCAACTATTCGATTTCCGACACTTTCACGGCGTTTTTCCTCTCGGAAATTTTGCTCGGATTCGGACAGAGCCTAGTGTCCGGAGCTGACTCCGCCTTACTTTATGATACAATGCTATATTATAAAAAGGAAGACGCTTATTTGAAATACGAGGGACGAGTTACCATGGTAGGGAATTTCTCGGAAGCATTTGCCGGGATTTTCAGCGGGCTGTTGGCTGTTTATTCTCTCCGATTTCCTTTCTACGCACAGAGTGGAATCGCTTTTATCGGTATCCCGGCAGCCATGGCCCTAACCGAACACGCAGCTAAAACCAGAATCAAGAATTCGTTTGCCAATATCGTGAAAATCATTCAATACTCCCTTTTCACGAACAAGGAACTGTGCTACAACATCATGTTTTCCGGCGTGATCGGTGCCGCCACGCTGACCATGGCTTGGTTCGTTCAACCCCTGTTAATAGAACTGGATACCCCCACGTCCTGGTTCGGGATCATCTGGACAATACTGAATCTCACCGTCGGCATCTCAGCGCTCTATTCCGATAAACTGGATCAACGTCTGGGAAGTCTGCGAATGTACGCTTTTATCCTATTTTTTATCGTGAGCGGGTATATTGCGGTCGCTTTCAACATATCTTACGTTGGTTTGATATGCCTGTTCTTCTTTTACATCGTGAGAGGATTCGCCACTCCTATATTGAAAGGATACATCAACCAAATTACCTTCTCCGAAATGCGGGCAACCGTACTTTCCATCCGTAACTTCGTTATCCGGCTTATGTTTGCGGCCATGGCCCCGTTAGTGGGCTGGCTGCATGACCTGTATTCCCTCTCTATCGCATTACAAGCAACAGCCGTCATCATTTTTGTTCCCGGGCTACTATTCCTAATTTTACAATGGCGCTACTCGAAGAAAGTTTAAAGGAGTCTAGAGTTTAAAATAAAAAGGATGTTCTCGCAAACATCCTTTCAATCTCTTCTTCTTGATCCGTTTTACCGTACCTCTTCGAGAATCTTTGTTATCGACTCGAACACGTCATCTACCGAACCATGACCGTTCACAGAGAAATGCTTTTTCTGAACCTTATAGTGATCGGCAACAGGTAATGTCTTTGCCCGGTACTCGCGGAAACGATTTTCAATCACTTCCTCGTTATCATCGGCACGTCCCTCGATTTTAGCACGTTCCAACATCCGGCGCATTAACTCGTCATGAGGCACATCGATACTCACCAATGCACTTAACGGGTGTCCCGTCTTAGCCAGCATCTCATCAAGAATTTCAGCTTGTCTCACCGTTCTGGGAAACCCGTCAAACAGGAAACCATCCACGTTTTTGTGATGTTCGATGCTGTTTTCGATTAACGCAACCACAAACTCGTCAGATAATAACTCGCCTTTATTAATAATCCCGGCAGCCATTTTACCAAAATCCGAACCTTCGGCAATCTCTTTACGAATCATCTCTCCTGTTGACAGATGCGCTAGATTGTATTTTTCAACGATCTTTTTCGCCTGAGTACCTTTTCCGGCTCCCGGAGGGCCAAACAATGCAATATTCAGCATGACAATAACTTTATTTTATTCCTTTTGATGTATTAATTGTTTCATTTTTATGAACTCAGCCACAAAGGTATACTTTAATCCAAACTTTAAAATAGAAAAGTCAGAATATTTTCTAATTTTATGTTTGGAATAACATCATTTTTGCATTATTATGGATTCCAGTATTTTAGAAACTTCATCTTAAAGCTATTCATGTTAATTTGCATCTGCCGTAATTACTCTTTCACCTTTTCAAGTACGTCCAGATCCGTGTAATAGGTGCGATGTTGTGATTTCTTTCCAGTTGCATTCATTCTAGCCAAAATATACTTAATATTTCCCTGATTATCAACCTCATAATCTTCCACAAACCCGTATTTACATTCCTCGTCCATATATCTTCGACCATTTTCGTCTGGGATAGCCCGCCGGAAGGCAGGAGTTGTAATTTTCACCTTCTCATTCACCTCAAACAGCTTGTTTTCGTTAATATACTGCTCTTTCAGTCGTTTTTCCTGCTCCCGATATTTGGTTATAATTTCTTCCAGCTCTCTTATAGAAGCTACATACTCTTCTTTTGTCATGGTTTTATTCATTTATCGAAATAATTTACTTACTCTTTTTTACATTATGAATGTAATTATCACCTTGCAGTTACAAATATATAAAATAAATTAAATACACCATCAAATTTGTCCGAAATTCGACAATATTGGATACAAACAAACGAAAACACTCACACAACTTTACCCCTATCCTTGAAAATTACATTGCAATTTCGTACATTCGCAGGCATTTCCGGAATCAATTATATGAACAAGAAAAAGACCACAACACGAAAAAAAGCCACGAAGAAAAAACAAAGTATCTTTGCCCGTGTTTTCAAAACAATACTATTGAGTGCCTTACTGGGCGCCATTCTCGTTGGACTATTCGTATGTTGCGTGTACTACGGGATGTGGGGGAAAATTCCGGATTACCGGGACCTGAGGGAAATTCGTAACAACGAGGCATCTTCCCTGTACAGTGAAGACGGGGAGTTACTCGGAAAATATTACGTGGAAAACCGTACAAACGTCATGTTCGGCAGTATATCCCGCAATGCCATAAACGCCTTGATCGCCACTGAAGACGTGCGCTTCTACGAGCATCACGGATTCGATAAAGTCAGTATGCTGAGGGTATTGTTCAAGACATTACTATTAGGCGATAAGAGTTCGGGCGGGGGAAGTACGATCAGTCAGCAATTGGCCAAAAATCTCTATCCTCGCCAGTATAACAACCGTTTCATGATTCCGGTGATCAAGATCAAAGAAATCATCACGGCACATCGTCTTGAAAAACTATACACGAAAGACGAAATTCTCACCCTATATTTAAATACCGTATCTTTTGGTGAAGGCACGTTCGGTATTGAAAGTGCCGCCCAAAAGTATTTTTCCACGACGGCAACACGTCTCTCTGTTCCGGAAGCCGCCACGCTGATCGGACTCTTGAAGGGGCCTTCTTACTACAATCCCCGAGTACATCCCGATCGCACGTTACAACGACGTAACACGGTGATTGCCCAAATGGTTAAGTACGATTATCTGACCGAAGAAGAAGGAGAAGAATTGAAAAAAGAAAAACTACGTCTCCGTTTCAAACCGTTAAACCATTATTCCGGCCTAGCTCCCTACTTACGTGAACAAATCCGCCAAGACGCAGTCAAGCTCATCGCGGAATTTAACGAGGCAAACAGCACCAATTACGATTTATACAAGGACGGGCTGAAACTCGTCACCACGATCGATGCGGAGATGCAACGTTACGCGGAAAAAGCCATGCAACAACACATGAAGTCATTGCAACACGCTTTCTACACGCATCTGGGAAAACAAGAGCCATGGGACAAAGAGAAGAATCTCCTTGATAATGCCATTCGGGAAAGCGAGGTATATAAAAATCTAAAACGCCAAGGGCTTGGCGAGAAAGCCATCCTCGCAGCCATGAACGAGAAAAAGCCCATGACTATTTATAGTACATACCAAGGAGAAACCGAAATGCAAATGTCTTCCATTGATTCCATTAAACACTATCTAAAGATTCTTCAACCCGGTATGATAGCAGTAGAACCCCAATCCGGAAAAATAAAAGTATGGATCGGGGGACTTGATTTCAAATATTTCCAATATGACCAAGTGCTGGCTCCCCGCCAAGTCGGTTCCGTGTTCAAACCGGTCGTTTACAGTGCTGCCATTGAACATGGAGCCCGTGTAGACGCCTATTATAATAATGAACAAAAAAGTTACCCGGAGTACGACAACTGGACGCCCCGAAATTCAAACAACCAGTACGGTGGTTACTACACGCTGAAAGGGGCTCTAAGTCAATCCATCAACACGATTGCCGTCCAAGTTCTCCTACAAACAGGAATCGACGCCACGATAGAACACGCTCATCGGCTAGGAATACAAAGTGACCTGCCTGCAGTTCCCTCCATTGCCCTAGGAGCTGCCAATATTCCTCTTCGGGAAATGATTCTCCCCTACTTGTGCTATGCAAACAATGGCGTATCGACAACGCCCTATTATCTGCTTTCCATAAAAGACCGGGACGGACGCATTCTTTACGAGTCCGAACCACCACGCAGGGAACGGGTGATCCCGGCAGAGCAGGCTCATACCATGTCTTCCATGCTTTCCGCTGTTATTCAAGAAGGAACAGGGAAAAGACTGATCAACAACTACGGGTTGAACATACCCCTAGCCGGAAAAACCGGGACAACCCAGAATCAAGCCGATGGCTGGTTTATTGGTTATAATCCTCGTATCGTAGTGGGCGTAAGAGTCGGGGCCAACAATTCTCGTGTACATTTCAACTCAACCGCACTAGGACAAGGGGCCAACATGGCACTTCCCATCTTCGGGTTGTTCATGCAGGAATGTCTGCAAAGTAACACTTACGCCTATTGGTCCGGTCTGTCCTTCCCGGTCCCACCCACGGATACACAAAAAGAACTGGAAGTCCCCACGTTCAAGGATAATATAAACCTGTTGGAAAGATTAACCAACCAAAAACTGGAAAAAGTAAAGAAACAAGATACAGAAAAAGATACCGATACTCCCAAGAAAAAAGGTTTCTTCCGGAAAATCGGGGACCTGTTCAAGAAAAAAGATAAAAAATAATTCACCATGAAAACAATAAACAAGACATCCCTGCTCCTTGCCCTTATTATACTGGCTATTGCTTTCAGTATCATATCCATGATTGCAGCCCCAGCTGAAATACGTTACTCATGGCACGGGCTGAACCCGTGGAATACTATTCAGGCTGTTCCACTTATGTTCAAACGATTCCTTAAAATGGACGATTGGATTATCTATTCCCTATCCGTGTTAATCATCGCTTACCTCTGGTGGAGAATCTATGCACTCGTAAATAAATTCAGAAGATCATAAACCCTTTATTCTTTTACCCCGTACACACTCTGGGATATACGTTTCACAGCGACCACGAAGAAACCTGTTAAAACGAGATTAAGTACTAAACTTAAAATGGAGATAATCAACGCAGGACCTCCTAACTGGTACCCCATGGCAATCACGATAATTCCAGCACCGACTTCTCCCCTCGTGAACATACCGATCGAAAGCGCCAAACGCTCCTGAATCTTCCGGTCACGATAGAAGAATAGCGGAAACATCTTCCCAAGATTCGAAAGAATCGTTACCACAATTACATGGAAGATCAGCATCCCCCATCCGGGCATCCCGTCTCCCCCAGTCTCCAAACCGATAAAGATAGGCGTACTCAACCCGACCAAAAACATAAACAGGTACGAGATAAAACTAGAGGCTCTTTCTTCCTCTTGCGAATGATTATGCACGGTTTTCATCACCATTCCCAACACGAATGCCGGTAACAGGACTTCAATATGAATTGCTCCATCTTGTCCCATAAAAGCTTTCGAGATCAGGTACACGCTTTCGAATGCCGCCACGATACATACGGAATAGAGCAGAATAGCTCTCCAAGATTGCGGCAAGTTCAGCGAACTCAACCGTTTCCATCCGAAAATCAAAAGGATACAAACCACCAGAATAATAACAAACAGTTGCCACTTGAAACCGATCATCAATATCTGCAACGGAATCATCAACAAAATCGTGTCCAAGTCATCGAATATAGCAAGCACCTGCGTCTTCTTGTAAATCCACTCCTTTTTCAGCCCGGCAGCGGCGAGCATCGTGAAAAGAATCCCTGCGGACGTAGGAGCCGCAAACCGGCTGATCAGCAAATTATTCTCCCACGACAATCCCGTATCCAGAAAAAAGATATAATAACAGGCTATCAAGAGCCAAGGTACGGCAGCCGTCGCCATGGCAATAAAATAATCCGTCGTGTACGAACGCCATTTTACCTTATCCAGCTCGAATTCCCTCCCTACATTAATCATGATAAAAGCAAGACAAATAAACATCAGCCATTTGCTTATTGATGCTAGAGTTCCATACGCACTCCCTAACGCCGAAGGAAGTATTTGAGAAAAAAATAAGCCACAAAGTAAGAAAATAGAAAATAAAAAAACTTTCTTCATCCCCATCAAAATTAATTTGCCACAAAGATAGGGATTTTCAGGCGATTTTCGATCGTTATTTAAAATGAATCTAGTTAAAAAATGTATATCAAAAACCTTGATCTACTCGTATTTAATCGCATCGGGTTTATAAACACGGTAATCATAAAATCCACTTTTCCGACGACTCGACACGTTCACCTCTATACTATGAATATCGGGTGGTCCTTTGGGGTAAAAAGCAAAACGAATACTTACATTCTTGAGAATCAAGTTATCATTTCGTAGATTCAGACTAACACCGATTCCCCAGTACGATTGACTATTCAACAAATTCTTCTCATCCCGGGCCAACACCCCCCAATCCACAAACCCGGTAACCGATGCCCGAAACCCTCTTTTAATGTAAGGCAGGAACAACGTTGCGGACATGGAGGCGGAAAGTCGTTGTGTCCCACGAGTGGTATCGGAATCAAATCCCCGGATATTAGCATCCTCGAAATAAATATAGTCATCCGGATTCCTCTTGATTCCCAACACGTAATCCACGTTACTATAAAAACGTAACCGGTGCCGGGACAGATCGTACAAACGACTGATATACTGACTACCGACCTTAAACACGCCACTCTCGGCCGTGTAACCATTCAGAAAAGTACCCAAAGCCGCGTACCAAGCATAGTACCTCTCCGTGTATTTATTAAACCATGAATAATGCCATTCTGTTCCCAAGTACCCGTACTCCGTGAAATCACTCTTCTCATACCCGAAAAGCAACGTCCCCGATAATCCCGATGGAATATCCTCTGTTCGCCCGAAATCATAGATCAAGTTTGCCTTGAAATACTTGATTTTGGTAAACGTCAAAGCTCCCATGATCCGGTCACGGTCGTAATAGAAATGATTGGAATCACTCGACACTTCCGGACGATCGACAAAACTAGTACCCGTGTAACGTCCCGTCAGGTAAAATATCCGGTTATAACTATACTTTTCCGGCAAATAAAAAGAAGTTCCTCCCCAGAAGTCCCACAACCGGTAATTAAACAATTCCACGGGCTTGTTAATATCCCGGTCAACCAATGTTTTCGAGGAATATACCCGACTGTATGCGGCACCTCCGGCCCATTTTGTCTTGTACGTCAAGAACTCTTTATCCAGTTCCACCCGTAAAATATCCTGATTATAGGAATTCTCGTACATCCCGTAGAAGTCCATGTGAGACCCTAGAAGATTACTGGCCTTATACTCGATCAGGTTTCCCCATTTTTTATCTTTACTTCCCCGAAAACTAGCCTGATAGTGTAAACTATGCCCCAGTTTAAACAAGTTTTTTGTTTCTAGCCCCAAGTCAACCGCATTCAAGAAGTTACTCCACACCTCCCCCGTCCATGAAAATTCATCCTTGCAAATAATCATCAGATCAACTTGATTCGTGTCACTCTGTACCTCTTGTATGCCAATCAGCGCATCATCCACGTTCGACATTGCTTTCAGTAACTGTTCATTCTGTACCAGCTCGAAAGGGTCGACTATCATCCCCGGCCTCACGGTCAATTGTTTTTTTATCACCCGTTCGGCCGATTTCTGGTGAACGGAATTTGCCACGCTTAAAAGCCATTGTAAACTGTCCTGCAAGGGCGTCGTGTCGTTAACACTCGTTCCGAAAGGAGGTAAAACCTTCACGTGAATATCACGGATCGTCTTTCCCCGGTAGGGCTTGTAACGATCCTCACTATTTTCCGTTTGAACAATATCAATGTTAATTTTTCGGGGATTCACGAAGATCATCTTGTACAACTCTTTCGTCCACTTCCGTCGATAAGCGACCTCCTTGATCTTGGAAAACTCATACTGGAGTGTATCCCGAATTAAACTATCCGGTAAGAAAACCACGTCATTTTGTTTCAGTGTATCAGGTAGCTTTATAAATTCATACTCGTTATTCCCACGCACGTCGAATGATAAGGGCCTTGCATTTGCTTGACTTTCCACGAGTAATACCCATGCCAGCATCCATATCATACAACGAATAATCACACGCTTCTTTTCCAATAAAATTACTCCTCTAACACTAACGTTTTCAATCGGTCAGACATCCAAACCTCACGTTCTCCCTGTTTATTTTGATAAATAAAACAAGCCTCGATATGAGGATTATCCAACACTATTTTTTTAGATTCTTCAGTTCCCAACACCATAAACGCTGTCGCGTAAGCATCTGCCTCCATACAAGTCGGAGCGTACACGGAAGCACCTAGCATATCTTGTTGGACAGGATAACCGGTCCTAGGGTTTATTGTGTGAGAATATTTTTTTCCATCCACCACGTAAAAACGACGATAATTTCCGGAAGTCGCCAACGCCCCTTCCCGCAAAGCCAGCACAAGCTGCAACTCCCTGTTTGCAGCCGTCGCATCGTCAATCGGCTTGTCTACACCGATATGCCACGGGCGCTGTTTATTACTTTCCCCTTTCACGCGGATTTCACCGCCGATCTCTATCATGTAATTTTGTACTCCTTTACGGTCAAAAAACTCGGCCACGAGATCCACTCCCAACCCTTTGGCAATGGAACTGGCATCCATCTGTACCCCCTCGACTAGCTTCACTAACCGCTCCCCTTCCAACTGCACCTTATCCATTCCCACGTATTGCAACAAAGAATCGATCTTCTCGTCCGAAGGCAACTTCTCGTTTTTAAAACCGAATCCCCAAGCGTTCACCAACGGGGCCACTGTCACGTCAAAGGCTCCACCCGTCACCTCGTTCACCTCTCTAGCCTTCTCGTACATAGCAACGAAAAGCGAATCTACCTGTTCACTCTCACCCCGGTTCCACTGGGCAATCACCGAATTCTTGTTAAACATTGACAAGGACCGATTTACCCGCTCCATCTCCTGCCGGATCTCCACCGCATAATCCATTTCACTCTGGTACGACACGTGGTAAACTGTACCATACACGCTACCTTCCGAGAACCGGTACACATTACGCTGACATCCCATCACCAACACCAGCCCGCAAATAATAATCCCCAACTTTTTCATACACTTTTCTAAAAATAATATCCCAAGTTAAAATAAAAGCCCAGTTTCTTTGACCAATCCGAGAGACTGAACATGAAATCAATCGGTCCCACGATACTATCGTAAGAATACCCGACACCCCCGCCCCAAATATCATCACCTCCAAATATATCAAAGAAATTAGCCTCCTGTTTCGCATAATTCCCGACTAGAGAAATATAATGGTTACGACCAATATTATACCTCACCTTGACTTTTGCCACCACAACCGAATTATCGAATATCTCCAGATGCTGAATTCCCAAGAAAGGCAATTGTTGATCGACATACCTCCCGGCAACATCCCCTCCCATACAATTCAAATAGGGATAGGGAACATCATGCCCCACCAGCACTCGCCCGTAAATAGACGGAATAAACTTCACCCGGCGGGTGATGGACAGCACGGACTCGAAATCCAACCCGATAGCTGAGAACGGTGCCCCGTCATTATAGGTGATCAAATTATCCGTGTACAAGGAATAATCCACTTTCAGCGACATTCCCCGTGTCGGGTAATAGCGTTTATCAAAGGTTTCCAAATGTGCCAGCCCGTAATAACTAAAGAACCCTTCCGGTTTCACCGAAATATTATGATCTTTGTCCGAGAAGAGGAACGACTCGTAATTGTAATACTCGTAACGAACCCCCAGCTGCAATTTAAAGTTACGGAAATAAATATCAGAACCTCCAAGGTTTACCCGATGAACCCCGTAATCCACGTTATCCGTTTTCTTTCCCTTGGTATAAATATCCAAGTTATTATACTTGAACATGTACTCCAATTCAAAACGCCGCAGGAAAGTATTGCCCAGTGAATAATTCAACTTCACGTAAGGATTCATGCTTAAACGTCCGGTCAGAGAAAGCCGCGAACCTCTCAAATCCTTGTGAGTAAGCGTAGTATTCAATAAAATAGCCGCCATTTCTTCTGAATCAAACCGGAAACCAAGGTTCAAAGAACTCATAGGCTTTTGTTTTAGTATCAATTCCAAATCGTACACTGGGCCACCACTAAGCTTGTAACTCACGCTCGAAAATGCCCCGATCCCGTACAATTCGGCAATTGCCTCGTGCAGATCGCTCAACGTGATCCGGCTATAATCCTTTATCCGTATCTTTTTCCGTAACCATTTCTCATCCCGTTCATCAATTCCTGACAGATGCACGTGTTCCACCATGATCGTATCATTCTCGATAATTATATCTTCAGATATTTTTTTCGGTTGAAAACTTTCTGTAAGTCCCAGCTCTTTTTTCAATTGCATCAATTCATCCCATTGACTCCGAGCCACGTCCTCACCCCGCATGATCAGCGTGTCAATAGCGCTTGACGAAAAACTGGCGGCCGAATAAGGTGTAACATCCGGTTTGATATAGATGTTTACCATCTTTTTATTTTCCTCGTACTTTTGGATACCTAAAAAAGAGGTCATCTGGTCAAGAATCCCCATCACGGATTCTAGCCCGGATGCATCTTTCAGTTCCGCCTGCACGTCTACCCCGATAATTATATCGGCTCCCATTGCTTTAGCCAGATCCACCGGAAAATTATTGGAGATTCCCCCGTCCACCAGTACCATACCATTTTTCCGCACGGGAGCGAAAGCCCCCGGAATCGCCATACTCGCACGCATGGCCAGCGGTAACACGCCGCGGTCCTGAACAACCTCCTTACCATCCACCAAATTACTCGCCACGCAGGCAAAAGGGATAGGCAATTTCTTAAAATCCAACGAATCATGGTAACCGATTGTCAGATCCGAGAACAGGTTGTAAATATTCTGCCCACTGATGAATCCCGATGGAATTTTGATCTCCCGGTTATTCTTTATCGGCACGGAAACCAGATACTTTTCCGTTTCCTCCTTCTCCGAGAAAGGGAGATTATAACGATATACTTTATCACTCAACAAAAACGTCCAGTTCTGTCTTCTCACCAAACTATCCATCGTGTGCGCATCGTACCCGATCGCGTACAACGCCCCGACGAGAGACCCCATACTCGTCCCTGCAATATAATCAATCGGAATCCCAGCTTCCTCCAACACCTTCAACACTCCAATATGTGCCACGCCTTTCGCACCCCCACCACTCAGCACCAACCCAACCTTTTTCCGTTGACCTTGAACATCCAATATAATAAATAAAACAAGAAGAAACACCAAAATTCGTTTCATACATTCCAGAATTTAAATTTAAGAGGTTAGATCAAAAAAGATACCATTCTTCTCGCTCTAAACTTCCCAAAAATACAAATTTCTCGGAACATTAGCAACTCAACTTCCCAAGTTCGCACAATATCTGACATTTCTTTTTCTAAATTATTTAGCTAAATTTGCGGTGAGACTAAAAAATGTAGTATGACGAAAATATTAGTGATTGATGATGAGAGAAGTATCCGTAATTCGATGAAGGATATTCTACAATACGAGGGACACGAAGTCGTGCTGGCTGAAAACGGAATGGAAGGCCTCGTTTCCGTGAAATCTGAAAAACCCGACATTGTATTCTGCGATATAAAGATGCCGAAAATGGAAGGTATCGAAGTACTGGAACGCATCAAAGAGTTCTCCGCAGACACCCCGGTAATCATGATTTCCGGTCACGGAACCATAGACACCGCCATAGAGGCCATCCGGAAAGGGGCTTATGATTTCATCGAAAAACCGTTGGATTTGAATCGTATACTGATCACGATAAAGAACGCCACGGACAAACATTTATTAATTCACGAGACAAAGACCCTGAAAAACAAGGTCAGCAAGAAATACGACATGATCGGGAATTCCGAGGCCTTAAACCATATACGAGCCATGATCGACAAGGTGGCCGTTTCCGATGCCCGGATACTGGTCACCGGGCCTAACGGTTCCGGGAAAGAACTCGTTGCCCACCAGTTGCACGAGCTAAGCCACCGCAAGGACAATGCCTTTGTCGAGGTAAACTGTGCCGCCATCCCCTCGGAACTCATCGAGAGCGAGTTATTCGGGCATGAGAAAGGTTCTTTCACCTCGGCCATCAAGCAAAAGAAAGGAAAATTCGAACTCGCCAACGGGGGAACGCTCTTTCTCGACGAGATCGGCGACATGAGCCTCAACGCCCAAGCCAAAGTGCTGAGAGCTTTGCAGGAACAAAAGATAACCCGTGTCGGTGGGGATGCCGATATTAATGTAGACGTGCGAGTCATTGCCGCCACGAACAAGAATTTGAAAGAAGAAATCAAGAAGGGAAATTTCCGGGAAGACCTCTATCACCGGTTAAGCGTGATTATTATTGACGTACCTCCTTTGTGCCAACGTCTGGAAGACATTGATGCTTTGGCCAATCACTTCTTGACAGAAGTATGTACAGAAATGGGCATCGCCCCCAAAACGCTTTCCCCCGATGCCATCACCGCACTGAAGGAGTGCGAATGGACGGGTAATATCCGTGAACTACGTAACGTCGTGGAACGATTGGTCATTCTTTGTGGCAACACTATTACCCGGGAAGACGTGAGGATGTACAGATAATGGGAAAGATAAAAGAAAAAAGATAAAAACTAAAAGTTGAAAAACCTGTAACTTGTAACTTGCTAACCTGTAACTCGCCGGGCGAATCCCGGCAGGAATCTAAAATTTAAAATTAGCTCGTTTTATGGGAAAAGATAATAAACTACATATTATATTATTGGGCCGGAGAAACAGCGGGAAAAGCTCGCTGATAAATGCCCTGACTGGTCAGAATATTGCCATCGTTTCGGATGTGGCCGGAACCACTACTGACCTCGTGAAAAGAAGTTATGAAATCCCGGACTTCGCCTCCGTTATCTTTATCGACACGGCAGGCATTGACGATACCGGGGCTTTAGGCGAAATGCGGGTGGAAAAAACCCGGAATACCATATCTCAAGCGGACATGGCCCTACTCGTGATCACGGATAACCGTTTTGAAGAACACGAACAACAACTTGCCGAACAGTTAAAGAAACTGGAAACCCCGTTTCTAGTAATCCACAACAAACGGGACGAAGTCGCCTTGACTCCCGATTTAAAGGAAAAATTAACGGCTACCTACAACTGTCCCGTGATCGACTTCTCCACCCGGGAAGACAACACAACCCCGATCCTAGATGCTCTGAAAAGTGTATGGAAAAAAGACAACGCCCCGAAATCTTTAATCGGTGATTTACTTACTCCCGGGGACATCGTGTTGCTGATCACCCCGATTGATTCCGAGGCTCCCGCCGGGCGACTCATCCTGCCGCAAGTACAGATGATCCGGGATATTCTCGACAACCATTGCGTCTCTATCGTCTTGCAACCGGAAGAAGTCACTTCCTTTCTGGAAAAAACGGGTATCCGCCCCCGTCTTGCGATAGCCGACAGTCAAGTATTCAAAAAAGTGGCTGCCATCATCTCCCCGGAGATTCCCCTCACGAGTTTTAGCATCGTTCTTGCCCGCCACAAAGGAAACTTCAAGGCTTATCTCGCTGGGACACCCCGGATCGAGGAACTGAAAGAAGGGGATCGCATCCTGATGCTAGAGTCCTGCTCTCATCACGTTTCCTGCGAAGACATCGGCCGTCACAAGATTCCCCGTTGGTTACAAGAACACACCGGGAAGAACTTCCAGTTCGATTTCATCGTCGGTCTGGATGCGATCACTCGCCCCATCACCGACTATGCCATGGTTATCCAGTGCGGTGGTTGCATGATCACCGGGAAACAATTGAAGAATAGGCTCCAACCTGCCATCGACGCGGGAATACCTGTTAGTAATTATGGAATGACGATTGCTTACCTACATGGAATATTCGAAAGGGCAACTAAAGAACTTACTGATTTTAAATTTTAGATTTTAAATTTAAAATTGAGCTACCCCCTCTGGCTCCCCTTACACAAGAGAAGAGGAGTTAAAGGAGGTAGTTAAAGAGGTTTCCTCGTGCGACCTAATCTAAAATCTAAATTATTAAATCGTTATCCCGAACCCTACCGCGAAAGGTCGCAACTCCGGTGCCCGATTCTTGTTAAACATATTGGTCAACGAATAGTTTCCCCAGATACACACGCCACGGTAGCCAACCCGGAGCGTGTAATCAACTTTAAAAGGTACCATCCCATAACTCCCGTTCTCTTTCAGTTTACGTTTATTTCCCTTTTCACTCGTGTAAACGACTTTTGTCTTGGAGTGCAGGCGGATTCCCCCGATGAACCCAGTGGAGACATAAAACCTTTTCCAATGTGGAGCTGGGATTTGTTTTTCCAACATCAAAGGTATTGTTAAATAAAGAGCTTTGAAAGTACTCCGTTTCACCTCCTCGATCCCCAAGTCGGACAATGGCACAGCGTGAAGCATCTCGCCTTTCTTACGGCGGACAGTTATGTCACCGTCAAAACACAGGCGGGAGTAGTCAAGGCCGAATCCCGTGAATATACCGAAACGCTGCCGGGGACTCAACCCAAAGCTAAATTTGGCAAAGTTGAAGTGCATCGTGAACGAGCTAGCCCAGTCCAGCTCCATGAAGTCATCACCGCCATACTTAGAATAATTGGTTTTCCCGAAGTTCACGAACCCGAAATAGAACCCGTTCCAATGCCCGCGGAACTTGTTAGGACGAGGCACCTTACCGGAAAGAGTATTGAACACTCTAGAATCTAGGGGAGGTTTGACCATGTTGTTTCTCCTTTCTTCCTCGCTTTCCCGCACCGTGTTGTCCCAGATAATCATTTCTGTTCCCTTACCGAGGGTGTCAAAGACCTGCCCTTTCACGCGAACGGTGTCCTTCCGCCAGCCGTCGTTGACAATCACGCTGTCCCGTTGCCCTGCGGCAGACAGTCCACACACCATCAAAATGATAAAAGCTGCTATTATTCTCATAACCTTATTTTTATTTCTTACATGACGTTTAAGTTTCCCGATTAGTTACAAGCTCTCTATATCTTTTTTCTCTTTAGCCCGGAGACGTTCCAGCACGTTCTTTCCCACATCAATCAAGTTATTCACGATATTATCTGACTTTTCCGACGGGGTAATCAATTGAAACACGGGTTTTCGTTGTTCTTTCACCGAAGACCGGAATTGAAGTCCCTCATACGGGGAAGTCAGAATCTCGTTCGGTTGTGGAGCCATGATCTCCACGGGAACCTTCAGTTGCTTTTTCAACTCGATAGCATCCGGCGGAATCACCCGTTCCACGACCACGATTGTTTCTCCCGCTTCTGCCTCCCGTTTCATAAACTGCACCCTCTCAATCTCCGGTTCCACGATTGCCTCCGGTTCCGGTACCCCCGGTAACAAGATTGTCTCCGTCTTAACCACAGTCACGGGTAAATCCTCCATGGAAAATTCCTCTTTTTTCGTGGAATAAATAGCCACCACAATCCCCAAAGCCACTACCGCGGCGATAGCCGCGTAGCGTTTGACGAAAAGTACCGCCCCGGACTTACGATACACCCCTGCTTTCCCCTCGAATCGACATTTCGGGTCAGGCTTTACTTTAATCTTGGCACATGTTTCAACTTTCCGTTCAAACACGTCTTTATCGACATTCCCGTCCACCCACGCCTGTTCTTCATCCGTGATAACACCCTCGGCGGCAGCAATGGCATAATATTCAATTTCCCTTTCCCGTACCGTTCGTTTTATCTCTTCTTTTTTACCGAAAACTTCCGCGGGAACATCCAGCCGCACCTCGTCCATCCCGTCGAGTAACTCCCGCAAGTCAGGGTGAACCAGCAAGAATGCCTCCACCTCTGCCTGTTCTCTCGCCGACAAGTTCCCATCCATGTACTCCATGAAATAAATCTCGTAATTCTCTCTCGTTATCATATCTCCTCCCGCTTAAACAACCACATCCGGCCTGCGGATATAGGCTTTCATAAATGCTCTCGCCCGAAAGATGTACACTTTCACCTGCGATTCGTTCAACCCCGTGATCCCGGCAATCTCCCCGTAAGAATACGCCTCGTAGTCCCGCAGGAGAATCACCGTTTTCTGCACCGGGGGCAACTTTTCCAAGGCTATATTCAATATTTCTTGTAACCCCGTGTATTCCTCCCGCACCTCCCCGGCCCGGTCTGCCACGGTCTCAATATCCCCAAACTTCGTTTCCCGCCGTAAGACGTCAATCATCCTGTGATACGCCGTGCTGAAAAGAAAAGACTTTGCCTTATCGTAAGCGATATGCCCCACTTCCTCCCAAAGTTTCATGAAACTATCTTGCACAACATCTTCCGCCATCTCCTTCGACTTGCACATTTTAAGGATAAAACGATACACACCATCGGAGAAATGGTCCACGGCCCGGTTATACTCGGTTCTAGTCATTCTGTTTTACCTTGGTCCATAACTCGACACGTTTCACGTCACGCCAACGCACGTAAACGACTTCTCCCCCCGTCCGGAAGACCAGTATCCCGTCATTCGCCGCTGTCACATCACACATCGTCCCCAACACCAGCTCGGTTCCCCCCGACAACTTGACCCACGTGTATTTATAGTTTTTGGGTTCTATCTTCTGCACATACTTGAAAGGTACACGGTAAGATATATTCCCGTTCTGCCCGTCCAGTAATTCGAAATCCATGGCCTCGTCGAGATCATACACCAGCACCCCTTCCAGCGATAGTCCGTCCCGTGTTTCCACCCTCCCGGACAAACGTTCGGGAGCCGCAAAATCATCGTAAACAGGAAGATTCAATTGATCGAGAGGGATGGAACGAAACAGCTTGAAGTCATGCCACCCCACGATCACCTGCCCGACAGACGGCAGGTTGATGGCTATTCCCCGGTTCGTGGCGTTCACGTCGTTTTCTCCCCACATGTAAAGTTCCCTGCCGCTATGAAGGGTTACCAAGGAAGAGTTTCCCAGCGACTTGATACTCGCTATATTCTTGAATGCCACGGAAACCCCGCTGGATTCCGTCCGCCCGTCGAGTAACGCACCCAGTGAATTCTCGTCCAGATCCCATTGGACAAGCCCCTTGTACATCCCGTAAGGCGTTTCCACGATACCCGCGATGGGACGATCTTTCGGCTCGGGGATCGTGTCAGGTGCGGCGGAAAAAACGATCTCGCTGATATGGTCCCATACCACGCTTTCCGTCTTTCCATCCCGCAGTTCCACGGCAATCCAGTTACCGATGGCAAGCGACCGCCCCCGTTCGAGTTCAGTGACATTTCCCCCTTTCACACCCAATTCAATCCGCCTATCACCGATCACCCGAATCGATCGAATATTCCCGAAACGACAAGAGAATTCATGCTCCGGCGGGGTATCTCTCCGCCCATCACTGAAACGAACGTTATCACCCATAATATCCCGATACCGCATGTACGGGTTCCCTATTTTTCCCGCGGCGAAAATGTCTGTCCAGTAAAGGTTTTTTCCCCATGTGATGTACCCGCAGATTTTACGATTCATCACCGTAGTCACTTCCCCGTAAATCCGTATTGCCCGACTATTCTGCTCAGACCCGTTAGTCACGCAGGCACAACAGATTAAGCACCCAGTTATCCATGTTTTTAACATACCACTATTTTTGTTTATTAATGGGACGAATGAATCAGGCGAAAAGTTACAAAACGAATGAAGATATAGAAAACAATTTAAATTAAAATCCGGCTCAACAAAAGAGATTACCCCATGTTAAGCCGGATTTAAAATAAATTATATTACGAAATAATATTCTTGATTCATTCCGCATCCAACCGCTTGAATCCTTTCCCTAGAATCTGGTTAGCGTCGAATATCGTCACGAAAGCATTCGGATCAATCTTATAGATCGCTTGTTGTAAAGTAACCATCTGACGACGGTTGACCATAGTCATAATCATTTCTTTATCTGAACGATTATACATACCCTGTATCGGCACGATAGAACCACCGCGGTGCAAATCATTCAATATATAGGTCCGTATTTCTTCTATTTTATCGGAAATAATAAAGAAACTTTTTTCACTGTCAAAACCTTGCAGAATCATGTCGATCGTCTTTCCCATGAGGAAAATAACTAGCCATGAATACATCGGAACCTTCCAATCCTGAAACATAAGGAATCCGAAAAGTACGATAACAAAATCCACGGACATTTGCATTTGACCGAGAGAACGATGTGTCCACTTGTGCAAAATATTTGCCAGCACATCAGTTCCACCACTTGATGCACGTGTTTTCATAATCATCCCCACACCTGTTCCCATCACAACACCACCGAAGATACACGCCAATAAAACTTCATCCCCTAATTTAAAAGGATCGAGCGCAACCATAGGGTCCGTAGGGATAGGTTCCCCCATAAGCATCAATAATATAGTTGGTAAACTGTCAGAGAAAACGGCAACAAGGATAAAACAAATAAATGTTTTTAAGCCAAAACCAGCTCCCAACACCCGCATCCCCAATAAACTCAACGGCAAATTAAAACAAAGAGCCGCCATACCTATCGGGAAACCCCACTTATGTTGCAAGACAATCGTGATACCATAAATTCCTCCCGGTACAATTTTATAAGGAGCCATAAAACAACTATATCCCAATGCCAAGATAAAAGCCCCCCCGACAAGCAAAGCATATGTCTTAAACCACTCACGGGTAAACGGTTTCTCTTTCAAAAGTATATTCACCATTTTATCTGATTTTAATTCGGCCGCGAATATACATCTATCTCATTTTTGAAAACATGACAAAAGTCATCTTTTTATAAGAATTTTTCCCTTCTATTATTTAACATTTGAGAATTACCTATGGCATTGATTTTGCTTGTCCAAAAATATTAATTATAATTGCACACTTTTTCCAAATTGTGAAATTAAAATGAGAACAACCCTACTGATTACAAAAGAAAAAATTATCAGCGTGGCACAAAAATTGTTCATTGAAACAAGTTTTTATCGGACTACAATGAAGGATATTGCCCGTGCCGCTAAAGTTAGCCGGCGTACGCTATACACTCATTTTAACAGTAAGGAAGATATTTTTAACCACATTGTAGATCAAAAAATAGAATTAATAGAACAAAAACTCGAACAGGCAGTCAGAACGGCCTTGCCAGCCGACAAACGGTTGAAGTTATATATCAAGGAACGATTCAATTTAATCGCGGAACTCATGGGCGGCAGCCAACCTATCAAGGAAACTTTTTTACACAATAACAGTAAGATTGAAATACTACGGGAGAATATAGATAGGCAGGAAATCGAGCTACTCTATTCGATCCTTCGGGATGGGGCCGATGCGGGAATCTTCTCGATCAAACAACCCCGGCGCTTGGCTAATTCCCTGCAATCCGTCTTTAAAAGCTTGGAATTCGGTTTTATACGCCAGTACGAACATCAACCACGACCACAAGTGATTAACGAATATATTAACATATTATTTCACGGTATAATTAAGAAATAAACTAACACACACTATTATATGGAATTATATATCAACGCCTTCGCCCATTATCTCCCGGATGACCGAGTACCAAACTCCTACTTCAAGGACGTGAACGGTCTGGACGACGAGTGGATTCGCACTCGTACCGGAATAAGTACCCGGAGCAAGGCTGGCGAAAACGAGAACACAAATACCATGGCCCTAGAGGCCGTTAAACGCCTGAATGAAAAACTACCCTTCCCCATAGAGGAAGTCGACTTGATCGTGGCCGCCACTTACTCGCCTCACGACACCGTAGCCACGGCAGCACACATGATACAACGCCATTTCAAAGCACGAGCCGCACGCTGTCTCACCGTTTCGGCAGCCTGTTCCTCGTTTATCAATGCCATGGAAATCGTTGAAGGGTATTTTGCCATGAATAAGGTAACGAAAGCAATCGTCGTGGCATCCGAGCATAACACGGAATACAGCAACGAGACTTGTCCGCAAAGCGGTCATCTATGGGGTGACGGGTCTGTGGCTATTGCCATCTCCACTATGCCGGAAGGAGAAAAAGCCGCCCGCATACTTAATATATTCACCCGCGGACTTGGACACATCGGTAAAGCAGACACCGCTGTATACTTACGCCCACATCACGGGGGGATCGGAATGCCGGAAGGACGTGACGTGTTTATCAATGCCTGCCATTACATGATCGAAGGGTTAAATGCTGTAACCAACAGCCAAGGTATAAAACTGACAGATTTGAAATTCATCGCATCACACCAAGCGAACAAGCGAATCATGGCTACCGTTGCACGTCAGATCGATTTCCCTGAAGATCATATGCTGTCGAACATTGAAGAGGTAGGTAACACGGGATGTCCCAGTTGCGCCATCGCCTTATCGCAAAACCTTGACCGGGTCGACCATGGCGACCTCGTGGCTCTCTCCGTGTTCGGGGGTGGATACTCTTGCGGAGCTGTATTATTACAATTTTTATAAGCAAATACAGGATTAAAAAATGAATCCAAATGAGCTGTTCATTTGGATTCATTTTTTAGTCTACACACGACAAAAAGATATACCTTTGCACGAAAGAAATTATCATGAATGATCAGACTGTAATATGTGCCATTGCCACGGCTCCCGGAATGGGTGCTATCGCCGTGATTCGCCTGTCAGGGAAAGGATGTATCGAAATCTGTGACCGGATATTTGTTTCACCCTCCAGTAAAAAACTGACAGATGCACGCCCAAATACAATCCATTTCGGAAAAATCGTTGATAAGGAAGAGTTGATCGACGAGGTACTGATCTCCGTGTTCCGTGCTCCCCACTCCTTTACCGGAGAAGACTCTATCGAGATTTCCTGCCATGGTTCGGTGTACATACAACAACGTATATTACAACTCTTGATCTCCTCCGGAGCACGCCTTGCCGCTCCCGGGGAATTTACTCAACGAGCTTTCTTAAACGGCAAAATGGATCTTTCCCAAGCGGAAGCTGTCGCAGATCTGATCGCCTCGTCCTCCGCAGCAGCCCATAGCATGGCATTAAGCCAGATGCGAGGCGGATTCTCGGACGAACTGACGAAACTGCGAATGGAATTGTTACATATCACTTCTCTACTCGAACTCGAACTGGATTTTTCGGAAGAGGACGTGGAGTTTGCAGACCGATCGGAACTACGGGGCATTGCAGTCGGTATTGATACATTAATTTCTCGCCTATGCGCCTCCTTCTCCCTCGGCAACGTGATCAAAAACGGAATTCCGGTAGCCATCGTCGGTAATACCAACGTGGGGAAAAGTACCCTACTCAACGCTCTGCTAAAAGAGGATCGTGCCATCGTCTCTGATATAGAAGGTACGACCCGCGACGTGATCGAAGATACGATTAACCTTCAGGGAATCACTTTCCGATTCATCGATACGGCAGGCATCCGCCACACTAACGACCGAGTAGAAAATATGGGAATCAAACGTACTTTTTCAAAAATTGAACAAGCCCGTGTCGTGTTATTTTTAATTGATGCTACCAAAGAGACGGAGCAATTCCTTCCCTATTATACCCAAGTGAAAGAACATCTCGGATCTGATGCCCGCTTGTTAATTCTACTCAACAAGACGGACCAAACAGATTCTGCCGATATTATCTTGTCACAAATCACGTCTCTATCTTCCGGAGAAAAGATTCTCCCGATTGCTGCAAAGACAGGGTATAACATCAATCACTTAATAGACGAGTTAGTTTCCACGATCAACATAAATGCTCTTCATTCAGGGGATGTTATCGTCAGCAACGCCCGTCATTACGAAGCCCTCACCCATGCCCGCCTTGCCATCGAGCGAGTCATCACCGGACTGGATTCCCACCTTAGTGGTGAGTTTGTATCACAAGACATTCGGGAATGCCTACATTATCTTGGTGAAATCACGGGACAAATCACGACGGATGAAGTTTTGGGAAATATATTTAAGAATTTTTGCATCGGCAAGTAGGTAGTGATTACCAACGATTAGCATATATCATCAACGATTATTGACGTTCTTGTCGCATGATGCAAAACGCCAACGGTTTCTGTGTGGACATCCATGAGCGTGATTTAGACTGTTACATCCATTTCTGGGAGTACAGCAATGACATAGGTAATTTTCCCGACTGGAGCATCATCATCGTGCGCTGTAACTTCAAGAAAAAAACAAGCCGAAAGCCTAAAAGACTTGGCTCGCTTCTTCAAGGAGTATATGCCACACTACGGTTACAAATACCTTTGTACCGGAGGTGATGACTACAAGTATTATCAGACACTTGGTTTGAAACTTATCCATCAAGATCTGTTCGGACAGGATAATTATGGATTGCCGATGAAAGATCTGAATGTCTGATACTTGGGTTAAGGTTAAGGAGAAGATTTTTTCCTCTCCTTTTCTTTTTATATAGCATAAAATTTTATATGTTTGCAAACATGTTGATGATATAAAGATAAAACAATGGATAAACCCATGAACCGAATAAAAGAGGTGCTTGAAGACAGAGGCATCAAACAAACTTGGCTGGCAGAGAAACTCGGTAAAAGTTTCTGTATAGTCAATGCCTATGTATGCAATAGGCGTCAACCCAGTTTAGAGGTGCTATTTGAGATTGCTAAAATCCTTCAAGTAGATCCTAAAGACCTAATAAAGAATCAAATATCCAACTAAATATGATTAGAGAAAAGCAAATAGAAGAAAACTTTATCCACAAATTGATAGAGTTAAAATATACATATCGACCGGATATTTGCGACAGAAACTCTTTGGAGCAGAATTTCCGTGAGAAATTTGAACATTTGAATCATGTTCATCTCTCTGATTCTGAATTTACACGATTACTGGAAGAAATAACTGATTCTGATGTATACTATTCTTCCAAAAGATTGCGTGAACGCAATACGTTTTTTCGTGAAGACGGCACACCGTTGCAATATACATTAGTGAATATAAAAGACTGGTGTAAGAATGATTATGAAGTTGCACACCAGTTACGCATAAATACACGTAATAGTTTCCAGCGATATGATGTCATGCTGCTGATTAATGGTTTGCCGCTTGTGCAGATAGAACTTAAAGCACTTGAGGTTAGCCCACGACGAGCTATGCAACAGATTGTTGACTATAAGAATGATATGGGCAATGGATATACTAATTCATTGCTTTGCTTCATTCAGATGTTTATTGTAAGCAATCAGACAAATACATATTATTTTGCCAACAACAATAACCAGCATTTCAATTTCAATGCCGATGAGAATTTCCTGCCGGTATATAGGTGGGCGGATGAAGACAATAGGAAAATAAACGGGCTGGACGCCTTTGCGGATGCTTTCCTTCCCAAATGCAGATTGGGAGAAATGATTAGCCGTTATATGGTGCTTGTGGCCAGTGAGCAAAGGGTGCTGATGATGCGCCCGTATCAGATTTATGCTGTAAAGGCAATAGTCAAATGTATAGAGGAGAATCGTGGAAACGGTTATATATGGCATACAACAGGAAGCGGCAAGACACTCACTTCTTTTAAGGCTGCCACATTGCTGAAAGACAATCCTGATATTGCGAAGTGCTTGTTCGTTGTGGACCGAAAAGATCTTGACCGACAGACACGCGAAGAATTCAACAGGTTTCAGGAAAACTGTGTGGAGGAAAACACCAATACGGATTCTCTTGTACGCAGGATGTTGTCAGAAGACTATAAAGACAAGATTATCGTCACCACCATTCAGAAATTAGGAATAGCATTGGATCCGGAAAACCGAAAGAATTATCAGGAGGAACTGGAGGATTTGAGGGACGAAAGGATTGTCTTCATATTCGATGAGTGCCATCGTTCACAGTTTGGCGATAATCATAAAGCCATAAAGGATTTCTTTCCTAAAGCACAATTGTTTGGCTTTACCGGTACACCCATATTTGACAAGAATGCCACATACGTGCAAGCGACGGGAGAAGAAGGACACTACAAAACAACGGTGGATATATTTCAGAAGGAATTACATTCGTACACAATAACGAATGCAATTGACGACAAGAATGTATTGCGTTTCCATATTGACTATTTCAAGCCTGACGAGAATGTCATACAGGTAGTTGGCGGAAAGATGAAGAAACAAGCCGTTGTCGATGCCATTCTAAACAAGCATCGGGCTGCTACCAACGATATGCGGTTTAATGCCCTGTTTGCCACCAGCTCAATCAATGAGGCGATTGAATATTACAATCTTTTCAAAACAGAACAAAACAAACGGGCAGAGGAAGATGAGAATTACGTTAAACTGAATATTGCCTGTGTCTTCTCGCCTCCGGCAGAAGGAAACAAGGATATAATACAGATTCAGGAGGATTTACAGCAGGAACGTTTGGACAACGAAAAAGAGCCGGATCAAAAGAAAAAGGCTCTGGAAGAAATTATAGATGATTATAATGGACAATATGGTACGAACCATTCGATTACAGAGTTTGATACCTACTATCAGGATGTGCAACAGCGTATAAAAGACCAAATATATACCAATAAGGACTATCCGCATCACAACAAGATAGACATTACCATCGTGGTGGATATGTTGCTTACCGGTTTTGATTCCAAGTTCCTAAATACACTATATGTCGATAAGAATTTGAAGTGGCATGGATTGGTACAAGCTTTTTCACGTACAAATCGTATTCTGAACGATACAAAACCATACGGAAACATTCTTGATTTTCGTGGACAACAAGCCGCTGTGGACGAGGCAATAGTACTGTTCTCCGGAGAGAAAGATGAAAGGGCTCGGCAAGTCTGGCTGGTTGAGCCTGCGTCTGCCATTATAAAGAAGTATAAGGATGCTGTCAGGAGTCTGCGTGAATTTATGAATCTGCACGATTTGGAATTTAAAGCAGAAGAAGTGGCTAATCTTAGAGGTGATGATGCCAAAGCCAAGTTTATTAATCATTTTAAGGAAGTACAGAGATATAAGACCCAATTGGACCAATATACAGATATTATTGATACGGGAAGCAATGAATCGGGTATAGTCAGTGAGCCGATTGTATCTTATGGCTTTACCGATAATGATTTGGTAGCGTTCCGTGGCGCATACCTGGATTTGGCAAAGGAACTTCGGGATAAACGACAGAAGAAGAGTGATGAAGTATCCGATACGATAGATGATTTGGATTTCGAGTTTGTCCTGTTTGCATCTGCCATCGTCGATTACGACTATATCATGGAACTTATAGCACGCTATTACAGCGGTGTTCCGTCCATGGCCAAGATGACTAAAGAGCAACTGATAAGTCTGATTTGTTCAAGTTCAAATATGCTTGACGAATGCGATGATATCATAGCCTTTATAAACAGTCACGACTCTGACAGTTTGAACGGAAAGACCGTACAGGAAATCAAAGAGGAATATGAAGTGTTCAAGACGGAAAAATATGCTTCCGATATGTCAAGTATAGCAGATGCTCATAAATTGAATGTTGTCTCTCTGCAATACTTTGTCAATGATATTGTGGAACGGAAAATATTTGATGGTGAGAAACTGAACGAACTGCTTGAACCACTAGAGTTGGGCTGGAAAGCACGGGCAAAAGAAGAAATGGCATTAATGAATGACCTGATACCGTTATTGAAGAAAATGGCTACAGGTCAGGAAATATCAGGGTTATCAGCGTATGAGGAGTGATATGGCTAAAGGATGTGATACAAAATGGATAGGGGGAAAAGGCCTTGTTCCTGTCCTTCGTTTTCCAGAATTTAAGAAGGAATGGGAAATTGATATGATGCAGAGTATGTTCGACATGAAGAATGGATATACTCCTTCAAAGTCAAACTCTGAATATTGGAATGATGGAACGATACCATGGTTTCGTTTGGAGGACATACGTAAAAACGGACATATTTTGTCTGATTCGATACAGCATGTAACTCCGCAAGCGATAAAAAATTCCAGTCTTTTCCCTGCTTATTCTATTATAGTTGCAACAACAGCAACGATTGGCGAACACGCATTGATCATTGTTGATTCGCTAGCGAATCAACAATTTACGTTTTTAACAAAACGTAAATCGTTTGAAGACAAAATAGATATGATGTACTTTCACCATTATATGTTTGTAATTGATGAATGGTGCAAAAAGAATACAAATAGTGGTGGTTTGATTTCTGTGAATATGCCAGCTTTCAAACAGTTATTGATACCATTCCCCTCTCCAGACGAGCAAAGTAAAATAGCAGGATGCCTCTCGTCAATAGATGAAGAAATTAATGCTATGAAAGAAAAGGTGGAAGAATTAAAGACACATAAGAAAGGGCTTGTGCAGAAACTTTTTCCTATTATAGGAAAGTTTCTACCAGAGGTTCGTTTTCATGACTTTAGTACAAATTGGGAAGTAGATTTTATGCAAAATATATTCGACATGAAGAATGGATATACTCCCTCAAAGTCAAATCCTGAATATTGGAATGATGGAACGATACCATGGTTTCGTATGGATGACATACGTAAAAATGGACATATTTTATCTGATTCGATACAGCATGTGACTCCGCAAGCGATAAAAAATTCCGGTCTTTTCCCTGCTTATTCTATTATAGTTGCAACAACAGCAACGATTGGCGAACACGCATTGATCATTGTTGATTCGCTAGCGAATCAACAATTTACGTTTTTAACAAAACGTAAATCGTTTGAAGACAAAATAGATATGATGTACTTTCACCATTATATGTTTGTAATTGATGAATGGTGCAAAAAGAATACAAATAGTGGTGGTTTGATTTCTGTGAATATGCCAGCTTTCAAACAGTTATTGATACCATTCCCCTCTCCAGACGAGCAAAGTAAAATAGCAGGATGCCTCTCGTCAATAGATGAACTGATTAGTTTGTATGAGGGAAAAGTGATTTTGTTGGAGCAGCATAAGAAAGGATTAATGCAACAATTATTTCTCAAATTATAATAAGAAGAAAATGGAATTACAAGATATAGCCAAAGCAATCAAAGATACAAAAGAGCAAATATTTCTTTTGTACGCATTCAATGCTACAGGAAAGACAAGACTTTCTGTAGAATATAAGGAATTGTGCAGGAACGAAGAGCATAAACAGACAGGTGTCTATTACAATGCCTTCAGCGAAGACCTTTTCGTGTGGAATAATGATATAGAAAATGCAGAGGAAAACATAAGGATGCGGATTGTCAAGAGCAGTTTGAACGACTTGCATTCTTATATAGATGAAACAAAAGTAAGGGAAAAGCTAAAGCCATATAATGTAAAGTATGACTTTGATTTTCACACAAACGAAGAACACCCTGAAGACGGCATTGAAGAAATAATTTTCTATCTGAAAGATGCTGAGGATAAGAATCCTATCAAGATTTCCAGAGGGGAGGAACGTATTTTCATCTGGTGCTTTTTCCTTGCACTGTTTGATACAGAGGGGTGGCAAGATGAACAGAATGAATATATTTTTGTTGATGACCCTGTTTCAAGCCTTGATGACCATAATATATTCGTTACGATATTTACCCTATTGGAATTGATAGACAAATATTGTGACAAAAAGAAGATAATAATAACAACCCACCACATCGGGTTTGCGACAATATTAAGCGATTGTCTGTTTAAAGGAGAAAAATCGGATAGATATAAAAAGAAGTCAAAAATTCAATTATTGGAGCGAACGGATGATGGATATGTATTGGCTAATCCTAAAAACGATGTGCTGTTGTATCATCTGCGGCTTCTCCAGATTTTAGATGATGCCGTTGTAAAAGACGAACTGGAGATTTATCACATTGCTCTTTTGAGACAAGTACTAGAGAACATCGCATCGTTTTTAGGCACAGGGCAATTAAAATATGTCATTAAACAGATTGGAATAACAAATACAGACCGAGTATCTACCATTGTCAATGCTCTGACTCACCAGAAAGTGTATTATCCGCAAATGGAAGCAATGGTTGATGACAATAAACAGATTGTCAGAGAGGTTTATCACACCCTTATGTCAAAATACAGATTTATAATTCATTCTAACAATTAAGTTAATGACAACAAGCAAACAAAGTGAATTGGGCAAGACCCTTTGGAATATAGCCAACAACCTGCGTGGCTCAATGATGGCGGATGATTTCCGTGACTATATGTTGTCGTTTCTCTTTTGGAAGTATCTTTCAGACAACTATATAAAGGCTGCACAGAAAGAACTTGGCACTGATTATCCAATAGCTACAGAAGAAAAACTGAAGAAATGGAAAGTAATGACCTCATTGCATATCTGGTATGAAGAATATAAGGATGACATATCCCTGTTTGAAAAACAGATGCGACGTAAGGTTCATTATGTAATCAAACCGAAATATTTGTGGGACAATATTGTAGAACTGGCAAGAATACAGAGCAATGATTTGCTTAGTACCTTGCAGGATGGTTTCAAATATATAGAAAACGAATCTTTTGAAAGTTCTTTCAAAGGTTTGTTCTCTGAAATCAATCTTGATTCCGAAAAGTTAGGCAAAAACTATACAGAAAGGAATAATCTTCTTTCCAAGGTTATCAAGACTATTGCCGATGGACTAATGGAATTCACCTCAGATTCGGATTCGCTTGGTGATGCGTACGAATATCTTATCGGGCAGTTTGCGGCAGGTGGAGGCCAGAAAGCGGGAGAATTTTATACGCCACAGATGATTTCTACTATTTTGTCACGCATCGTAACCTTGGATTGTCAAGATCCTACAATGGGGAAGAAAAATAGGATAAACAGGGTCTTGGACTTTGCCTGCGGTTCGGGGTCTCTACTGCTGAATGTACGTCATGAGATGGGCGACAATGGTATAGGCAAAATATATGGGCAGGAAAAAAATATAACCACTTACAACCTTGCCCGCATGAACATGCTTCTGCACGGGGTGAAAGATACAGAGTTTGAGATTTTCCACGGTGATTCGCTTATCAATGATTGGAACATCTTGAATGAACAGAATCCGTCGAAAAAGATAACATTTGATGCAGTTGTGGCAAATCCGCCATTCTCATTGCGCTGGGAACCGACAGAAGAGACAGCAAAAGATTTCCGTTTCAATAGATATGGAGTGGCACCAAAGTCAGCAGCAGACTTAGCCTTCCTATTGCATGGCTTTCATTTCCTAAGCGAAGAAGGAACAATGGCTATTATCTTACCGCATGGTGTGTTGTTCCGTGGTGGTAAAGAACTTGCAATAAGAAAAAAATTGATTGAAGATGACAACATAGATGCTGTAATAGGGCTGCCCGCCAATCTTTTCTATTCAACCGGCATACCTGTCTGCCTGATAGTATTGAAAAAATGTCGTAAGAATGACAAGGTGCTTTTCATCAATGCCAGTTCGGAGGAACATTATGAGAAAGGCAAGCGGCAGAACTATCTTCGCAATGAGGATGTGGATAAAATTGTTTCTACTTACCAGTATTGCAAGGAGGAGACACGTTATTCACGCCAAGTCTCGCTGCAGGAAATCAAGGAAAATGAATACAACCTAAACATTACCCGCTATGTAAACCTTTCAAAAGAGGAAGAACAGATAGATTTGCTGGCAGTGAACAAAGAATTGAAAAAGATAGATGAGCGGATAGAGAATGCTCGTAATCTACATAATAAGTTCTTGAAAGAATTGGGATTGCCAGAAATTTAAATTATGGTTAAAAACATATTTATTAAATAGTTATCGTGATGAATATACTATTAGACACAAATATCATTATTCCTTTAGAAGACACCAATAAGATATTGGATTCTTCATTTGCTGAGTTGCGTAAACGATCTACGGAACAGCAACATTGTCTGTATATTCATCCAATGCAGTTTGAAGATATCAACCGGGACAAAAATCAAGAGAGACGAGAAATTGTATTATCACGATTAAGACAATACTTACAAATAGAGAATCCTCCGATTCTTTCCGACAAAGAATGTAACGAGCTTGGTTTATCGCAATCCAATGACAATGATAAGGTAGATAATCATATTTTGTTCGCCTTATATCGTGGAGCCGTACATCTTCTCGTTACAAATGATGAAGGTATACACAAGAAAGCTTTGCGAATTGGTTTGCAGGATAAAGTATATCGATTAGAGCAGTTTTTACTTTTACTACAACGATATACGTCTCTCCCATTTTCTTTTGATTATACCGGTGTAAAAGAGCGTTTTTTATATGAAATAGACAAAAAACAATCTTTCTTCGAATCTTTGAGAAAATCGTATGATGGTTTTGATGAATGGTTCCAAAAGTGTGCTCAAGACAAGCGTAAATGTTGGTGTATAGAAGATGGAAGCAATAAAATCGTTGCTATCTGTATCTATAAACACGAGCTGGATGCTCGTCTTACTGATGATGGAGAGGTGATTCACGGACGTATCTTGAAGCTTTGTACTTTCAAAGTTGATGTAACAGCTAGAGGGAAAAAGTTGGGAGAACGACTCTTGTACATTGCATTCGATTACTGCGTCAAAAATAATTTGGATTGGGTATATTTACATACATTTGGAGAGGAACAAAAGACGCTTGTAGGACTTTGCCTAGACTATGGCTTTTATTGTCTAGGCAAATATAAACAAGATGATGTTTACATCAAGCCAATGAAATTATTGGATGATGATTGCAACAGTTTGGATTCTTTGATAAAGTATTATCCTTACTTCAAGGATAATGAATTCGTTCAAAAATTTATAGTTCCTATTCAACCTAAATATCACGAAGATCTTTTCCCAGACTTTAGTAGCATGAAAGGCTCTTTGTTCGAGAAGGATCAATCTTTATACTCTTGTCAGGGTAACACAATAAAGAAAGCCTATTTATGTCATTCTCGAATCAAATCTATTCAGAAAGGCGATATTATTCTATTCTACAGGAGCAAAGACCGCAAATCTATTCAATGTATGGGTATAGTTGAAAATGTCATATTTTCAGAGAATATTGACGAAGTATTTCCCACTATAGCCAAGAGAACCGTCTACAATTACTCGGATTTACAGAACATACTTAAGAAAAAAACTTTAGTAATATTATTCCGATACGTAGCTCTTAAAAAAGAAATATCCAATCGAGCAATAATCAATGCTAGTATAAAGGGATATATACAGAGTATTAGACAAATTAACAATGAACAATATTCAGAATTGATACATGAAAACTGAAACAATTATATTATCTATTCATCCAAGACATATTGAGAAAATATTATCCGGAGAAAAACTATATGAATACAGGAAACGCATTCCTATGAATATACGGTATATTGTCGTGTATGCAACAACACCAATCAAGATGATTGTTGCTGTTATTGAGGTAGAATCTATTATCAAAGGTACACCTGATGTTATATGGAATAAAACAAAAAAACATGCAGGAATCTCCAAAGATTTCTTCATAAACTATTTTACAAATCATCAGGATTCTTATGCAATTAAATTTAAAACCGTATTAAGATTAAAGACGCCAAAGTCTTTAATGTGCTTAGGCAATAATATTTGCGCTCCACAATCTTATACGTATCTTAAAGAACCATATGAAGAGCTATTTGATAAATTAGATTTGTAATATGCTAAATTTCGATGAATACATCCAACAAGGGAAGCCACAAAAACGTGAAAAAGGCTATGCGTGGCAAACGGTGATAAGACGTCAAGCTGTAGATGACTTGAAGCCCTCTGAGTATCTTATTCAGAAATGATGGCTGTCGTAGGACTAAAGAACCGTGAGAATTTTATGGAATACTCGCTTAATCCTGTCATAAAAGAAGGTTTTGTTACCATGCTGTACAAGCCTCAATCGCCAAAAGTATCTATTAACGGTTAATGGCTTAGCCATCTATAATTCTAAAAAAGTATCAAGAGGATGGAAGAAAATAATATATCCCCTATCCGCTCTAATTTTGAGCAGATAAAAAAGCAGTATGAAAGCGGTTCAGAGTATTGGACTTCTCGTGATTTGTGCGTTGCATTAGGTTATAGTACCTATCAAAAATTCACACGTACAATAAACAAAGCCATTGCGAAAGCCAACCATAAAGGACTTAATACAGTAGAGCATTTTAACCATACGGTTGAAATGGTCAAATTAGGTTCCGGCTCTTTCCGTAAAGTAGAGAATATGTATTTATCACGTATGGCGTGTCTGATGATTGCAGAAAATGCAGACGGAAAGAAACCACAAGTACAAATGGCAAGGGAATATTTCAGACAGGAAACGCCTACTACTAAATTACTCAGCAACAGTTTATCATCCAATATTGTACTCTACAAAACAAAGCAAGGAGAAACACGTATTGAAGTCATCTTCAACAATGAAACATTCTGAATGTCACAAAACGTATAGCTGATTTGTTTGGAGTGGATATACGACCTATCAGCTACCATCTTGGGCAGATTTATGAATCAGGCGAGCTTACCCAAAAGGCAACTATCTGAAAAATTAGGATAGTTCAATCGGAAGGAGAACGAGATGTAGAACGCACACCATTATTTTACACCACTTATTTATTCGGAATATCGGTAGTGTTCCTCAATCATTTGATAATGACAAACCCTACCCGAAAAATTAGAAAACTGAATCTATGCTATAATACACAGATTCAGTTTCTGTTCATTTTGACGACTCCATTGATTCTTGAATAATTCGCAAAGTTTCTTTCTTATACACCTTGCGGTCATATTCAAATCCCCTGCACATCCAACAGCTACACGGAGTTCCTGTAGTTTTATAAACTTGCGCCCATTTGTCTTTAGCCAATTCAAACCAATGAGGATGTTCATAATAGCTTCCATCCTCACAAATGATGCAATGACCATAAGCGGCATAAAGAAGCATGCGAGCCTTAAACACACGAGCCATTTGTTGGCGTCTCCAAAATTTGTTTCTTTTGTCCATCGTCTCTTTCTATTAAAGTTAGGATGAACAATGATGCTACTTTAGTGAGACTTAATATATCCATAGCATAATACCTTTAAATGTTATTCAGTTTGATGACGTAGAATCTCTTTATACCTTTTCGGGTACAAAGTTGGTACAAATATTCGATATTATATCAGTATGGGTATAATTTATAGGGATTTTGAGCTGCAAATATTACGGCTAAAACAAGTACAAATATAAGGATTCTACACTTTTTCAACTAATCGCCCCATTACACAACACTTTTCCAAGCGAATCCAATGTCTTGGTAGCAACTTCCGACAAGTATTTTGGATAAGTACGGAAAACAAGTGATTTTGCTTTAGAAAAATGCAAACGCTATCATATTGTTCATTAGTGCTATATGCACAATACAACAAACAACATACTATTTGTTATATGGGTAAAACCATTCCTCCCTACAGCATATATTCAAGGTTAGTTTGGCTATTCAAATGAAAAGTAACTTTACCTTATCTCCGTATTCATATATACGTGTATTAAAGCAAAGCTAACAGAGGGAGAAAAAAGATGGCTTCGCCAAGACCGGCACTAAACTAAATCTGGCGACTTTCTCTTTTGACTGCAAAAGAATACGAAATCCCGACTAACAAGCCTAACAAAATTTCATATATGAACTTTTATTCATATTTTTGTCCTCCAAAGAAACAAAATTATGGAAACAGTAGAAACATATAATAGAACCATTAGTTTACTAGATAAGTACACAAAGTTTATCAAGTCTATTAACACCGAAATTATTGATAACAATCTTACATTAGATAAATTAATAGAACTAAAATCAATACTGTCCGATATTAATAACATAATGACATTAATATCGACTCGTTCAATTGCAACAAAGTTATCAGACATATTATCATTTAAAAATGAAGATAGAGAACAAATATTTAATGATATTGATAAACAAAAGCCAAACACAAATGGGTTCGACATAAAAATTGACTCTCCTGTAAAAATATTAGTAGAAGTCAAATGTAATTCTCTAATCCACAACAAAAAATTTGGTGCTGCACAAATCAATGCAATTCTTGAAGATGCTAGAAAATTACGGTTAGAATCATCTCGACATATAAAGGCAAGTAAAAGTATTCAAGACACAAAAGATTATATTAAGATAATTGCTATTGTCAATTTTGGCAATAGGTCTGACGAAGATTTAACGTCTCAACTACTAAGAGAAACCAAGTGCAAAGAATCGACTAATTCTGCAAGAAAAGAACGAATGAAGGTGAAAAAGTTTTTAAGGCCATTATATTCACTCGAACAAATACATGAAATAACAGATTTAGACAACATTTACCTAACAGTTTTATCAATAAATGATCTAAAAAATGAGTTAGAGCGAATACGACGTGAATACAGTTTATCGCTCAAATAAAAAATCCGTGAATTAGCCTTCCATTTTGTAGCCCTAATCGGCAAAATTATCCCCGATATGATCTTTGCGGAATGGAGGTTTCGGGACAAAAGAGAGCGATTTCCCCCATTTACCCTCCGTTTTGAGACAAGCAACGAAGGAAAGCGTTAAATTTGCGATTTTTAACAAGAAAACAAGTAAATTTTTGAGGTACCTATCTTTTAAGCGGTAAACTATTGATAATCAATTCATCTAATATACAGCATCGAAAAATAGCACATCTCTAATCCATCACGAAAACTATTTATAATCTATATAAACTACCAAAGCTAAATAGCAAGGTGAAAGCATTTTTTATATGTCTTTTATATCATCGTGTAAATATTAGTTGCTCGTAATACATACAGGAATAATTACACGATTTTTTTGCGTATTCGACAATAATTACGTAAGCAATAAGCATGAAAACTGAAATATTAATATCTCCTACAAGTAACGAATTTTTAAAAATCATATATCTTGCAATATAGAAATACTTACGTCAAAATTTTGTTTTACGGATTAATTATCATAAATTTGATATGCATGCATTAAAGAAAGAAAACGCCAGGTGTTTGTTAGTAAAAATTTAAAACTTATTATCATGAAAACAAAATCATTAATCGTATTAATAACAAGCGTTATGATTGCAGTGATCACGTGTAGCTTCACGATGAAAAGTGATGTGAAATGGATAACTGTTTCCGGCTATGTTGACAACACCGATGGAGATGTTATAAGTCAGGTTGATGTGACTTGTACTTTAAACAGTAACAACGCCCTGTTAAGTAGAACAAAAACTGATCCAGAAGGGTATTACTCTATTCAAGTAAGACAATCAGAGTCTTGTACGCTAAGTTTTAGCCACGCTAACTATGTTCCACAAGACAAAATAGTGTCTTCTAGTAATGACATAGATGATATGAATGTGACATTACGTTCCCAAGAGGAATAAACCTACCCTTTAAACTTTTACCTTCCTCTGGAAATTCTAGAGGAAGTTTTAATTTTGCGGAATTCATATACAAATATACCCCAAATAAAGTACAGATAAGTACCAAATAATACCCCTCATTCAGAGTTCATTCGAAGATCAAACGTTGCTCATCCATGCCCGTATGAATAAACTCTGAATAATCTTCGAGAGATCAACGAAAAAGAGGCAGTTTCTCAAGAGCATTTCCATAATTTCTCTTACGGTTTTATACAACTGCTCAATAAGAATGGATATGTACTTTAGATAACTCCTTCCCCAACCTATCGTAAACTTAACTTTCAGCCCACCTTTCTCTATCCTTACACTAAGACATCAAGGGAATACAGACACGGCACTAACATAGCATATACATACATCAGAGTTCATACTATGTACTTGGTATGTTCATGCTATGTTCATGATCAAAAGAAAGGATAGTTCAACTTTAGCGAAAGTATTGACCATCTCTGAACCCAAAGTTACAAGCCGATCAACACCATCATAGCTATAAAATGGCAGAATATTTGATTTTTGTAAAAATATATTATATATTTGCAGAAGTTGAGAAATCAAGTGCGGATGAGTCCGCATAATATATTTGAAGTTATTGTATCGACCTAGTAAGTAAAATCGGCAAAATAATACTTTTCAGCGGGTTGTAACAGTAGTTTCATACTTTGGTATGAACTGTTGTATTCAAACTGCTGGAAAGGGTCTGCCGATACCTACTTACAGAATGGTATAACAGTTCTTTTTTTATTGATAAATTATAATGGGTCTTGTGGCAGAAAATCTTTAGGAGAACATTTAAGAACTTTAGCAATCTTATTTAGTTGATTGATATTATATTTTTTAGGACCATTTTCGAAATTACTAATAAATGTTCGAGTATATCCTAAAGTATAAGAAAGAGATTCTTGGGTATGCTTAGCCATCAATCTATATTCACGTACCTTAGCAATTACATATAAATCTATCTCTGTTTTCATATTTTGAAATTAACGTACGAATAAAGGGATATTTTAGACTCCATCCACCCAGCTATTAGGGAGTATTGTCGATTTAATTAAGAAGCAACAAGATATTATATAGAAGTTTTAACTTAATATGAATTAATTATTTACTCAAATATTACATAAAATGCAGTATCAACACAAATTGTCAAAATCTTTAAAAATACGCCCACCACCAAACGAGGGTAAGATCTCACTCTGAATTAAAAAAGAGGGTGCTCGAACACCCTCTTACAAAAACGAGACAAGCGTATTCGCCTGTCACTTAACTTAAATACAAAAGTATGAAAAAAATGGATTGTCGGCGCAAATCTATCCTGAATTTGCGTGTAGCCAGTATTATGTTTTTTGCGTTCTTCGCTTACGTCCCTTTGATGGTAAAAAGCGAGCCTTTGCAAGCGAATCCGATCCAACAGGATTCTATTGTCAAACATCTTATAAAGGGGAAAATCCTAAACAAGAAAAAAGGACCGTTGCCCGGTGTCACCGTGCGACTGGATAGCACTCTGATAGGAACCTCCTCGGATAATAACGGGAATTACCGGATATTCCTCCCGCTCAACAAGGGACGTCTTGTTTTTTCTTTTATCGGGTATAAAACAAAAACGCTTCCTTTCAGTAAGGCAGACACGTTACTGAATGTCATTCTAGAAGAGGACGTGTCCGAGCTTGATGAAGTACAAGTCATCGCCTACGGGGAACAATCACGCCGTAATCGTGTCGGTTCCATGTCTGTCGTGAAGGCTGACGAGATCAAGGATCTCCCCTCCCCTTCTATCAATAACCTTTTACAAGGCCGGGCGGCCGGGGTGGATGTCACGAACATGACAGGAGCCCCCGGTGGTGGCGGTTCCCCCATCGTTATCCGGGGATATAACTCGTTGGCTGTAGAGAAAGAACGTATCACCTCAGACCCGTTATGGATTATTGACGGGGTTCCCATGTTCAGCTACACCTCCGAGCTTACCGGGCTAAACACGATTGCCGAGATCGACACCAAGGACATCGAGTCCATCCAAATATTAAAAGATGCTGCCTCCGCGGCAATTTACGGTTCTCGTGCGGCAAACGGGGTAATTATCGTGACCACCAAAAAAGGACACCGGAATCAAGCTCCCACGTTCACGGTAAATATATCCCAAACATGGGTTACTCGCCCCTCGTTACCGGATATTACCACGGGAAACAGGGAACGAAGACACAGGATGCAAGCCATGGAAAATTACCGGGAGTCCGTTTATGATGAAGAAACGAACATGTACCGCCCTGTTCAATCCTACGAAGATTCTTACAAAAACAACAAGAACTACAATTTATTCTGGAACAACGGTGATGGACTGGATCTTCCCATCGTGCAAGATAGTTTGAACAAATTCTACAACAATTCCACGAACTTGTTCGATTACTATTTCAGAACCGGGAAAGTAACCGATGCCAATATCCAAATATCGGGAGGCTCCAACACGATCGCTTATCACGTCGGACTAGGATATTACTCGGAAACAGGCGTGCTGCGAAACACGGGATTTAACAGGGTTAAACTCATCACCAACTTGTTTATCAAACCCTCCGAGAGCGTTGAAAGTAACATCCGTTTTTACTTGGCTCGTACCGGACGAAACAGGGCGGGCAAAGGGCATGATGCCTACAATTTCTCCAATGACAGGAGTGACTTGGAAACCATTCCGGATGAATTGCTCTCGACCTCTACCCTCATGCCCGGTCCGGGAACGAAGGCTTTTGATGAAACGGTCCGACGTTTCAACGAGATTAAGGAGAAAAATGAATCTTACAGGTTAAGATCGTCGTTCGATCTGGCGTACACGATCGTGGAAGGCTTGAAACTGAAATCGTCTCTCGCTGTCGATTTCTCCATGCAAGACCAAAATATATTCATTCCCTCCGACCTGAACACGGATCTCAACAGCTACTCGGCAGGCAACAACACGATCAAGATGATGTGGTTAAACGAGAATCTACTCTCCTACAACAAGATTTTCGCTGACAATCATAGTGTTGACCTCCTTTTCGGTCTCTCGTTCCAAGGAGACATCGCCAAGGACAAGAGCGGATACGGCAAAGGCGCACCAAGTAACCTGATACAATACGTCACGTGGAGCGGTAACGTGTATGACACCGAGAAAGACCTGCAATTAAAGGATTTCAATTCCAGCCTAGAAAGAAGCACGATGGTAGGTATGTTCGGACGGGTAGCCTACAACTACAAACAGAAGTATTTCCTCTCCGTCACGCTCAGAAGGGATGCCAGCTCAAAGTTCGGGGAAAACACACGCTGGGGAACATTCCCATCATACGCTATTGCCTACACGTTCACCGAGGAACCGTACATGGATTGGGCCCGAGATTTTCTGGATTTCGGGAAAGTCCGATTAAGTTACGGGAAATCCGGGAAACAATTTGAATATCCTTATTTCGCTTTCGGGGTGTTAATAGTCAACAACGTTCCTTTTCACGGGAACCAAACCATAACCCCTTACTGGCCGGACGGATTAATAAATCCCAAATTAAGCTGGGAGGAAACCAAACAATTTGACGCGGGACTGGACTTGGAGTTTTTCGGTAACAGGCTGAGTTTCGAACTTGACTATTACTATCGATACACGGACAAGCTATTGGCGCAAGTCACCCTACCGGGAGATTATAATGCCTACATATCCCAATGGCAAAATGCTTACGCGATCTCGAATCAAGGAATTGAACTACAAATCAAGGCAGACTTCGTTCGATCGGAAAAACTGCACTGGGATTTCAGTTTTAATATTGCCCGCAACTGGAACCGATTTGAAAAAAGTAACAATGGCATGGACTTCACGAATCTAGCAAGCAAACATAATCTAAACATCATCGGGAAACCGTTGAATGGAATTTACGTCTATAACGACCAAGGATACTATAATTCACAAGATGAAGTGCCACTCTACTATGTCAACGGCAGACGGAAATATCTATCGTCCTTGGGAAACCAGATTTACACTCCCGGTGACCGACGAATACAGGATGTCGACGGGAATGGACAGGTTGCAACCATGGTTCCGCTTTTGGAAGACCGGGTATACGGGGGGTCCCCTCTCCCGCTCGCATTTGGAGGGATTGCCACGACACTCAAATGGAAAGGGATTGATGTAAACCTGTTATTCTCTTACAAGCTGGGAAGACACGTTTTGAACGCGGGAAGAGGAGCTTCTGTCGGTACGATCCTGAGAGCAAACACGGCAGAAATGATGGTCCCGATTCTAGCCGATCTTGACAAGGTTTCTTTCTGGCAGAAACCCGGTGACAATACCGATTTTCCGATCAACGAACTAGAGAACGGGAAGAATAATTTCGCCACGAATTTGAAAAGTAACGTGGAAAAAATCAATTATTTGAAACTAAAAAGTATCTCAATCGGGTACACGCTACCCGTATTCCCGAAACAATCCAAACATTACGCCCGTGTGTTCATGTCCGTGGAGAACGTGTTTACCATCACCAATTCTTCAAGCCCCGATCCGGAATCCATAGACATCGTTACCGGGGTTGACTCGAACAACAACTACCCCCTAGCGACAAGATATACACTAGGGTTAACTTTAAATTTATAAACACATGAAAAAACGGATATATATAATTTTGCTATTGCTCCCGTTAGCGAGTTGCAATGATATGTTCAAGAATTTCTTGAACGAAGAGCCCGAAACTCTCGTCACGAACACGAATTTCTGGAAAACGGAAAAAGACGTCGCGTCTGCCGTGTATGAACTTCACGTCATGTTCAGATCTTGGGGAGGATACGTTGAAACACGACTTTACCGGGACAGGGGTCTCCCGTTTGATTATCTCGGTTTGATCTGGAGAAATATCTCGGACAACGAGTTACAGAAGGATATGGACATAACAACAGCTCCAAGCTGGCGTGGCGAGTACCAAGCGATCGGGATGTGCAATTTCATTTTAGGCAACATTCACCGGGCAAAGATACCCGAAGAACGCATCAATTACTACAAAGGACAAGCGCTGACGATACGGGCTTACCTGTATTTCTATGTTCTACGCACGTGGGGCGATGCCGTGTTAATCACGAACGAAGAAGATGTTGGTGAAAAAGCCGTAACCCCGTGGCGGGAAATCATGGAAGTCGTGATAGATGATCTCGTTGAGGCCACGAAATTATTACCCCCGGTGAACGAGATGAAGGATGCCAATAACATCCCAGTGACAAGCAAACAAATCCCCTCAAGAGGAACGGCATTTGCCATTCTCGCTCATGCTTACGCTTGGCTGGCCGGATTCGGGGAGGAAACGGAATATTACCAGAAAGGTATCGAGGCAGCAACCGAGGTCATCCAATCCGGTGACTACTCGCTAGTAAACAATCCTCATGAAATCTGCGAAATCGTGTTACCCGGCAATAGTCAAGAAGGTATTCTTGAAATCGATTTCCTAAACCCCGAAGCGGTCAATCGGTCCGGGAATGGTTTGCCGGGTATCACACAAAAATGGCCGGCAGACCCGAACGCCACCCCCTCGACAAGGAGAACCTTGCTCCGTTTGAATAACGAGAGCGCCATGGCCATGTTTCCGGATAGGAATGACAAAAGACGGGAAGAATATTTCTACAAGCTGGATTCCATGGCAGAAATAAAAACCTCGATCACACAAGGTGCGGCGTATATTTACAAGTTCAGAAGACCGCTACTGCACACGAGTGGCAGCCAACTCGGTAAACTCTTGGGATATGACCTGAATGAAATCCTGATTCGTCTCGCGGATATATACCTGCTCCGGGCTGAAATGAGAGCGAAATCCGGTGATATTCCGGGAGCAATAGCCGACTTGAACGTGATCAGGAAACGAGCCGGGGCAAAAGAATATACCCCGGATGAAAACTTGGAAGAGGCAATTGCACTAGAAAGAGACAAAGAATTATTTCTCGAAGGGATATGCACGAGATATTTTGATATTGTCCGTAACAGGACATTCCGTGAAAAACTCAGGGGTAAATTCAAAACCCTCTCCGACCAAGACGTGAAAGACGGGGCTTTATTCTTCCCGATCTCTTTTGATGCCTTCCAAAACAACACCAAAATGACGCAAAATATTTACTGGAAAAGAAATGGATTCGCAATTTAAACAAAATAAGATGAGAACAATACTACTAATATGCATTACCGTCACCCTTCTCGCGAGCTGTGAAAAAGATTACCAGCATGACACCGGACTGGCGGACGGTTATCACGATTGCTCGATGATGGACTATTTGAGAAGTGATCACAACAACTGGGATTCGATCGTCGTTGCCATTGAATACGCGGGATTAACCGATATTTTCGAGGGAACAAATCCTGATTACAAGGAAATCACGTTTTTCGGCCCCACGAACATGAGTATCCGAAAATTCTTTCTCGAACAGACCGGAGAGACAATCTATCATTCCATCCGGGAAATACCCGTTGAACTGGTCAGGGATATGATTCTCGCTTACCTAGTCGAAGGGAAAAAGATGAAAGAGACGTTCGATTACGAGGTAAAATGGACACTCACGGGAGGAACGGAAGTGTATTCCTTGAATAACGTCAAGCTCCGGGTATATCGTACCCAATCCGAGTTTAACGGAATCCCCGACATCGGAGCGGAGGGGCTAAAAATTCATGCCGAAATCAGCGGGCAGATGGCAAGCATTGCTTCGGCTGACATAGAGACAAATAACGGGGTGGTACATTCCCTGTCAAACAGATTTACATGGGTTGAACTATAAAACGAATCGTATGAAATATATATGGATAATGATATTACTTTCCGCCCTATTATATGGCGGGTGTAAAGACGTAAAAGTCGGGTACTTGTTCACGCATAATGCAAAATACAATCCCGATTCAGTGGTGTTCAAGGCATATCTCGATGAGGCCAATGATGACGACGCTCACAGGAAGAAATTTGAGATCCCTTGGCAAAGCCAATCTCTTGAAGGAGTACAAGGCACGAACCCCATCCGTTATTCGATTGAAAGAATCGACTCGGATCATAATGGCCCGGAAATTCTAAGCCAGTTTTCCGCGGTTCAGAAAGGGATTATTCAATTACCATGGAATCACACCGTTCCTCAAGGTAAGTATATCATATCCTTACGAATCAGCAATGAAGGTTATAGTGTTGTGCTGGACTCTATGATTATAGTTATCATTAAATAAATGGATTATTATTAGAGTTTACCAGAGGGGGTACTATTGTGTAAAAACGTTCATTTTGATACAATAGTACTCCTTAATATAGACGACCTCTGCCAAAATAAGCGGGATTTACACACAAAGCCCACAACTATTCATCCAGCAAATCCGGACGCAAAGCCCTCGTCCGTTCCAATGCTTGTTGCTCCTGCCATTCGTCAATCAAGGCATGATTACCGGATAACAGAACTTCCGGTACCCGCCACCCGTTAAATTCAGCAGGACGCGTGTATACAGGCGGGGCTAACAAGTTATCTTGAAAAGAATCGGTCAAGGCAGAAGTTTCATCCCCCATGGCTCCCGGCAACAGGCGTACAACGGCATCCGTCATGATACAGGCAGGTAACTCACCGCCCGTCAACACGTAATCACCCACGGATATTTCCCTCGTAATTAGATGTTCACGCACCCGGTGGTCCACCCCCTTGTAGTGTCCGCAAAGAATCATGATATTCTCTTTCAACGACAATTCGTTTGCCGTCTTCTGGTTAAAAACAGGAGCATCCGGAGCCGTATAGATAATCTCGTCATAATGCCGCTGGGAAGTCAACTCGTTGATACAATCAAAAATAGGCTGAACTGCCATCACTAACCCGGCATCACCCCCGAAAGAATAATCATCCACCTTCCGGTGTTTATCTTTCGACCAATCCCGAATGTTGTGAATATGGATTTCCACGATTCCCTTTTCTTTCGCCCGTTTAATAATCGAGTGATTCAAAGGGCTTTCCAGCAATTCCGGCACTACACTTAATATATCGATACGCATGACTAAACAATTGAAAGTTGAAAAATGAAAATTGAAAATGACTTTTCAAATTCGGTACAAAGATAGTAATTTATTTATCTTTGTCTGTATATTTAAAAACGACGAAAATGGTTATTGAAAAAGGTGTACACGCAGATATTGATGAACTGGCACGGCTATACGATGATTTAAATGATTTTCTGGACTCGGATATAAATCACCCCGGATGGATCAAAGGGGTATATCCCGTTCGGCAAATCGCAGAAACTGGAATTAACGAACAGCACCTTTACGTGGTAAGGCTGGAAGGACGAATTATCGGTTCAATCATTTTAAATCATCATCCGGAACCGGCATACGGTCAAGCACCTTGGGGAATAGAGTCAGATTACAGCAAAATATTCGTGATTCACACACTCGTGGTTCACCCCGATTTCCTAAAAGCGGGTGTAGGAAAAAAACTAATCTCTTTTGCCTGTGAGCTAGGAAAAAAGCTACACATGAAAGCGATCCGGCTCGATGTATACGAGAACAACATTCCCGCCATCAAACTATATGAAAAATTCGGCTTTAACTATATCGACACAGTTGATTTAGGCTTGGGTGACTACGGACTACACAAATTCTGCCTTTACGAAAAGATACTATAAATGGAGAGGGTGTGTCAAAAGGCATTTTTCAAACTCCCTCCCCCCTTCGGGGTACTCCCTCTATAAACAGAGGGAGAGCTGAAATACCTTTTGACACACCCTCCCATTTTCAATTCTCCATTTTCAATTATTTCAAATAATCCTCGAAATAATTCGTTACTTTCTGCATCAGATGAATCCGATCCCGTCCCATCACGTTATGCTCGGCACACGGGTAAGGGAAGTAATCCACCTGCACGTTATTCTTGATACACTCCCGGATAAAGCTCAAACTCTGTTCCCAAACCACAACCGGGTCAACAGCTCCCTGGCAGATCAACAACTTACCTTTCAGATCTTTTGCCTTGGCGATTAAGCTCGTTTTAGCATATCCTTCCGGGTTCTCCTGCGGGGTATCCATGTAACGTTCCCCGTACATCACTTCATACCATTTCCAGTCGATTACGGGACCTCCGGCAACGGCCACTTTATAAATGTCAGGATAATTAGTAATCAACGAAATGGTCATGAAACCACCGTAACTCCAACCATGAACCCCGATACGATTCGCGTCCACCCACGGGAAAGATTTCAACCACTCGATTCCCTTCACCTGATCTTTCATTTCAACCTGTCCGCATTGACGGTGAATAACATCCTCGAAAGCCTTACCGCGGTTCGGCGTACCATGATTATCGATCACGAATACCACGTAACCATGTTGAGCCATATACATTTCCCACATCCGCAAGGAAGCATTCCACGTATTGGTTACCAACTGTGAATGAGGCCCACCATACACGTAATGAATCACGGGATATTTCTTGTTCGGGTCAAAATCCATCGGTTTAATCAAACGATAGTATAAATCACTACCATCATCTGCCTTAATCTTACCCAACGTGATCTCCCCGAAATTATAATCCTTATTCGGGTTCTCCACTTCCTGCAAACGACGTACAACCTTTCCGGTATTCATCGTCAGATCCACGTTACGAGGTACTTTGATGCTATTATAATTATCAACGAAATAAGCACAGTCACCACTCATCGTGATATTGTGCCATCCTTCTTCCGTTGTCAAACGGTTTTTCTTCCCGCTCTTTACCTCTACCCGGAAAAGTTGTTTCTCCACCGGAGAGATTTCCGATGAAAGATAATATACATATCTCCCAGCAGGATCAATAGCCACGAATTCCACGTCTGCATCCACATCTGTTAGACGACGAATTAATTTACCGTTCACATCGTGCAGGTAAAGGTTCATGAATCCATCCCGGTTATTCGTAGAATAAATAAATTGTTTCGGGTTGTTAGCCAAGAATACCAAACCGCTTTGCGGTTCCACGTAAGTATTGGACTTTTCCTCGAATAAGGTAGCGATCAATTTACCCGTTGACGCATCATATTTATTCAAACGCATATGATTTTGTCCCCGGTTAAGCACCTGAACATATACCATATCAGACTCCGGAGCCCAAGTAATTCCCGTCAGGTATTGTTCACGACCAAAATCATTCGCATCCAAAAAAGTCGTCTTAGCAGAAGCTATATCATAAACCCCAAGACTCACCAACTCGGATTTCATTCCTGCCATGGGATACTTAATCTCCTTTAACTCGCCCGTGCGGGTATTGATATCTAGCAACGGGAAATTCGTTACCTGACTTTCGTCTTTACGGTAAAATCCCAGTTTCTTTCCGTCCGGAGACCAAAAAATACCACCCGTAATTCCGAATTCATTCCGGCTAACCACCTGCCCGTTCACGATATTCTTGTCCTCGTCTGCGGTAACGGTATAACTATTCCCACGTTCGTCCATGTAATACAAGTTATTATCGATCGTGTAAGCATACATATTACCCGCTTTAGAATAAGTCTCGTTAGCAGCCCCTTTCGGGAAAGTAAATTTCTGTTTCACTTGTTTCTTAGCAACATCAATATGGTAGATACTCCCTTGACGAGCTATCACCAAAGTGTTATCATCCAACCAAGAAAAATTAGGGAATCCTCTCAACTCGGCTCCCAAAATACTATTCAATTCCGCCACAGTGAGCAGCACACTCTTTTCACCTTTATTAACAGACTCACCCATCAAACCTTCCCGGTCCAGATAGGTCAACTGATTCTTGTCGCCTTGCCATTGAATATACTTGGACCGGGGATATAAATGATACCCTACCACGGCCTCTTCCATGGTTAAAACCTTCTTTTGAGCGCTTAAATCGAACATCATACTTAATCCGATTATTGCCAAAAACATCCTTTTCATGCTTTACTTTTAGCTGTTATTATTAATCTTCAATTGTAAATTCATCCCGATCTTCCAACACGGGGAACTTCTCACGAAATTCCCGTAAAGCTTTCAAATCAATATCCACCTGTTTCACCTCGTCGGCAAAAGGTTCGCAAGCGACCAGCACGTCCCCTTTAGGAGAGATGACCGCTGAATCACCGGAGTAACTCAAGCCAACCCCGTCCTCGCCCACTCGGTTCACCCCGATCACGTAACATTGATTCTCAATTGCCCTAGCCATCAACAAGATCTGCCACGGTTGTCTTCTCGCTTCCGGCCAGTTGGCCACGTACACGGCCAGATCGTACCCGCACGTGTTACGACTCCACACGGGGAAACGCAAATCATAACAAATAAATGGAGCTATTCTCACCCCCTGATAATCAAACACCAACAACTCGTCTCCTGCCGTGAAATGCTCTTTCTCCTCTCCCATCGTGAACAAGTGTTTCTTGTCATAATGCAAGATTTTACCATCCGGGAAAGCCACCAGCAGACGGTTGTAGTAATGTTCATCCTCGAAATAAACAGTCGATCCCATGATCAACGCATCCTTTTCTCTGGCCCATTCCTGCATACACTGGTAAACAGCCTCGTAAAAAGGTGCCACCCGCTCTTTCCCTTTCATGGTAAACCCCGATGCGAACATCTCGGGTAAAACGATCACGTTAGCTCCTTCTATCGCCGCTATCCGCTTGTTAAAAAGCTTCAGGTTCACCGGCACATTCTCCCATTCCAAGTGTGCCTGTACGATCGCAACATTCATATATACTATTTATTTATAATACTAATTTCTTTTAATCACCCGCGGAAAAGTTTTCCGGGTGACGCGGGTTCGCATCCTTGTATGTTGACATGATGTATTTCAAATCCGCATCCGGATCACCCGTCGGTTCAAACCGGGGGCCCCACGTGCAATATTTATCCTTGTAATCAATACGTCCCAGATACACCGGAACCCCGGCCTCCTTAGCAATCACCAGAAATCCCTTTTTCCATTTCTTCCGTTTCTTCCGGCTTCCCTCCGGGGTTATGGTCAAATACATTACATCCCGTTTTTTGAATTCCTCCACCATTCTCTCCACGATATGATTCTCCTTATTTCCCCGATCAACAGGAATCACGTTCAAAGCCCTCAATATCGGTCCCAACGGGAAAAAGAAAAACTCCTTTTTCATCAAAATATAAGTAGGAACTCCTTGACTTATAAAAGTCAGCTTTCCCCAGATAAAATCCATGATGGAAGTGTGCGGTACGGATATAACCACCGCTTTTTTATCCTCAGGCAAACCACCCTTGAGTTTCCACCCGAATATCTTCAATATCAGCCGTGCAATATATTTCATAACCATTCTGTTTTCTGAAATCCCGTCAAAGTTAGTGTTTTTTGAGGAAAGATAAAATTATTGATAAAACTTCGGTAAACTATTGGTTCGTACAAAAACAATTATTACTTTTGCCGAGCGAAAATTTAACCTCAGGGGTACAACAAGTGGAAGAATCCCACCCCACGGTATTAACTTAATAATGAAATAGAACAATGTACGCAATTGTAGAAATCGCAGGACAACAATTCAAAGTTGAAAAAGACCGTAAAGTCTATGTTCACAGACTGACTGCAGAAGAAGGCGCTCAAGTTGAATTCGACAAGGTGCTTTTAGTAGACAACGAAGGTGACATCAAAATCGGAACTCCGGTTGTAGAAGGAGCTAAAGTTACGGCAAAAGTATTATCTCACCTGAAAGCTGACAAAGTAATAGTTTTCAAGAAAAAGAGAAGAAAAGGATATTGTAAGAAAAACGGTCATCGTCAATGTATGACCCAGATTCAAATCGAAGCTATCAACGCTTAATTTATTTTGTAACTTCTAAAATTTAAAACGATATGGCACACAAGAAAGGAGTCGGTAGCTCTAAGAACGGTCGTGAATCAGAAAGTAAACGATTAGGAGTAAAGGTATTCGGCGGACAATTTGCTAAAGCAGGTAATATCATCGTTCGTCAAAGAGGAACAGTACACAACCCGGGATTAAACGTGGGTATCGGTAGAGATCATACCTTATTCGCATTGATCGACGGAAAAGTTGTTTTCAGAAAAAAACAAGACAACAAATCTTACGTTTCTATTGAGGCTATCGCTGAATAAGTAGAAAAATGAATATATTTAAGCTCCTGTCCTTACAAAGTACAGGAGTTTTTTTTATTTTTACGCCTCGAAACAAGAACATCCGTGTTCCCGTTTCGATGATTTAAAATTAAAATCTAAAATTTAAAATTACCAGAGATGCTAAACCTTAAATTTATTCAGGAAAACAAAGACACGGTCATTCGGAAATTAGCCGTGAAAAACTTTGATGCCAAGGAATTAGTTGAGAAGATTATCGCTCTCGACAACGAGAGAAAGAATTTACAAAAAGAATCGGATAACAAGCAATCCGAAATGAATAGCATCTCCAAGCAAATCGGTTCCTTGATGAAAGAAGGGAAAAAAGAGGAAGCCGAGCAAGCAAGGGCTAATACAACCCGTCTGAAAGAAGAGATTGCAGCCTTGACTGCCCAACATAATAGCACCCAGAACGAGTTGAACTCACTCATCGTTCGTTTACCGAATTTACCACATGACTCCGTACCTCCCGGAAAGAGTGATGCGGACAACGTGATCGTGAAAATCTGTGATAACGTGCCTGCCCATGAAGAAGGACAACTTCCCCACTGGGATCTGGCGAAAAAGTATCAGTTGATTGATTTCGAAGTAGGTGTGAAGATCACGGGTGCCGGATTCCCCGTCTACAAAGGGTTGGGAGCCCGCTTACAAAGAGCCTTGATCTACTTCTTCTTGGAAGAAAACACCAAAGCGGGCTATCAAGAAGTGCAGCCCCCGCTTGTCGTTAATGAAGATTCTGGCTTCGGTACCGGTCAGTTGCCCGATAAAGACGGACAGATGTATTACGTGAACGAGGACAAACTATATCTTATCCCCACGGCAGAAGTGCCTGTAACCAACCTTTACCGGGATATGATCGTGGATGCAGACCAGTTACCGATCAAGAACACGGCTTACTCCGCCTGTTTCCGCCGGGAAGCCGGATCATACGGAAAAGACGTACGCGGGTTGAACCGCCTGCACCAGTTCGATAAAGTAGAGATCGTGCAGATCACCCGCCCGGAAATGTCTTACGAGGCTCTCGACGGTATGGTAAAACACGTGGAAGGACTGTTAATCAAGTTAGGATTACCTTATCGTATCGTACGTCTATGCGGTGGTGATTTGAGCTTCACCTCTGCCCTAACCTTCGATTTTGAAGTATATTCAAAAGCACAGGATCGTTGGCTGGAAGTCAGTTCTGTTTCCAATTTCGAAGAGTATCAGGCAAACCGTCTGAAACTACGTTTCCGGGATAAGGGAGACAAGAAAACGACCATGGTACACACACTGAACGGTAGCGCCCTAGCATTACCGAGAATCGTGGCCTCCTTGCTGGAGAACAACCAGACTCCGGAAGGTATCCGGGTACCGGATGTACTCCGTGGGTTTATGGGTACCGACTATATAAGATAAAAACTGAAAACTAAAAGATAAAAGTTAATCCTTCACGGATCTTTTATCTTTTAGTTTTTAACTTTATCCTTTAGCCCTTAGTTTTTATCTTTTAGCTTAATATGCGCTTTATATACAACACGACATTCAGTATTGACGAAAACATTGCAGAGGAATTCATTCAGGTTATCCGGGGTGGTTACATCGCTTATCTCAAAGGCAAAAACCTTTGTAATGATATTCTATTTACCCGTGTCATGATTCGTGAAGGAGAAGGCCTGTCCCTATCCCTACAACTCATATTCCCTTCTGCCGAAGAATACACCATCTTTATAGAAAACTACAAGGACAGATTATTACATATGCTGGTAGATGTATTTGGGGAGAATCTTTTATATTTCAGTACCACTCTCGAAGAGATTGAATAAATCGAAATTCTGACAGATTTTCGCTATATTTGTAATCTAAAACTGATAGATGGAAAAATTAATCATGGGGATAGACCCCGGTACAAACTTCATGGGATATGCAATTCTTAGAACAACCGGAAAGAATTGTAAACCGGAACTTGTCGTGTCGGGAGTCGTTGACATGAAAAAAATGACCGATCCGTATCTCAAACTGCAAAGAGTATTTCAACGCACATTGCAAGTCATTGATTCTTACCATCCGGACGAATTGGCCATCGAATCACAATTCTACGGTAAGAACATCCAGTCTATGCTAAAACTCGGACGGGCACAAGGTGTAGCCATCGCAGCCGCTCTACAACGGAATATTCCCATTTTCGAATATGCCCCGAAGAAAATTAAAATGAGCATCACGGGAACAGGAGAGGCCTCCAAAGAGCAGATTGCCCTTTTGCTAGGCAAATTCATGACGATACCGGCCACCATTTCCACCTTGGATGAAACGGATGCCATCGCCATCGCCTATTGCCACCACCTACAAGGCAACTTACCCACCACGGGAAACTCCAAATGCAAGGACTGGGGAGACTTCATCAAACAGAATCCGGACAAGGTTTTGTGAAACAATAAATTGTTTCACAAAGTTACAGGTTACAGGTTAACAGGTTACAGGTTCGTCATAACTTGCAAACTTGTAACCTGTAACAAATCGGGCCATAGCTCTCGCTACGGCCCGATTTAAAATGCAAAGTCAAACAATTTTAATCAACAATATCCAAATAAATACTTTCTTGAGCGTAAGGATAAAATTCTTTATCAGTACTTGCCCTCTCTTTCAATTGCGGGTCAAGTTGTATAGCTTTCTGTAAAGCAACAGCCATTGCCTGTACATCTTTTACTCTTGCAGCAGCCACGGCCATCATGTAATACTCGTACCCTTCTGTCAGGTTCAACTTCTTCAAAGTCTCCAAGGCAGCACGATTATCATTAGCCATCAACTGAGCGTAAGCCAGATTCACATTCGGCATCGCTTTCAAATAAGGAATAGCCTTATTATACTCTTTATCTTTCAATAACAACATCCCCAAGTTATACTTCGCCTCATTCTTTATAGAAGCTTTCGTATACATATCTTTAGCCTGAGTATTATTCCCTTCATTTTGATAAACAATCCCAAGATTATTCAGCACTTCCGGTTTTTGATTAATTACAGCTGCCGATTCCAGTAACTTTTTAGCTTTTCTGTAATCCTTGTTACGGATAGCGATGACAGCCAAATCATTCAACAAATTTACATCCGTACGAGCTGACAAAACTGAAGTCTCTTGTAATTGAGGTACGTAATAAGTTGTCACCTGATCCTCCACCTGCATCACTTCGGGCACGGCATAGAAAACGTAGAAATCGGCCCGCCGCAATGTCGGAAGAATCACATCTTTCAATTCCGGTACAGTCTTAATATATGATTCCAAAACAGCCTCCCGTTTCTGTAAATTCGGGGCATTCTGCAAATCCTTCACGATTTGTGCCTTATTCTTTAAGTTGGAATCATTCAACAACATATACAGACCTTCCCAATTCTCGCTCACCGTGTTGGAAACGATAAATTTAGTATCTTTTGCCATCGGCGTGTTAGCCAATCCCAAATCTTTCATGAAATAAGCCTTGGCCGTATTGAAACGATTCGTGGTCAAATTCTTGTTTAATCTTTCCGGTCCTTCCGGGGAGCTGGAAACGTACATTAACATATTGGTAATCTTGGCATTCTTGTCTGCCAGAATTTTCTTCATCTCTTGGGCTGCCTGTGCCATGACAGACGATTTTTTCTGTGTATCTGTAATCACGGATTTAGATAACGGGAATAATATGTACCCACTAATGATTCCCACACCTGTTGCCGGAACATCTTTCACAAAAGTTTCGGTAAACAAAGGAATTGCATCCGGATTGTTCGGAAGAGAATACATGTATGTTTTCCATTCCTTCACCCCATTCGTATTTAATATAGCCGGAGTAAACGCAACAGTTTTATTTCCCATGATCGCCTCAATATCAGCGATTAGTACCCCTTTTTGCATACCGTCACGATAAGGGAATGATAAATTATAGGTTCCCAGCGTGTTTCCTTTATATTCCACCACCGGATAATCGGTTCCTTTCACCTTCTCACCTTGGAAATAAAGCGGTTCCATCGCTTCTTCCCCACCGGGATATTGCATTTTAGGAGTCACTTTCAAAATTAACTTTTTATAAAACTGCTTGGGAGCAAAAGCAATATTATAATTAAAATTCACAACCCCATCCACCGCAGTCAACTGCTGAGGAGAAACTTTCCCCACAATTGCCGTTTCGATGGCCTCTCTCTCCAACTTCTTCATGGTATTACACCCCACCATCAAGAAAGAGAGCATCAAAATAACTCCACTCGTTATCAAAGATAATTTTCTCATAGTTCTCTTTTTTTGCGTTTAACTTATTCTATCCATTAAAAATGTTCATATTTTTCAATTCATATCCTCTCTAACGAATTTTATTGAATAAGGTTTTTTATCTTTGTCAAAAGTTTTGAAACAAGGAGATTCAATTCACATTTATTATGGAAGAAACGGTTAAACCGATATATATTGAACAGCTTTTTAAAAGTAAGAATCCGAAGTTAGCCCGTTGGATTCCGAAATTCGTTTATTCATTTTTAAAACGTGTGATCTGCCAAGACCAGATTAACGACTTTATCTCTAAATATGGGGATCAAAAAGGTTTGGATTTTGCCGAAGGCATCTTAGAATATCTTGATATTTCTTACATCATCGAAGGTAAAGAGAATTTACCCGATCCCAACGGACGCTACATTTTCGCCGCCAACCATGCACTAGGAGGGCCGGATGGTATCATTCTGATCTCTTTCTTAGGGAAAATATATAAAAAACTTAAGTTTCCGGTAAACGATTTGTTGATGAACCTCAAGAATCTGAATAATATCTTTTTACCGGTTAACAAGCATGGAGCCTTGGCCAAAGAAGCTGCCGTGGATTTGGAAAACGCATTTGCCTCCGATGCCCAGATCATCACCTTCCCTGCCGGAATGGTAAGCCGCAAAGTTAAAGGTGTGATTCAAGACCTAGAATGGCAAAAAAGTTTCGTGGTTAAAGCAGTCAAATACCAACGGGACATTATTCCGATACGGGTAAAAGCGGAAAATTCAAAATTCTTTTATAATTTAGCAAACTTTCGTACCAAAATAGGGCTAAAGGTTAATCTGGAAATGATGTATCTTCCCAAGGAAACATTCAACAAGAAAGGTTCAACTTTTACCCTTGTCATCGGGAAACCCATTAAATGGGAAACGCTGGACAAGAGCAAAACCCCGAAAGAGTGGGCGGAAGAGATAAAGAATATTGTCTATCAATTATAGTCTACATAAACTATGCAACCAGTCATCTATCCTGTAAACAAAGCGAAATTATTAGCAGAACTGACAGAAGAAAGATTCATTCGTAAAACCAACAAAGGGGGAAACGAGATCTATTCGTTCAATGCTTTCAACAGCCCTAACTTGATGAAAGAGGTGGGAAGATTACGGGAATTAACTTTCAGGACTGCCGGGGGGGGTACTGGAAAAGAGGTAGACATTGATCCGTTTGATGTTGACGAACAGGTTCCCTACCAGCAATTAATCGTATGGGACCCGAAAGAGCAGGAAATCCTAGGCGGGTACCGGTATATTTTATGTGACAACCTTCCTTTAAATCAAGAGGGAGAACCCAACTTGGCCACGACTGAATTATTCCGTTTCTCCGAGGCCTTCAAAAAGCAATATCTCACTAAAATGATCGAGTTGGGGCGTTCTTTCGTACAACCTTTGTACCAGTCTACAAAAATGGGACGCAAATCCCTGTTCGCCTTGGATAACTTGTGGGACGGTCTGGGCGCTCTTACCGTGGAGAATCCGGGTATGGAATACTTCTTCGGGAAAGTAACCATGTACACCAGTTTCAACATAGAAGCCCGTGACATGATCCTGTATTTCATGCGAAAGTACTTCAAAGACACGGAACGACTTGTCGAGCCGATTACTCCGTTGGAAATTCATATTGATGACAATAAACTCGGAAAAATACTCTGCGGAAATAATTATGACGAGGATTATCGAATCCTTTCTCGTTACGTCCGGGAACACGGGGAAAATATACCCCCGCTCGTAAATGCCTACATGAGCCTGTCACCTTCCATGAAATCCTTTGGGACAGCCATAAACCCAGGCTTTGGTGGTGTGGAAGAAACAGCCATTTTAATCAAGATTGCAGATGTATACGAAACCAAGAAAGCCCGCCACATCTCGACCTATATACCTCGAATACTTCGATTAAGAAAATTCTGATCAAACCGTCACGAAAATCAGACTGATTCCGATGGCAAAATAGACCAACGATTCGATGATATGCATGATCAACGAGAATCGAGCATTTTGCATCAACCGACGTGATAATCGGTCTGCCAGCAAGGCTATCAACGAGAATATAACAATGGCCTGCGCCATAAAAAGCAATCCCAGCACCAGTAACTCTCTTGCCGGATTCTCCGTGGCAGGACTTACAAACTGGGGAAAGAATGCAATAAAGAACAACAGCACCTTCGGATTTAGTATATTCATCAGAATTCCCTTCCGGTACAGTTTATATTCTACCCCGGCAGCAGTCGGCAAAGCTAACGAATTTTCCTTCCGGTGGATATATGATTTCACGCCCAAATAAATCAAGTAAGCCGCCCCCATGTATTTCAGTACGCTGAATGCCACCGGAGAATTATATAAAATCAAAGAAAGTCCCAGACTCACAGCCGCCGTGTGAGCGATTAACCCCGTACACAACCCGCAAGCAAAAATAATTCCCGCTTTCTTTCCCCGGGTAATACTTTGCGTGATCACGAATAAAATATCCGGCCCCGGCATCAAGGTCAATAAAATGGCCGCACTTAAAAAACCCAGTATATTCACTTGAAAAAAATAAAAGTTGAAAACTAAAAGATAAAAGTTTAGCCCAAAAGATAAAAGCTAACAGTCCTAAATCATTGAACTTTTAGCTTTTATCTTTTAGTTTTTATCTTTACAGCAAGTTACTTGCCACTTCTGCTAGGTAACTTCTCTCTCCCTTCTCCAAATGCACGTGGGCAAAAATATCCTGCCCCTGCATACGGTCAAACAAATGCGATAAACCATTCGATTGTCGATCCAAGTAAGGAGAGTCTATCTGGTCAATATCTCCCGTGAATACCATCTTCACGCCCTCTCCCGCACGGGTGATAATCGTCTTTACTTCATGTGGCGTAAGATTTTGCGCTTCATCCACGATGAAAAAGACATTTGACAAACTCCGCCCCCTGATATAGGCCAGCGCCGAAATCACCAGACGTTCATCTTTCAACATATCCTCAATCAACCGGTTCTCCTGACTATGCATATTATAACGATGCTTGATCACGGCCAGATTATCAAACAAAGGCTGCATGTACGGGCTAACTTTCTCGTTTACATCCCCCGGCAAATACCCCAAATCCTTGTTTGACAAGGCCACGATCGGACGTGCAAGGTAAATTTGCTCGAATGCTTTGTTTTGTTGCAAAGCTGCCGCCAAAGCCAATAACGTCTTTCCCGTACCGGCCTTACCGCTCAATGCTACCAACGAGATATTCGGATTCATCAAAGCATCCAGAGCAAACGCCTGCTCTGAGTTTTTCGGGTAAATGCCGAAAGTATTTAGCTTCTCCACTTTCCGCACCACTTTCCGGACGGGATCATAACAAGCCAATACCGAATTACTACCATTCTTCAATATATAGTAATTATTTCCTTTAATTTCTTCCTTCGGAAAAAACGTCTCTACCGGAACTCCTGCCTCCCCGCTTTCGTAAAGCTTTGCGATCAACTCTTGAGAGAAATCCTCTTTTGTTTCTATACACTTGTTTAACGACACTTCCAAGTCCTTCACCTGATCGGTCTTGTAGTCCTCTGCCAAAATTCCCAGAGACCTCGCTTTCATCCTCAAATTCATATCTTTCGACACCAAAACGACCTTTTCCCCTTCTCTCTTCTCTGTTACATATTCGGCAATAGCCAATATCCGATGATCGGGAATATCCTCGCTAAAAGAATCATTCATTTTGGGCGAGAAAGGCACACCCGTCTGGATAAACAAACGCCCTCTCCCCTTACCTAACGGCGCTCCTTTTTGAAAAAAATCTGATCCGGAAATCTGATCCAATTCCCGGACAAACTCACGGGCATGGTAATTAATCTGGTCATTACCGCGTTTAAACTTATCTAATTCCTCCAATACCGTGATTGGAATAACTATATCATTATCCTCGAAATTGTAGATGGATCTGTAATCGTGTAAAATCACATTCGTATCTAATACAAATGTTTTCTTATTTTTAGTTTTAGCCATAATGTAATTTTTTAAAACACTGACAAGTTACAAAATATAATAACAAAAAAAGCGGCAGATGCCGCTTTTTTTAATGTATGAACCGGAATATCCTGTTCCAACGTATCTTACCCAAGAAAGATTTATCTTTATCCAGAGAAAGCCAGATAAAATAAGCTTTCCCGACAATATGATCTTCAGGCACAAATCCCCAGTAACGGGAGTCAGCCGAATTGTGACGGTTATCCCCCATCATCCAGTAATAATCCATCTTGAAAGTATATTTATCTGCCGGGGAACCGTTAATATAGATAACGGAATCCTTGACCTCCAGTTTATTCTCCTCGTATGCCCCGATAATTCGGTCGTATAGCGGCAGATTTTCCAGTGTCAGGTTAATAGTTTCCCCTTTCTTCGGGATCGGTAACGGTCCGAAATCATCACGAGTCCACGGGTAATTCGGGCTATACGGGAATATTTGTCCATCATCTTCCTGATGATTCACCGACAGAACATTCGGCATTTTCTTGATCTTCTCTACCATTTCAACCGTCAGAGGCAACACGTAATGATTATTCCCCATATACCCCCCATTAATATCTTCCATGGAAATCCCCATCTCTTGCAGCTTTACCTTATTAAAAGGAGAATTAACGATAATATCATAATTATATTGCATTTTATCTTTATCCTCCAACTTCTTCCCGTTCACGTAAAGTACAGCATCCTTCATTTCCAGAACATCCCCCGGAATCCCGACGCACCGCTTGATGTAATTCTCCCGCTTATCTACCGGGCGAGCAATAATCTCGTTCTCCCGCCAAATCTGTTTACGAGCAATAGACCAAGCCTCCTCCGGGGTTACACTCAATCCCTTCTCTTGTGCCACGTACCGAATAGCAGCCTCCTGTCCCCTGATCTGCGAATAGTAATCCGGATTTTCCCTTCCAACGACTACCGTATCCCCCGCCGGGAAGTTAAACACGACAATATCTTCACGTTTAATCTCTCCCAACCCGGCAATCCGTTTGTAAGGCCATTGAATCAAGTCTGAATAAGCTTTCGTTGACTGGGTGAAAGGCAAGGTATGATGAGTAAATGGTACTGACAACGGGGTATTAGGTAATTTCGGTCCGTAAGCCACCTTGCTCACGAAAAGATAATCCCCGACCAGCATAGACTTCTCCATGGAGGAAGTCGGGATCGTGTACGCCTCGAAGAAAAACATACGAATCAACGTAGCCGCGATAATAGCGAAGATCAAAGCATCGATCCACTCCACTGTCTTGGTCTGTTTTTCCACTCCTTTCTTCTTCCAGAAAGCCCAATGCACCTTCTTCGTGATATAAATATCAAACAGAATAGGCACACCTAATAACAACCACCAACTCCCGATCCATAACGTCCACAGCAGGTACACGAAAAGAACGCACCCTAATTTAAACCATTTATTTGTCAATATCCTACTCATATATTTCTTGATTTATTAAATTAAACTCCTCCGTCAGCTTCGCTGCCACCTCCTCTATAAACAGAGGAGGAGCTGGTAACTTCTCCCCAAGACAGGGAGCATTCAACTCTCCCTCTGTTTATAGAGGGAGTACCCCGAAGGGGGGAGGGAGTTTGTTATTTCAGTTTTCATTCTAAATTTTCAACAAGTCTTCCATTCCAAAAACACCTTTTTTCCCCATCAGGAATTCAGCCGCCATCACGGCTCCCTGGGCAAAGCCATCTCGGGAATAAGCGGAATGATGTATCTGAATTTCGTCCACGCTCGATTTATAAGTTACCGTGTGGATCCCCGGAACTTCTCCTTCTCTTTTCGCTTTTACAGGCAACTCTCCCGCACCAACCTCTCCTTCATCCAGTACCCAAGACGAGTATTCCGGATGCTCTTTCAAAATATCTTTTACCAGAGTAATAGCTGTTCCACTGGGAGCATCCAGCTTGTGAATGTGATGGGTTTCCTCGATAGAAACTTTATAATCGAAAAATCGAGCCATGGTCTGTGCCAACCAACGATTCAAATGAAAAAATATATTCACCCCGATACTATAATTGGACGCGTAAAAAAATGCTCCCCCCAATTGCTCGCGTGACATCATCACTTCGCTCCATCTTTCCAGCCATCCCGTCGTACCGGATACCACCGGAACATGATTACGGAAACACCAATTATAATTATCGACTGCCACGACCGGGGTTGTAAATTCAATCGCGACATCAGCCTGTTTCAACTGATCATCCGTACACGCAGCCCGGTTATTCTCATCCACAACCAACACGACTTCATGCCCGCGATCACGAGCCACACGCTCTATCGTTTTCCCCATTTTCCCGTATCCAAGTAATGCAATCTTCATTATATTGAATTAAAAATAATGTACCACTATTTTACAAAGGTAATATTTAAAAATAAAAAAAGGCCACCCGCGGGCAGCCTTTTCTGATATTTTATAATTACTAAGCTAACTCTTTCACTTTCGCAACGATTGCTTTGAAAGCTTCCGGTTGATTCATAGCCAGATCAGCCAGAACTTTACGGTTCATGTTTACCTCAGCTTTATGAACTAAGCCCATAAACTTAGAGTAAGACAAACCTTCCATTCTAACCGCGGCGTTAATTCTCTGAATCCACAACGCTCTAAATTCTGATTTTTTCTTCTTTCTGTCACGGTACGCGTACGTTAAGCCTTTTTCATACGTGTTTTTGGCAACCGTCCAGACATTTTTTCTTGCACCAAAGTTACCTCTGGTTTGACTTAAAACCTTTTTTCTACGTGCTCTTGAAGCAACGGCATTTTTAGCTCTTGGCATAATCTTTTGTTTTTTGAATGTTAGCGTCCCTCAAGGAACTTAACTAGCGTAACATCCTGGTTAATTACTGTTTTTTTAATTTCTTAGATACAAAGCATTTTTCTCACTGTTGCGTCGTTAGCCACGTCAACGATAGCTGTATGAGTCAAATTTCTTTTTCTCTTGGTTGCTTTTTTGGTCAAAATATGACTTTTAAAAGCATGTTTTCTCTTGATCTTCCCGGTCGCAGTCAAAGTAAATCTTTTCTTTGCACTGCTCACACTCTTCATCTTTGGCATTTGTTCTAATTTTAATTTGTTTCAGAATATATGTAATTATAAAATATCCAGTATCAATTTTAGATTTAATGATTTCAGATTTCAGATTGAAAAATCCAATGATGGAATGATTTTAGATTCACAGATCTATTCATTCTAAATTCTAAACTTTAAATTCTAAACTTCCACTATTTCTTAGGAGCAATCACCACGATCATTTTCTTTCCCTCAAGCATGGGAGCGGATTCCAGTTTCCCGTAATCTTCCAACGCATTGACAAAGCGTTCCAACAAGTCAGCCCCTTGGTCTTTAAACAGAATCGAACGCCCTTTGAAGAACACGTAGGCTCTCACCTTCGCCCCCTCTTGCAGGAACCCGATCGCGTGTTTCAACTTGAAATTGAAATCATGATCATCTGTTTGAGGCCCAAAACGGATCTCCTTTACAACGACCTTCACGCTCTTGGCTTTAATCTCTTTCTGCTTTTTCTTCAACTGATACAGGAACTTGCTGTAATCAATGATCCTGCATACAGGTGGATCGGCATTGGGGGATATCTCTACCAGATCAGCTCCGGCAGCTTCAGCCATGGCTAAAGCCTCTTTTAAAGGATAAACACCCGCTTCTACATTTTCACCAACGACTCTCACAGAAGCAGCCCGAATTTGCTCGTTCACTCTGTGCTGTGGCTTGTCATTTTGACCTCTGCCCCTAATTTCCATTGTTCTTGCTATAATTAATCCTCCTTTTATTATTATTCATTGTAGATAGAGTTCAACTGAGCTTCTACCTCTTTATTTATCATTTCCGCAAATTCTTCCGTTGTCATGGATCCTTTGTCTCCCTCTCCTTGACGACGAACAGAAACTTTATTTTCGTTCATTTCCTGCTCTCCGACAATCAACATATAAGGAATCTTTTTCAACTCGTTATCACGTATCTTACGACCAATCTTTTCGTTACGATCGTCTAAAACGGTGCGAATGTCGGAATTATTTAAGAAATTTACAACTTTTTGAGCATAATCGTTGTATTTTTCACTGATCGGGAGTACCACGACCTGATCCGGAGTCAACCACAAAGGGAATTTTCCACCCGTATGTTCGATCAACACGGCCACGAAACGCTCCATACTTCCGAACGGTGCCCGGTGAATCATTACCGGACGATGTTTCTGGTTATCAGCACCCGTGTATTCCAACTCGAAACGTTCCGGCAAGTTATAATCCACTTGGATCGTTCCTAACTGCCACTTCCGCCCGATGGCATCCTTCACCATGAAATCCAGTTTCGGACCGTAGAAAGCGGCCTCACCCAACTCTACCGTTGTTTTCAAACCTTTCTCGGCTGCCGCCTCGATAATGGCACTCTCGGCTTTCTCCCAGTTTTCATCGGTTCCGATGTATTTCTCCTTGTTATTCGGATCTCTCAAGGACACCTGCGCAGTGAAATTCTCGAAACTCAACGCTTTGAATATCGTGAAAATAATGTCGATTACTTTCTTGAATTCCTCTTTCAACTGATCGGGCGTACAGAATAAGTGGGCATCATCCTGCGTAAACCCGCGAACCCTTGTCAACCCGTGCAATTCCCCGCTCTGCTCGTAGCGATATACCGTACCGAATTCTGCAAAACGAACCGGAAGATCTTTATAAGACCGCGGTTTGAATTTGTACATCTCGCAGTGGTGCGGGCAGTTCATCGGTTTCAACATGAATTCCTCCCCTTCTTGCGGGGTCGTGATGACCTGAAAACTATCCTTACCGTACTTCTGGAAGTGTCCCGAAGTCTTGTACAAATTCACGTTACCGATATGCGGGGTGATCACCTGCTCGTAACCGTACTTCTTCTGTACCTTGCGCAAGAAGGCTTCCAGACGATCTCTCAACATGGCTCCCTTCGGCAACCACATCGGAAGTCCCGAACCAACCGCTTGCGAGAACATGAACAACTCCATCTCCTTACCAATCTTACGGTGATCGCGTTGTTTTGCCTCCTCCATCAACACCAGCCATTCGTCCAGCATTTTTTGTTTCGGGAAAGTGATACCGTATATACGGGTTAACATCTTGTTATGTTCGTTCCCTCTCCAGTATGCCCCGGCAACAGAAGTCAACTTGATAGCCTTGATATAGGATGTATTGGGCAAGTGCGGTCCGCGGCACAAGTCCGTGAAATCCCCCTGACGGTAATACGTGATTGTCCCGTCTTCCAAATCGTTGATTAACTCTACTTTATATGTCTCGTTAAGCGATGAAAAATGATTCAACGCCTCTTGCTTACTAACGTCTATCCTGCAATACTCCTCGTTTTTTCTTGCCAATTCCAACATTTTCTTCTCGATCTCCACCAAATCTTTCTCTTGGATAGCAACACCTTCTCCCGGATCCACGTCATAGTAGAAACCATTTTCAATTGCCGGACCGATACCGAACTTGATATTCGGGTAAATAGCCTGCAAAGCTTCTGCCATAAGGTGTGCAGATGAGTGCCAGAAAGCATGGCGTCCCTCTTCATCGTCCCATGTATATAGCTTAATCTCGGAGTCTGTTGTTATACCGCGCATCAAATCCCACGTGACGCCATTTACGGATATAGACAACACTTCCTTAGCCAGCTTATGGCTAATCGACTTAGCTATGTCCATGCCGGTTACCCCGGACTCGAACTCTTTTACATTCCCATCGGGAAATTTAATCTTTACCATTCTGCTTTCTTTTAGTTATTACTTTTTGTAATTTACGAACCGCAAAATTATAAAAAAACATCGGAATATCAAAGAAAAAGCCCGGCTTAAACACGTCTCTTGTCTTGAAAAAGAAACAGACACGAGGCATGTTCGAGAACGACCCCGGATGTTATTTAATAAATGTAAATATTCGCTATTATTTATCTACTTTATTGCATTCACATTGTGACCCGCTCCCATTCCACTCCCATCCCTCCCCTATTCCCCTCCTATTAATATTGAAAATATATTAAATTATAATATAATATACAAACGAGCTGGTTAATGTATGACAACAAGTAAATACATAAAATATAAATAATTGATTTACAATATATTGCCTAACAATATTTGTATTTTTCTAAAAAAAGGTAACGTGTAGATGTTAGCTCGGGAAAAAATGAGAGACGAACTCAAAAGTCATGCTCAAAGCGGCAACCTTCCCTAATCCCTCCTTACTCGGAAGAGGGAACCGCTTGGTAATCAACCCTTCCCCTGTGTAAGAGGAAATTAAAAACTAAAAGATAAAAGGTGTCGGCTCGCACACTGGAATCTAAAATTGACAAAGCTATTCCTGCCCATGTAATTTATTAAATAAAATGGCCAAGTTCGTGTATATCGTCGTGTTCTGCACGGCAATATGGGCAGGCACTTTAATCCGGGCCGGGGTAAAATTCCAAATAGCCTTAATCCCCCAAGCAACCATTAAATCGGCCACGTTCTGGGCACATTCGGCCGGAACGGTAATGATACCTATCGCCACGTTACATTCTCCCGGCATTCCCCGGAACTGGTCCACGTGAAAAATCTCGACATCATTAATCTTGGTCCCGATTTTAGACTTGTCCACGTCGAAAGCCTTCTGTATATTCAACCCAAAATTTCTCAATCCCTTATCCTGCAACAAGGCACATCCTAACGAACCTGCCCCAACCAGAAAAGCGTTATTAATCTTGTTGAAACCAAGAAAGTCATCCAGTATCTCCACGAAATTATCCACCTCGTAACCCACACGAGTTTTACCGGAGATACCGGTATGCGACAAATCTTTCGTCACTTGCGTGGCGTCTATTTCCATGTATTCGGCAATCCTTGTCGATGAGACGTATTTCTCTCCCTGCTTTTGCAATGTCTTCACGAAAGAAAGATACGCGGGCATCCGTCTCAAGACCGGAACTGGAACAACTTTACTATCATTAGCCATATAACGTTCTATAATTTCTGCAAAGTTATATCTTTTCGGCGAAATCCGACACAAAGAATTTGCATTATTTCTTTTCTGCCGTTTCCGGGCGACCAATACCTTTGGCAGACACAACCATACTACACTCCCCGTTAAACACCGCCCCGACTTCAACAACCATGGTTGCCGCAGAGATCGTTCCCTTCACGTTTGATTTTGCCCTTAACACGACAATACCGGTTGAAACGATATCCCCCTCCACGTTCCCGAACACGTCAATATTCGGAGAATTAACTTTTCCCGAAACACGAGAAGAAGGCCCGAGCACCAAACGCCCATCAGTACGAACTGTCCCGACAAGCGTGCCGTCAATCCGTATATCCCTTGGCGTTTGAATATCTCCCTCCACGACGACACCTTCATTCAAAAGATTCAAGATTGCCTGTACTTCCTTTCCCATATTTTTATTTCATTTTATTTCCCAAATGCGACACATACGTTACTTCGATAATTAGCACGTTTTCTTATCATGACATACTAATTCCGGGTTTAAAGTTAGTGAAATTTCGTCAAATACATACACCATCTCTTCCGACACACACTCACTCTTCACCTCACGCCCCACGCTCGTCAGATGAAATAGACGAAAAGAATACACCACACAGCCTACATTTCTCAAATTTATTCCACATTTGCACGCAATCAAAAACCCATGCTTCTTATATATTATTAACATTTTCATCCTCAAACACACGCCTTTTTCCACTGAAAAGAAATATCAAAGCCTGAACTCACACCCACCGTATATTTTTACTATTTTTGCCCGCTCAATAGAATGAACCAGTTTATTTAAAAGAATATACATGAACTACAAGGAAACATTAGAATGGTTGTTTGCCCAACTTCCCATGTATCAAAGAGAAGGTAAGGCCGCGTACAAAGCCAATCTGGACAACACGTTAAAACTGGATGAACACTTCGGTTCTCCGCACAAACAATTCAAGACCATCCACGTGGGGGGTACAAACGGTAAGGGTTCGGTGTCTCACATGCTAGCCTCCATATTACAGGAAGCCGGGTATAAAACCGGACTATACACGTCACCGCACTTGAAAGATTTCCGCGAACGTATCAAAATAAACGGGGAGATGATCACGGAACAATACGTGATCAATTTCGTGGAAGAGAATAAATCCCTTTTCGCCGGGATCAAACCGTCCTTCTTCGAGATGACAGTGGCCATGGCCTTTCAATATTTCGCAGACCAGCAAGTTGATATTGCTGTTATCGAAGTCGGACTTGGCGGACGACTGGACTCCACGAATATCATTACCCCTCTGGCCTCGGTGATCACGAATATTTCATTCGATCACATGGCCCTTCTCGGTGACACGCTTGAAAAAATCGCACACGAAAAAGCGGGGATTATCAAACCCGGTGTTCCCGCGATCATCGGAACGAAAGACCCTGCCAGTGATTTTGTCTTCATTGAAAAAGCAAAAGAGTGTGAAACCACCCTTGAATTTGCATCCGAAAACTGGCAAGTAACACGGGATAATGAAAACGCCTACCGGCTGGAAAACAAAAACGGGATCGTGTTTGTCCCCGTGCAAGCAGACTTGAAAGGACTTTATCAACGAAAAAACATTCCGGCCGTTCTGGAAACGGTTCTAAGCTTAAGAAACAATGGTTTACATATCTCCGATCAAAACATATATAACGGCATAGCCAACACGATTCGCAACACGGGATTACTTGGACGTTGGCAAGAATTATCACAAACGCCCTATACGGTATGCGACACCGGACACAACATCGATGGACTGACCGAGATTGTCGCCCAATTAAAAACCTGCACGTATGAAAAACTCCATTTCGTGATCGGTATGGTAAACGACAAGGACGTGGACAGCGTGTTGCACATCCTGCCAAAAGACGCTATTTATTATTTCTGCAAAGCATCCATACCCAGAGCCATGGATGAGAAAACTTTAGCCGAGAAAGCCCGGGCAAATCATCTCCACGGGGAAACCTTCCCGACAGTTGCAGCTGCTTATCAAGCCGCTCGTGAAGCCGCCAGCAACCGGGATATGATATACATCGGGGGAAGCACTTTTGTCGTCGCGGAAGTGGTTTAAAAAAACTTATAAACTAAAGAGTGTCAAAACAAATTTTGACACTCTTTTTACTACACGAAAAATCAAACTATAAACTTTGTCTTATTCCTTTTTAGGAGTTTCTTTTTGCGCTTTAAATACCGCAATCACGTTATTACTATCTTTCAACGTCAACTTATCATTCTTTATGATAAAACTCTTCGTATCTTCCAGAACCTTGAAAAAACTTGTTTCAATATCCATATCAGGGCAAGCCATCTTGGTTGCTCCCATACCGCTAAAAGTTAATTGCGACTCGTTTTGTTCGTAAACTCCAAAAAAGCGATTACATCCCGCCCTTCCAAATACTTTCTTATCACTGCTTTCAAGCGTGATGAACACCTCGCTCCCACCTTCCTTGAACTTAATCTCTTTCCCGTTCAAACTCTCCGCAACCCATTTCACCCCGGTCAGAGAAACGCTCTCCTTTGCCGACTTGCACGAAGTCATCCATATTGCTAATACACAATAAAAAAATATTCCTTTCATAATTCAATCACCATTTTGGATAATTAGTACTCATTAGTTTTCTCATTCTTTTCTACAAATACCATGCCAAAAGGGAATTTCATCAATAAACCTCACCTCATTCAAACATTCATTTATTTGAAAAATCAAGCAGTAAAAAAAAACATCTAAAGGGATGAATTAACTTTTGAATTACTGAATAAATTCAATAATTGATTATATATTTGCACGTGTTTTTAAAATAAACAATTACAGGGTGAATTAGAAATAATTATCTACATATCAAAAACATAATAGAACAATGTCCAAGGTTATAAAACTGAAAAAAGGCCTTGATATCAAGTTAAAAGGAGAAGCCGAAAATCTGGTGAAAAACATCGAGAGATGTGATTCTTATGCGGTAAAACCGACAGATTTCCGTCTACTTACTCCCAAACTTGCAGTAAAGGCAGGCGATCAAGTGAAAGCGGGTGACGTGTTGTTTATCGACAAGTACAGACCTGAAGTCAAATTCACATCACCTGTTAGCGGTACAGTCGAAACCGTAAACAGAGGAGAAAGAAGGAAATTGCTGGAGGTCGTGGTTAAAGCGGATGCCCAAATCCAATACAAGGATTTCGGGGCAGCAGACGTGAACAAACTTTCCAGAGACGAAATCATCGAAAAATTACTTGACAGCGGTGTTTGGCCCATGATCAAACAACGTCCGTACGACATCATCGCTACCCCGGCTGATATGCCGAAGGCGATATTCGTGTCCGGTTTTGATTCCGCTCCTCTCGCTCCGGATTTCGACATTACTCTTGCAGACGAGCTAACCGCACTCCAATCCGGAATCGATTGCTTAAAAAAATTATGCGGTAAAAACGTGAATTTGAACTTGAAAGAAGGGACGCCTTCAACATCCGTGTTCGCCAAGTTGAAAAACGTGGATGTGAATTATTTTGCGGGACCACACCCGGCAGGAAATGCAGGAATCCAGATTCACCATCTGAACCCGATCAACAAAGGGGAAATCGTTTGGGTGGTAAACGCAATGGATCTTGCCATTATCGGACGATTATTCACTTCCGGAAAATTCGACGCTCGCAAGACGATCGCTCTCGCAGGTTCGGAAGTTGAAAAGCCTGCTTACTACAAAACCATTCTGGGGGCAAAAATCGGTTGTATCGTGAACGGAAAACTGAAGAATCAAGTTCATCAACGCATTATTTCCGGTAACGTACTCACGGGCTACAAAGTAACTGAAGAAAACTATCTCGGATACTATAATAATATGGTAACCGTTATTCCTGAGGGTGATAATTACGAATTTTTGGGTTGGGCAACTCCCGGTTTCAACAAATTCTCCATATCAAAAACTTTCCCCTCTTTCTTATGCCCGAACAAGAAGTACACTCTTGATGCCAACTATCACGGGGAAGAAAGAGCCTTCGTGGTGACCGGACAATACGAGAAAGTTCTTCCCATGGACATCCTTCCCGTTTACCTGCTAAAAGCGGTACTGGCTGAGGACCTGGACAAGATGGAACAACTCGGTATGTACGAGGTTGCCCCGGAAGATATGGCTTTATGCGAGTTCGTTTGTACCTCTAAAACTCCGGTACAGGAAATACTGGACAAAGGTATAGAGTTAATGATAAAAGAACTAAGCTAATTTTAAATTGCAAATTTTAAATTGTCAATTCCTTGATGGGACACGATTCAAAATTTAAAATCTAAAATCTAAAATTTAAAATTATAAAGATGAATTTTTTACGCAACTATCTAGATAAGCAAAAGCCAAAATTTGAAAAGGGAGGCAAACTATACAAGTTGCATTCCGTTTTCACGGGTTTTGAGTCTTTTCTTTTCGTGCCTAACCGCACGACATCTTCAGGCTGTAATATCCGGGACGCAATTGATCTGAAAAGAACCATGATCATTGTCGTGATGGCCTTGATTCCGGCCCTTTTATTCGGTATTTATAATGTGGGATACCAGCATTTCAATGCTATGGGTACTCTGGCCGATACCGGCTTCTTCGAGTTATTCTTCTATGGACTGTGGAGAGTGTTACCCATGATCGTCGTTTCCTACGTGGTCGGATTGGGTATTGAGTTTGCTGCAGCACAAATCAGGGGACACGAGATCAACGAGGGATTCCTCGTATCCGGTTTATTAATCCCAATGATTATGCCGATTAACGCACCCCTTTGGATGGTGGGAGTTTCCACCGCCTTCGCTGTGATTATCGGTAAAGAAATCTTCGGTGGTACAGGAATGAACATCTGGAACCCGGCCTTATTAGCCCGTGCGTTCTTCTTCTTCTCCTACCCTTCCATGATTTCGGGGGATAAAGTATGGATCGCCGGAATGCCCGACGGGTTCTCGCAAGCAACCCCGCTTGCCGAGGCTGCCCAAGGCCTGCCCACGACCTATGATATGTCTTCCATGTTCTGGGGATTGATCCCGGGATCCGTGGGTGAGACATCAACCTTCTGTATATTGCTCGGAGCCATCTTGTTAATTGCCACCGGAATCGGGAGCTGGAAAATCATGCTTTCCACCTTCATCGGAGGTTACTGCATGGCTTTATTACTGAACTACACGTTACCCGCAACCAACCCGTACGCGGCAATCACCCCGATTACTCATTTAATCATGGGAGGTTTTGCTTTCGGAGCCGTATTCATGGCAACAGACCCTGTAACATCGGCACAAACGGAAAGAGGGAAATGGATATACGGTTTCATTTTAGGAGTCATGGCCATCCTCATTCGTACGCTTAACCCCGGTTACCCGGAAGGTATGATGCTAGCCATCCTGTTAATGAACACCTTTGCTCCGCTTATTGACTGGTTTGTCGTTCAAGGTAACATCAAGCGCAGACTGAAAAGAGCTAAACAATTTCAGATTTAAGATTTCATGATTTCAGATTACCTAAAAACAATCGTAAATCATAAATCGTAAATCACTAAATCTTTAATGAGATGAACAAACAAGGAAATACATATACCTTTATCTATTCCATCGTTTTGGTTGTCGTAGTTGCAGCCATTCTGGCGATAGTGTCTCTTTCACTAAAGCCATACCAAGATGAGAATATTGAGAACGAGAAGAGACAAAACATTCTGAGTTCTGTAAATGTTAGTTCTACCCCGGAAACTTCGGCTGAATTGTTCAACAAAATCATCACAAAACAATTCATTCTGAACTACAAGGGTGAGGCTATCGAAGGAAACGCTTTCGCCGTGGACATCCCGACCGAAGGTAAGAAACTTCAGAAAGCAATGAAAAACCCCGAACTTCAAAAAGCGTTAAAGGACGGAAAATTGCTTTCAGAAACAATCAAAGATGACAAAGCATTAGCGGACATTAAATTCCCTGTATTCGTGGCCGACATTGACGGAGCCACCAAATACATCCTGCCGACATACGGGGTTGGACTTTGGGGTCCGGTATGGGGTTATATTTCTTTAAATGAGGACAAAAATACCGTTTACGGGGTTCTGTTCGACCACAAAGGAGAAACTCCCGGACTTGGAGCCGAGATCACCCAACCGTTTTTCCAGAAGCAATTCAGCGGAAAGACCGTTTTTGAAAACTCCTCTTTAAAAGCCATCACGGTGAAGAAAGGCGGTAACGCAACCGGAGTACACGAAGTTGACGGAATCTCCGGGGGTACCATCACGTCAAAAGCAGTTGAGACGATGATCGCCGACTACTTAAAATGTTACGAACAATTCTTAAAACAAATACAATAATGAGCGATAAAGAAACATTATTTTCAGCTAAGAACCGAGAGTTGTTGCTCGGTCCCTTGAGCAAAAATAACCCCGTTCTGGTACAGATTCTGGGTATATGTTCTGCTCTCGCCGTAACCGCGAAAATGGAACCGGCCATCGTGATGGCTCTTTCGGTTACAGCCGTAACGGCATTCTCTAACGTGATTCTTTCGCTACTGAGGAATACAATCCCGACACGTATACGTATCATCGTGCAGTTGGTCGTGGTTGCTGCATTGGTAATCATCGTCGATCAGGTACTGAAAGCATTCGCCTACGAGGTAAGTAAACAGTTATCCGTGTTCGTCGGGTTGATCATCACGAACTGTATCATCATGGGACGTATCGAGGCTTTCGCCTTGGGTAACAAACCGTGGCCTTCATTACTGGACGGTATCGGTAACGGTCTCGGATACGGGTTAGTCCTCGTGATCGTAGCTTTCTTCCGTGAATTACTGGGGTCCGGAACTTTGTTCGGGGTAAAAGTAATCCCACAAATATTCTACGATTGGGGTTATCAAAACAACGGTTTAATGATTCTTCCCCCGATGGCATTGATGCTGGTGGGGCTGATCATTTGGGTTCACCGTTCCAAGAACAAGGATTTAATAGAACAGAAATAGTCAACTAAAAGTGAAATAACGATATGGAAAATCTATTAAATATATTTGTACGGTCCGTATTCATTGACAACATGATCTTTGCTTACTTCTTGGGTATGTGTTCATACCTTGCTGTATCAAAGACCGTGAAAACATCATTCGGATTAGGTATTGCCGTCGTGTTCGTGTTATTAATCACCGTCCCGGTAAACTACTTGCTGGATAACTTCGTGCTAAAAGCTGGAGCTTTAAGCTGGTTACTGGGTGAAAGTGCGGCAAACATCGATTTAAGTTTCTTGAGTTTCATCATGTTCATCGCAGTTATCGCCGCTATCGTGCAACTCGTGGAAATGGTCGTTGAGAAATTTGCCCCCGCACTTTACAACCAGTTAGGAATCTTTCTTCCGTTGATCGCGGTAAACTGCGCCATCATGGGAGCATCCCTGTTCATGCAAGAAAGAGGATACGCTAACATTGGAGAGGCAACGGCTTTCGGTTTGGGTTCAGGTATCGGTTGGATGCTCGCCATCGTGGGTATTGCCGCTATTCGTGAGAAACTGAAATATTCAAATATCCCCGCCCCGCTTAGAGGTATCGGTATTACCTTTATCGTGACCGGATTGATGGCTATTTCATTCATGAGTTTCTTGGGAATTAACCTGTAAAATAATTTTAAATTGTAAATTTTAGATTGTAAATTTCTCTGGAGTCCTCAATTTAAAATTTAAAATCATAAAATCTAAAATTAAAATATGATGTTATTAGCAATAAATACAACAATTGTCATGTCAGGGGTCATCGTGTTCCTCATCGTAACACTGATTCTCGTGGGCATGCTTTTGTTCGCCAAGGCCAAACTGACTCCCAAAGGAGAGGTGAAAGTTGACATTAATCATGGCGAAAAGGAATTGGTAACCGAACCGGGGTCCACGCTGTTGGCCACCCTTGGAAACAACAAAATCTTCCTCCCCTCGGCTTGTGGAGGTAAAGGTTCATGCGGTATGTGTCGTTGTCAGGTTGAATCCGGAGCAGGGTCTATCCTACCAACAGAAACGGGATTCTTCTCCTACAAACAACAACACGACAACTGGCGCTTGGCTTGTCAGGTAAAAGTGAAAGAGAATATCGAGATGCACATTCCGGAAGAAGTTCTCGGAATCAAGAAATGGGAGTGCGAAGTGGTTTCCAACAGAAATATCTCTACTTTCTTGAAAGAATTCGTGGTAAAATTACCAGAAGGCGAAAACCTGAAATTCAAATCCGGAGGATATATCCAGATTGACGTGCCTGCAATCGACGTTGACTTCAAGACGTTCGATATTGACGAGAAGTACAAGGCTGACTGGGAACGCATGAAAATGTTCGATCTTAAAATGCACAACCCGGAAGCAACCTACCGTGCTTACTCCATGGCCAACTCCCCGGCAGAAGGTAACATTATCATGTTGAACATTCGTATCGCGACTCCCCCGTTTGACAAAGCTATCGGTGGTTTTGCCAACGTGAATCCCGGTATCTGTTCTTCTTACATCTTCTCTCGCAAGCCGGGAGATAAGGTAAGTATTTCCGGACCTTACGGAGAGTTCTTCTTGAGAGACACGAACAACGAGATGATGTTCATCGGTGGTGGTGCCGGTATGGCCCCCATGCGTTCACACATCTTTAACCTCTTCCACACGATGCATACCAATCGTAAAGTTACCTTCTGGTACGGTGCGCGTGCTTTGCAAGAGGCTCCTTACGTGGACGAGTTCAACAAGATTCAAGAAGAGAACCCGAACTTCCACTGGACGCTGGCTCTCGACAGACCGGATCCCGTGGCTGACGCAGCCGGAGTGGCTTACAAACCGGGTTTCGTTCATCAGGTAATCTTCGAGAATTATTTGAAGAATCATGAAAACCCGGAAGATATTGAATACTACCTCTGCGGTCCTCCCATGATGATCTCGGCAGTAACCAAAATGCTGTACGACCTTGGAGTTCCGGATGAAAACGTAATGTACGATAACTTCGGAGGATAATCAAAATAAAAAAAGCTGCTTTTACAAGCAGCTTTTTTTATTTCAAATGACAAATTACTTTTTCAAAAACATATTCTTAAATTCAATCGCTTCAAGCAGTAATCCCGAATTTACTTGATTCCGGGGAAGACGATTCAACAGAGAATCCGTCATCTGGATGTTCCCGGCCACCTTCTTCTCGTAGATCACGTTATCCATGATAAAAGCATAATTCTGCGGATCCCCGGCCAGATGAAAAGGCGGGCGTTCAGGATCAAACAAATCCCTTCCCATGGAATAATCTTCCGCCGGATTCTTCACTCCCAGCACCCGTTTCATTAAAGTCGGTGTCACGTCATAATGAGATGTCCTGTGCGAGTACACACCGGGAGTATTTCCCGGATAGTACAGGATAAACGGAACATGCACCTGTGCGTTCGAGAAATCACTTCCATGCCCCCAGAAATTCTTTTTATTCTCGTTAAACTCTTGCCCGTGGTCCCCGGTAATGACAATCACGGAATTATCCAACAACCCGTTCGCCTCCAGTTTATTCACCACCTTTCCCACAAGCGAATCGACATAATAGGCACAATTTCGATACAGGTTAAAGAATGGTTCCGGATCCAGATTATTATTTAAAGCCAAATAATTGGCATAATCCCACGAAGGCTGAAATTTCTTACGATAGGGAGCCGGAATATCTATCGCGTGCAACAAATCGTAGAACACGAACGAAAAGAAAGGTTGATCCACTTCTTTTCGTTCATCCAGATAATTCAGAAAATCTTCCGTGATCCTGTTATCCCGGTCAAACGGAGTTGCCCCCGGTGTTTCCTTGCGAATATCTTTCACGTTCCCGAAGACGATGCGATAAAAAGGAGGATTAACAAGCGTCGCACTGGCGAACGTCTCTATATCATACCCATTTTCCAGTAAGTTCTCGATAAATAAAGGTTGTACTCCCGTACGTTCAAAATCTTGCCAGTACGTCGCGGAAATACCGAAAAACAAACCGAATATCCCACCCCGCGTACCATTACTGGAACTCAGGTGACGATTGAACACCGCAGAACGATCGCCAAAAGCCCGGATGTTAGGACAACACTCCCGTGTAAAAGTCCTAAAATTCCACGAATCCAAAATAAGATAAATGATATTCAACGGTTTCACGCTATCCGTTTTTTCCAGCGGATGCAGAGGATACACGAAACCATGCCCTTTCCCCTTATCCGGGTTATTCACATACAAATCTTCCTTTTTGACCACTCCCAACTTCAACATCAAACGGTTGGCCGTCAAAGGGTAATATTGCGGTAAACAAGCCGATACTTCCGTGATCGAATTCACGTTAGCTGCCGCTGCATAAGCATGGGTTAACTGGGGTGCGATACAGGAAAACAGAAACAGATAAATCCCGATTTTCACCTGTTTCGAAGTAACATACCGGGCATATCGATAAGCAATAAAAATAACCACCAAAGTAAACAATAAAATAAGTAACCCGATAAAAACCCCGTGCAGGACCAAGGTATCATTAAACACGAATACTTGGTTTCCTCCCCCGCCAAAAGCCAGATCTAGCACGAACCCGTTAATATGGAATTTATACAACTGGAAAACAATCCCGTTCAGATAGGCCAACACGTTCAATAAAAATATAGCACAAGTAAACAGCATGGTACCGACCTTCCGCATCTGCCGCCACCACGCGAAGGGAAGATATAAAACAACCCAAGGAATCAAATTGAAAAGAAAAGCTTGTCCCAGTGCCGCTATCAAATAATAAAAACCCCCGACGAAATTCAAGGATTCCCAGTAATTACTATTCACGAGATAAATCACAAATTGAACGAGTAACAGGCAAGAGGCACACATATATAACAGAAACCCCCTCTTCAAATAATTCACTTTCCCAGCGTAAACCATTGATTTAGAATCATTAAATGTCATAAACGATTGTATTAAGAAATGATCATATAATAGTTGCAAATAAAAAGCATTAAATCGACTTTTCAATCATTTTCTTAAAAATTCATTCTCAATTATTTAATTCTTTTTCCCACCTCCTTGTGAGCAAATAAAATGGATGTCAATAAACGATCGTTTATTGACATCCATTACATCAGACAAAAACCCCTATTGATAGGAGTTTTACTTCAAAATATTAATATTTTAACTTACTATAATTCAGTCCATATAGAATAATAAACAAGAGAGCAAAGAACCCGGACATTGCCATGGAAACTATCACGGCACTGTTCCAACCGGAGTAAATCGGCATGATAAATAATTGCCCGATCTGCGCAACCGCGTACAAATAGAAACCATTCCTTTTTAGCTTGTACATCATGAAAGCTCCTATCAAACTGATCACGGCACACAAGGCTGCCAACGAGTAGATTGCTTTCCCGTGCATGATGGTAGTTTGTAACACCTCCAAGGATGAACTCAGCATGGAAGAAACCCAAGAAGGTTGCGTTTCGGTCCCGGCCATCGTCGTTATCTGTTGAATTTGAGCAACCAATCGTTCCGGTGTAAACATCGCTAATTGGAATAAATTGTTAATTAAACCCCAACCACTACCAATAAATGTCAAGATGCAAAGTACAGTTAGAAAAGTCGGTCTGACCGGTTTCTCTACGTTAAAAGGATTTTCCATAATCAAGTTAATTTTATACACAACAAACGTACACAAATATTCGAAAATTAAAAAACAAGAGATGAAAAAAAGTTGACAAATACTTTGTTTACATGCACGATTAGTATAATTTTGGCCTAGATTTATAAACGTCTATAGTATTAAAAATCTAAATAATGAAAAGAGACACTCAAATTTTCGACCTGATTGACAAAGAATGTCATCGTCAAAAAGAAGGACTTGAATTAATCGCATCTGAAAACTTCGTGAGCGAGCAAGTAATGCAGGCTATGGGATCTTGCCTGACCAATAAATATGCAGAGGGATACCCCGGGGCCCGTTATTACGGTGGTTGCCAAATCGTTGACCAGACGGAACAACTGGCTATCGACCGGGCTTGCCAGCTATTCGGTGCCGAATTTGCTAACGTGCAACCGCATTCCGGCGCACAAGCTAACGCTGCCGTGTTCTTTGCTTGCATGAAACCCGGCGACACGTTCTTAGGTCTTGACTTGGCTCATGGCGGTCACCTTTCACACGGATCACCCGTGAACCTTTCCGGTATTAACTATCACCCGGTAGCTTACCACGTGAAAGAAGAAACCGGGATGGTTGACTATGACGAGATGGAACAACTGGCTTTGGAACACAAACCGAAATTAATCGTGTCTGGAGCATCCGCTTATTCTCGCGATTGGGATTACAAACGTATGCGCGAAATCGCTGATAAAGTAGGTGCTTTGCTAATGTGCGATATGTCTCACCCTGCCGGATTGATTGCCAAAGGTTTGTTGAACAACCCGATGGAATATTGCCACATCGTGACAACCACCACTCACAAAACCCTTCGCGGACCTCGTGGGGGTATGATCCTTCTTCCGAAAGATTTCCCGAATCCTTGGGGATTGAAAACTCCGAAGGGAGAGATCAAGATGATGTCACAAGTGATCAACTTTGCCGTGTTCCCGGGCCAACAAGGTGGACCGCTTGAACACGTGATTGCCGCTAAAGCTGTTGCTTTCGGCGAGGCATTGTCTGACGAGTACTCGGAATACGCAAAACAAATGTTAGCAAACGCCAGAGCGATGGCCAAAGCATTCGTGGACAAAGGTTATAAAGTGGTTTCCGGCGGTACCGACAACCATTCCATGTTGATTGACCTGAGAACCAAATTCCCGGAATTAACTGGTAAGAAAGCTGAAAACACGCTTGTTAAAGCTGACATCACAATCAACAAGAACATGGTTCCATTTGATACCCGCACCCCGTTCTCTACTTCAGGTCTTCGTGTAGGAACTCCAGCAATCACCACTCGTGGTTTGAAAGAGGAGCATATGCCTATCATCGTGGACATGATCGACAGAGTATTGAGCGCCCCGGACGATGAAGCCGTGATCGCACAAGTAAAGAAAGAAGTAAACGCCATGATGAGTGACAGACCTATGTTCGCTTGGTAATAAGACTTTCTAAATATACAAAGAGACCGCAACATGGATTGCGGTCTTTTTTTATTTGTTAATTAGTATTTAGTCTATCACGAGATTTCACGGTAATCTTGCATTTGGATCTCACTATATCTCAAGGTAAATACACCGGTATCCCACCTATGTCTCGCTAAGAGGTTAACGATAGGTTAACGATAGATTAACGATAGGTCAACGATACGGGGAATTAATTTGTTCCTGACATCATGTTCTCATACAATCATCATATTAACGAGACTACGGCAAGACACGGGCGAAATAGACTGTCAATACCACTACTTCCCACCTCGTTCTTTTTTTACCTTCCGGGAATTCTTTTTTATATCCTTCAGCCCTTTTTTCATCGCATTATATAATAATGTACCAGCCGAACGAGCAAACACAACTTGCTCGTCTCCCGCATCCAGTGTCACGGATGCTATTATTCGCTGAAAATAAATCCGGGCTCCCAAGAAGACATCATACACGGCAATACAGACTTCCGACTCGCTCTTCTGGTAAGAAAGTGGTCCCCCGGGATAAATCAAATCACTGACCTCATTACGCACTTTTCGAGCCGTGGCAGTCACCACATACTTGTAATCCGTTGTTTTCTTCAACGTCTCCATCACTTCGGGAGACAACTCGAAAGAGAGCTTGTCATGAGACAAGTATTTCAAGGATATATCATTCAAAAAATAAATAGAATCCCCTCCCATCTTTTTCAATTCCTTTAATAGATCACGTGTCAACCCTTCCCTGTACATGAGAGGTAACTGAGTTTCCACGTTCGTCACCAACCATTTGCCAGTCGTGAAATCCAAACTTTTCGGGGACTCATATAAATGCATATAACTGGGAGTAGCACACGAAACAGCCATCACCACTAAAATCAATAAAACGCCGTACTTTATCATGATTCTTATTTCATAGTGTTTCCAATCCTTCTCTGAAATTCTTGTATTTCAAACGAGGTAATAGCTCCTCCCTCATCCGGGAAGTATCACCGTAATATGACACTCGCCCAATCCGGATAAAATCGATAGTTAACGGGCTTCTAACCCCGAACAGTCGGGAAACCAACTCGAACACTCGTGCCGCTGTGTTAATCATCCATAAAGGCATTCGCCAAGGCCTACACGTGTGCCAGTATTTTGTAGCCTCGTCCAAGAATTCTTGCAAGGTCTGAATACCCTCATCCCCAACATGATAAATTCCACGTACCCCTTCATTCATGATTGCCGCCCTCGTCGCCTCCAAAAAGTCATCCGTGGAGATCAAATGAATACAAGTAGGCTTTCTCCAAACTCCCAGCAGGGCATGACGAGAAAACCAACGGGCCGCATCAATCATCAAGATCCCTTTCCCGTAAACCATCCCGACTCTTAAAGCGACAGGTTCAAAACCTCTTCGCTCCCCATACTCGAATAGTAACCTTTCCTCTTCCAAGCGAGTCCGGGCATGCATCGAAATAGGATTTCCGTCCAATCTTCCCCTAGCGGGATGATCCGGGGTTGTCTCACCCTCCACGTGCGGGAAACTAATTAAAATAACCCGCTTTACCCCTTTTTGAACGGCCACATCCAATAAATTTTTAAAATATAGGGTATTTGTCGTCTTTAAAAACTTTTCCGGATTATGCTTGAAAAGCACCCCGGCAAAATGAACGATAGTATCGACCCCATTCAAAGCATCCCTCAAACTCTCCCGCACAGCAAGATCCGCCCGGAACACGTTCACATTATCTTTCGTCTTTAATTCCTGACTTACATCTTTACAATGAACGAGAAGATGCAACAACATCTCGTCTTTCAACAAATGACGGGCGAGCAATCCTCCCAAATTTCCCGCGGCGCCGGTGATCAACACTCGCTTTTTCATACCTCACGCTTTACTAAATCATAATAATACATATCTATCACCCGTCCGTTTTTAATCGCTGCATCACGCAAAATAGCCTGTCTGGTAAAACCAACTTTTTCCAACACTTTCATCGAGGCAGGATTATACTCGTAAACAGAGGCAAACAAACGAATAATTCCGGTTTCCCGAAACACGTAATCAACCAGCAACGCAACAGCCTCGCCCATTATTCCCCGCCCCCAATAGTCCTCACCCAGCCAATAACCGACCTCCGCACTAAGACGCTCCACATCAGTCAAGGGTACGATCCCTACCCCACCCACGGCCTCTCCCACTACCTCTATGGCAAAATTTTGGACATAAGGCTGGGCTTGTACCATCCGGATATACTTATCGGCATCCAACATTGTATACGGGTATGGAAGTCCATCCCGCACGTTATTCCATATTTTCACGTTATTAATATGTTTCGCTAACGAGTCTATATCCGTCAACTTCCACTCCCGTAACCTAAAATTTTCCTGTTTACTTCTTATTTCCATTAAGTCCGCTTTATAATGCAATCCAAATTTCAAAATTATTTATTATTCTATATCTTTTTTCAACGTCTATCGTAAAAAAGATTATAAATGAGTAATAAATCCACATAAATTGTAGAATAATGGGGTATATAAAATGTTAATTTGTAACCTTTTCGAAACAAAAAAACAATTTCCGGTAGTAAAAATACTTATTTTTATATAGATCGATAGAAAAAAAGAAGAAAAACATTGCAAATGCAATTTATATTCTTTAAATTTGAAACAAACACTAAGTATGATAAGATTCATATTGCATAGTATTCTTATTCTTGTGGTAACACAACTCAGTAATGTTGCCATGGGACTGATCATGACTGAATCTCAACATACGGCAGTGACCTACCAACTAGCACAATTACATGACTCCATAAACAAGGGACAAAGCCTTGATTTTCAGAGTCAATATCCCAGCCCGTTAATTCGGACTTCACTTGTCAGCATGACAAGATCAGAGTTACCCTGCCGGGTTCGAGTGATGCTGGACGGAGTCTACAAACAGGCAAATGAAAGTCTTACCATTAACAAGGAAACAGATCACACGGGAATACACGAAGTATTCATATCGCACCCCAAGCGATATTTCCATGAACTCTGTTTGTTAATTATTTAAAACTTCTCGAAAATATGGCACGTATCTTGTACTAATACAAGATGTTTACACGATTAAGTGTTATCCTTTGATATAAAAAACAGAGCAACGCTGGGAACGTTGTATATATATATACACACACACAACACAAGAAGATGAAAACAACTTTATTCAGTAAGAACCGGGACGAGAAAAATTACGAGTTATTTTTCGAATCAGATGAATTGCACCGGGTGCAATATCTATTAGAAACCAAACAATTCGGGGAACTCTCCGAATTACAAAGTTCAGAAGACGAGGACACGGGTATTAAATTGAAACTCTCATTAGCTGAACGCGGAAAACTGGTGACGGCACAACTCTTCGAGTACATCATGTCAGCTTACGAGGCTGTATCACCGATCATGACTTTCCGTAATAAAGAGGCTGTGGCTCTTTCAGGAGCCGTAACGCTCGACGAATAGACATTTTTTTAATAAACGGGTTCCCGAAAATCGAGAACCCGTTTATTATTTATATCCTTAAAACTTACAGAAGATAATCTGTGTACAGGATTCCATTCAAATGATCGATCTCATGTTGAAAAATACGGGCTGTAAATTCTCTCACCGTATCTTGTCTCCACTCGAAAGAAAGTTCATCCCGATAGCGCACGATAATCTCTTTAGACCGATATACCGCCCCCGTCCGATCCGGGATCGACAAGCAACCTTCCTCTCCTAAAACTGAATCTTGAGAAAAATAAACGATTTCCGGGTTCACGTAAAATTCAAAAGGCTCTCCCACTTTATCCAAACGCTGCACGGCAACTAATTGACGTGATATACCGACTTGAGGAGCCGCAATACCCACTCCCTCGTTCAAAGAATCCCTCACGGTAGCAAGCATACGTGACCTTAAAACACGAAAAGTTTCCGTCTCGATATCTTCTTTCCCGAATTCCTTTGCCTGTAAACGCAAAAACAATGAATCGGCCCGGTCTGTGACAAGAAACAGGGGCATGATTCCCGCCTCTTCCGAATGCCCGATACGTTCCCGTTCCTCCCCGGTAAAAAAATCGGATTTTTTGTCACACGCCCCAAAACATAACCCTACCCACACGCCAAGTAATAATTTAACTATTTTCATTCCACTATTTTATTGGTTTTAAACAAAAGCCCTTTTCTGACAAAATACATGAACGTACCTATCGTGGTCATGAAAGAAATAAAATCTGCCATAGGCATACTACTCCACACGCCTGTAATTCCCCAGAAACGAGGCAATATTAACAAAAACGGTATCAAAAATAGTAATTGTCGGGAAAGAGACAAAAATATGGAGACTTTAGCTTTCCCGATAGATTGAAAAAAGTTCGTGATAATAATCTGGCATCCCGCAAGAGGAAACATCAGGCAAGTCACTCGTAAGCCGAATTTAGATAATTCCATCAACTCGTGATTATCCGTGAACATCCCCACGATAGCCGAAGGGAATAGCTGACTTAATAAAAAACCGAATGTCATGATCGAAACCCCGGCAATCAAAGCGTAACGTAAAGTCTTACGCACCCGGTCAAAAAGAAGTGCCCCGTAATTAAACCCAATTACCGGCTGCATCCCCTGTGTCACCCCGATCTCAATCATGATAAACAAGGTCAGTACCCGGTTTACTATTCCGTAGGCTCCGATAGCCAAGTCACCGCCATAGCGCATAAAACTGTTATTCAATATAATGACCACCGAACTGGCACACACGTTCATCAAGAAAGGTGACATCCCGATGGAAAAAATGCTCATGATTATTCGACCTCGCAATTTAAATATCCCCGGCTTAAAACGTATCGTCGTGTTCTTGTTCAGGTAGTGACTCACGATCCAGATTAAACCGATCGACTGGGAGATTACCGTGGCCAATGCCGCTCCCCGGATTCCCCAATCCAAATGAAAAATAAATATCGGAGCCAAAATAATATTGGCAAACACGGTCAGTAAAGAACTTAACATAGCCTTCTTTGGGTACCCCGTGGCTCGCATCACGTTATTCAGACCGATAAAAGTAAAAGCTATCGGATTCCCCATCAAGATAACCTGCATAAAATCCCGGGCATAAGGTAAAGTCGCCGGACTAGCCCCGAAGAAATGCAAGATCGGATCTAGGAATATCAAGGTCAATCCCCCGAAACAAAATCCATTAATCATGCATAACAACAACACGTTCCCCAAGACAGAATTTGTTTTCTCCGTGTCTTTCTGCCCAAGATAAATCGAACTGATTGTCGCACCCCCGATGCCCACCAAAGTCGAAAAAGCAATAATCAGGTTCATCAAGGGAAAAGTGATCGCTAAACCCGATATAGCTAACGGCCCCACGCCATGCCCGATAAAAACGCTATCAATAATATTATACAATGACGTTACCGTCATCCCGATGATTGCAGGGATTGAATACTGTAACAATAACTTGCCGACTGGCTTTGTCTCCAAAACCTGCGATGCATTAATACTCGACATAACTCTTTATCCTCCTTCTATTAAAATAAAACACCTCTTGATGGAATGGCCGTGATTGACCCACTATTTTCAGAAATATAACCCGAATAGAGGACACAAAGATACAAAAACTCGTCGTTTATTTTAGATTTTAGATTCTAAATTTTAGATTCCAGCCACACAAGGCCTTATTAATTTTAGATTTTAGATTCCAACCGCACAAGGCCAACGCTTTTTGATTTCATTCTAAATTTTAAACTCTAAATTTTAAACTTTTATCATTTGGGGCGTTTTTTAAACAAATTACCAACTCGCCCCAATCCCCAACGCAAAAGGATTGGCAAAGCGGCCTCCCACAACAAGGGCGAAATATTTTTAAACATCATTCCCAACATCGGGATTTGTCCTTCCGCCTCTTCTCCCCCGTCATTCTTCCCGTTTTCTCTTCGTTTAGAAAAAAACAAAGAAGAAATCCCGGCAAACAAAATCCGCCCGGAATGATCATGTATGAACTTAAAATCCTCGTTTATTTTCTGTTCCTGCACCCGGCAACTCTCACGCACCCGGCGCTGTTCCGCCATCAACATGTCCAGCGGGGTCGGTTGTCTCCTCATTATCCTTTTCATCCTTACTCATCATTGCTGTTATAATCTCGTTCATCACCTTGGACGTGATCTTTCTCTTGAAAAACATCGTTATACCGAACAACAACAGGTACATCCCAACCACCAACACGAATCCCAAAGCCATGCTACCCAATAATTCTCCCAAGAAAAAACCTAACGCCAAGAACAAAAATAAAATGGCAAAAAAAGCCAATAAAACCAAAACAATACCATACGAAAAGACTGCCATTGTCTTAGCAACCCTTTCGTATGTATTCAATTTTAATAGCTCTAGCCTCAATTCCACGTAAGTTGAAATATCCTCTTTCAACTCAGCGAACGTCTTCTCGGCAATATTCTCCATAAGCTATTACTTCGTTTCCGTAGCTGTCTTCCCCGCAACCTTTTCAGCTACATGATTGACATCCTCGGTCACGTGTTCTTTCACGTTTTCGGCCTTGTTTTTTGCTTTTGAATAAACCTCCTTCACCTCTTCCTTCACTTTAGACACGGCATGATCGAATTCTTCCGCTAATTTTTTACGATTATCAGCTACCATTAAATAACCGACAGCAACTCCTACAACAGCGCCAATACCTAGCCCTATCAATAGATTTGAAGTTTCATGTTTCATATTCTTTAATTTTTATGTTCGTACCTAATTTAACGAACTGAAACATGAAAAGGTTCTCTTTTTAGTGATTTTTTTACGAATATTTTTAACGAGTGATAAAATGTCTTCTTGCGCTTATGGAAGCATATCCGTAAATTTCTGGCTACACATTTCCGTTGCCAGCTCCCGCACTCGCGGAATAATCCTCACGAAATGGTCGCTTTCTTTATGAATAGCCAACAAAGCTTCATTTTCCCATGTCTCCACGATCATCAACACGTTATTCAAACGACTATTTTCAAATATTTCGTACCCGATACACCCCTTTTCTTGTCTTGACAATTCAGACATCTCACGCAAAAGTTCCATGACCTGAGCGCGAACCTCACTCTTCACCTCTATTGTAACATTTATCCTGATCATATACTCAAATTTTGAAATTGCACATTTGTTCCCCACCGCTCTCTTTCATAAAAACGGTCAAAATTATAAAAGTTATAGGACTTTTTAATAACCAAAATGTACTTTTATTCGTAAATGACATAAACTTTAAAAGAAAAATAGAAGATGAAAACAAAACAAGCATTCAAAAAGATATGGATAGTTGCCCTTCTCGTCACGACAAGCGGGGCATTGTGGGCTCAACAACAAACAACAAAAGAGAAATTTTCCCTCCCGCCTTTACCTTACGAAACAAATGCCCTAGCACCCGTTATCAGTGAAACCACCATAAAACTACATCATGGTAAACATCTGAAAACCTACATTGATAACCTGAATAAATTGATCGTGGGGACACCATTCGAGAACTGTGATCTTGAAACCATCGTCAAGAACTCCACCGGAGCGATATTTAACAACGCAGCACAAGCGCTGAACCATATCATCTATTTCAATTCGTTCTCTCCGAAAGCAGAACATACCCCATCAGGAGCGCTACTTGCTGCCATAGAAAAAGAATGGGGTTCATTCGATAATTTCAAAAAGGAGTTCTCGGCTGCCACCACCTCGTTATTCGGGTCCGGATGGGTATGGCTCGCAAAGGACAAAAAAGGGAAACTATACATTTTCTCCGAGAGCAACGCCGGGAACCCAATTACCAAAGGTTACACTCCGATACTAGGGATCGACGTTTGGGAACACGCTTATTACCTTGATTACCAGAATCGCCGTCCGGAACACATCGAAAAATTATGGACAATTATAGACTGGAGAACCGTCGGGGCTCGTTACAAATAACCCGGAATATTTATAATAAACCAGTCATGACATTTTCACGAGCAAACATCTATATTTGCAAGTTTAAAAAAAAGAACAAATAATGATAAACCCATTAGATATTATTCGTAAATATTACACGTTGGATTCCCTCGCCGGGCAATCCCTCCTCATACATAGCCAACTTGTTCGAGATAAAGCACAATCACTGGCTATCCGACATCCCGAAATGGATCTGGACATTCCCTTCATTCAAGAGGCTGCCATGCTCCACGACATCGGGATTTTTCTCACGAAGGCCCCGGACATCGGTTGTTTCGGAGAACATCCCTACATCTGCCACGGTTATCTGGGAGCCGATCTACTCCGCGAGGAAGGCCTTCCTCGCCATGCTCTAGTATGTGAACGACACACGGGAGCCGGCATATCACTTGAAATGATCAAGGAGAATCATTTACCTTTACCCCAACGAGATATGCTCCCCGTTACGCTTGAAGAAAAACTAATCGCTTTTGCCGATAAATTTTATTCGAAAACCAATTTAACCCGGGAAAAGAAACTAGGCAAAATCCGAGCAGAAATGGCCTTTTACGGCGAAGAAACAGCCGCCCGTTTCGAGGAATGGTGTGAACTTTTTCTTTAAACTCGTAATTTAAATACGTAATGCGGTTATGGAAAATTTAAACAACTGGATTATAGTAACCAATGATTTTATCTGGACCTATATATTAATAGCCCTGCTCATCTGTATCGGGGTCTACTTTACCTTCAAGAGTAGATTCGTACAATTCCGGAATATCCGGGAAATGTTCCGGCTGCTCGGTGACGGAATAGCAAGCGGGAACCACAAGAACTCGGTTTCTTCTTTTCAAGCATTTTGCATTGCAACCGCTTCGCGAGTTGGTACAGGTAATCTAGCGGGTGTGGCTAAAACACTCTACCTCGGAGGGGCGCCAAGGTAA
>OBWV01000103.1_pt1 | contig 101115 bp, 99 predicted proteins | sample 1495351 | NCBI WGS metagenome assembly OBWV01 (sample SAMEA2580122, study PRJEB22360) | human gut metagenome | biome: human gut; feature: human-associated habitat; material: faeces | place: Denmark | collected 2008/2010 | reverse complement strand
CCACGCAAGCACCTTAAAATCACCATCATACACTAAATCAGTAAGTTGGCAGCATTACCGATTTGCAGCATACTAATTTCAGTAAGATTGCCGCCCTTCTTGTTTAAAAGGCGGCATTACTAGCCCAGTAAAGATTTAACTCGGACTTATACCTTTAAATATCCACCAATAAACAGGGCAACGACGATAATATCGCACAGCAACAGCATAATCAGATAAATCAGTTCTTTTTTGGTAAATATCGGCTGACCATCATTTTTTTCTTTTCTTGACCAGATAAAGACCGGCAGACCACAGGTCAACAGGATAGGAATTAATGCAACATACTCAATCTGGCTGGCGTAAAGAATAAACAGACAGAATAGCGAGCCTAAAACACCGCTGGACAAAGCCAGCCTGCGGCCTTTTTTTGCATACTGATCATATTTTCCGTTTCTGCAAATACTGGTCAGATACAGCGTGGTGGTAATATAGGCCGGAACAACCATCAGCGCACTGATATTATACATGGTGGTCCAAGCATTATTTGAAAAATAAACAAGTAACATGGCCGCCTGCATCACAAAGCTACTAACCCACAGTGACACATTGGCCGCCTGTTTACTGTTCGTTCGGGCAAACGCGCGCGGGAAAGCGCCTTTCTGTCCTGCGACCATCGGTATTTCAGCGCATAGCATGGTCCAGGCAAGCCAGCCGGCCAGAACAGAAATAATCAGCCCCGCGCTCATCAGCCAGTCGCCCCACTGACCGACAACGTGGGCGAGCACGCCTGCGGTAGAGGGGTTACTGACCTGCGCTAGTTCTGCCTGAGGCATTACACCGAACGGCAGAATGGACATTAACATATAAATAATTAGCGCCAGCAGAAAGCCGATCAGTGTGGCTTTCCCTACGTCCTGTTTATTTTTGGCACGTCCGGATAGAACAACCGCTCCCTCGACGCCAATAAAGGCCCAGAGCGTTACGGTCATCGGTGCCAGAATCTGAGACAGCAGCGATACTGGTGCGGCGTCATTTCCGTTGCCACTGAGGATCGCGGGTGATTCTCCCCAAAAGTTTTTAAACAGGTCCGAATAATCGATCAGCACACCCAGCAGTAATACGAATAGGATCAGAGGGACGAGCTTGGCGATGGTTCCCAAGGTGTTAACAAATCCGGCCACTTTCGTCCCGGACAGAACAAGAAAATTATAGCCCCAGATCAGCACTGAGCCGCAGATAATGGAGTTCAGATTATTACCATCCGTAAAAACCCCCGGCATAAACTGATTAAAAGCATCCATTAAAATTACCGCAAAGGCAACGTTGCCAAATGCGGTCATCAGCCAGTAGCCCCAGGCGACGTTAAAGCCAATAAAGGAACCAAAACCTTCCTGGGCATACATATACACTCCAGCCTGAAGGTCCGGGCGCAGATCTGATAGTACGCGAAAGGAGTTTGCGATAAAATAAATACCGATCCCGGCAATAATCCATGCAATGATTACTGGCCCTAGTGCAGAAGAGGCCGCCGTGTTTTGCGGCAGACTGAAAACGCCGCCTCCCAGCATGGAGCTAACGACAATAGCGATGAGGGATATAAGCCCCAGCTTATGTCCTCCGGCGCTATTGTCACTATTTTTTACATCTGAAGATTGCTCTGCCATAACGTTTCCCTCAGCTATTCTATAATATTGCCGTCGGATTGCAGGCGATCCGACGGTATTGTTCTTTCCCCCGCCTACTGGCGGCCCTTTTTAATACCAGAGACCTGGCGTTTAAAGGTTATGTGGCCGGGTAGCGACTGCCCATCGCGTTCTTCTTCCACAATCGCTCTGACCCAGAAGTCCCCGTTTTCATCGACGTTAACGCCCTGGATCTCATGTTCAAAACCTGGGAATTGCTTATCGAATTCCTGCAGGGCGCGCAGATAGCCAATAATGCCCTTGTTACCTTGCGGCATCCGTTCGCCCGGCATCAGTACAGGAATGCCTGGGGGATATGGGACGAGCATGCTGGCGGCAATTCTGCCGCTAAAATCATCCAGCCGGATATGCTCGGTTTTGTAGCGTACGACTTTCTGATAGGCTTCTGCCGGGGTCATAACTGGTTCCGGATCGGTGTTTACCGCGTCGTTGATATGCGACATCAGCTCCAGCTCATCCATTTTTTCATGCATTATCTGACATAGCTCCTTGAGGGTTAGCGTGTCGTAGTGTGGAGAATGCGCTTTCAGCGACGGGATAGCATCTGTGGCCAGATCGTCATTGTCGTAATGCTTTTTAAAGGCCAGCAGGCTTTCAATCAGAGTTCCCCATTTGCCTTTGGTGATGCCGACGGAGAACAGGATCAGCACGGTGTAGTCACCAGTACGGGCAATTTCAATGCGACGGTCATCGAGAAAACGGGTCAGCAAATATCCCGGAATACCGTTTTTCTGGTATTCTCCCTTCGGGCCGATCCCTGGACAAGTCAGGGTCACTTTTACTGGATCGAGCATACTGTTGGTTTCGACCAGATCATCATCGGCAAAACCGTGCCAGCGCTCACCGGAGCGCAGCGACCAGCAGTCGGCGCTGTGGCTCAGCAGCGATACGGGTGCCTCTTCAAAACTGTATCGCTGCCCAGAATCGCTGTCCTGCACTTCGGTTGGCTGAAGCACATCGAAGAACCAGGCGTCACCACCTTCCTGCTCCTGGAGCTGGCGCTTGACGCTGACCACGGCTTTACGGAAGGCAATCGCTTCTTCAATTGACTCCTGCACAAGCGAATAACCGGATTCACCCTCCATCATGCTTACTGCCACATCAATTGATGCAATGATCGGGTAGTAGGGTGAGGTCGTGCCGTGCATCATAAAGGCATCGTTAAAGTCATCGAAATTAAGCGGCGCGCGATCGCTTTTCTTCACATGAATCATTGAGGCCATGGAGAGTGAGGGCAGCATTTTATGGGTGGACTGTACGGCGAATAGGGTTGGACGATTTGGCGTTTCCTCCGCGTCCATTGCATAGCGACTCTGGTATAGCGGATGGAAACGCGCATAGGCATACCATGCTTCATCAAAATGGATGCGCGGTGCGCTTTCACCCAGGTGTCTGACTACATCGTTCACGTTATAACAGAAGCCATCATAGGTGCAGTTGGTTACCACGGCGTAGGACGGGGACTGGCTGACCGCACCAGATGCCAGTCGGCTGTTTGCCACCAGCGCATCAATACTGGCCTTCTTCAGGCGCCCGGTCGGGATAGGCCCAATCAGCCCCCACGCGTTGCGGGTAGGTTTCAGGTAAACCGGCCTTGCCTGAGACAAGGTCAGGCCATGATTAAGTGACTTGTGGCAATTTCGGTCAATAATGGCAATTTCATCTGCGCCAACCGCAGCCTGGGCCACAATACGGTTCGACCCCGATGAGCCGGAAACACCGTAGAAGGTCCAATCAGAGCCAAACAGTCGGGCCGCAATTTCTTCCGATTTTTTAGGCGGTCCGGCGTGGATCAGATAATCCCCCATCTCCGCGGTAGCCACGCCAATATCAGCGCGCATCATGTTTTCGCCAAAGAAGTTAATGAACTCAATGCCAACAGGATGTTTCAGATAGGCCATTCCCCCCATATGCCCCGGGCAGTCCCAGTAATAGTCACCGTCCTCGGTAAAGTCCTTAAGGGTTTTAAAGTAGGGAGGAAGAAGCTTATCCGCATAGCGGTGGACTAAGGAGTACAGTCGATTGGCAGTGAAGGCTGCGGATTCAGAGAACAGATAAACATATTCGCTGACCTCTTTTAAGACGTCGAGTGGGATACGATCGGTAATATTCTGTTCTGAGAAAATTATCAGCGGCGTCGTGGCATTTCTTTTGCGGAATATGCTGATAAAGTGCTGTAGCTCTTCTGCAAAGGTCGGATTGTCTGGCTCCCAGTAAAAACCAATCCCGCTGTATTGGGGGCTTTTTTCGATGATTTTTAATCCATCAGAGATCTGGTGCGTGATATGAATTTTAAAACCGCGTTCCGCGAGTTCGGTTTGAAGCTCTTCCAGTACCTGCTGCGAAGGGTTGTCGCCATCAAGATATTGTGAGGAAATAAATAAAAGATTGTGGTTAAATTTCATTAGGTGTCTCCACGGTTACTGTTCAGATAGTATTTAACTGTGAGGATGTCATGCCCAAGAAACAGACATTATCGTCACCTTAACTTGCTGTGAATTAATCTGGACTAAAAATGTATCGTTTTATAATGCAGTAGAATAAAAACAATGATGTCGAGGACCAGCAGTAAAATAAAAAATGCCAGTTCGCGTAGCGTAAATATTTTATCTGCGCGATCGTCTTTTTTTCTTGCCCAGATAAACAGGGGCACGCCCAGCGTAAGCAGCACCGGAACCATCGCCAGATATTTGATTTCACTGGCGTAGAACATAAACAGGCAGAATACAAAGCCGATAATACTGCTGACCAGCGCGGCGCTGCGGCTGTGATTCGTGGTATAGCTGGCATACTCGCCGCTAATACATAGTTTAAACAGGTATGCCGTGGTCATTAAATACGCAGGTAAAACGGTCAGGGTAGAGATAGCCAGCATTGCAAGCCAGGCATCGTTAGAAAAGTAGACCAGAAGTACGACGATTTGCATAAACGCACTGCTTATATAAAGCGAAACCGAGGCCGAACCCTTCACATTTTTTTTGCTGAACGGTTTCGGGAATGTGCCGTTCTGCGCGGCCACCATAGGCAGTTCGGCGCAGATGATGGTCCACGCCAGCCAGCTGGTAAGCACCGAAATCAGCACCCCCAAGATAATCATAATCTTCCCCCATTCACCGACAACAATCTTCAGAATACCGGCGGTGGATGGGGTTGGAATTGCGCTGAGCTCATGTTGAGTCAGCACGCCAAACGGCAGGATGGAGACCAGCAGACAGATAATCAGTGATACAACGAAGCCAATGAATGTGGCTTTACCCACGTCGCGTTTATTTTTGGCCCGACCGGAAAGAGCGACAGCCCCCTCAACGCCGATGAAGCTCCAGAGTGCCACGCTAAGCGGTGAAGTTACCTGTGAGAAAATAGAGCCTAGGTCCTGACTGGCCTTACTCGCGCTGTGCCCCCAGACGTTATCTGCGAACGTGGTGTACTTCATAAACAGCATGAGAATAATAATAAAGGCCACCAGCGGGATCAGTTTGGCCAGCGTGCCGACGATGTTAATCGACCCGGCAATGCGGGTACCGGAGAGGACTAAAAAGTTGAATCCCCATATCAGCAAAGAGGCACCGATAACGGAAGGAATATTGTTCCCTCCCTTGAAATCACCTGGTAAGAAATAATTCAGCGTATCCATCACCATAATGGCAAAGGCGACGTTGCTGAATATAGTCATCAGCCAGTAGCCCCAGGCGACGTTAAATGCCGTAAATCGGCCGAACCCTTCCCGGGCATACATATAAACTCCTGACTGGAGATCAGGTCTAATGTTTGACAGCACGATAAAAGTTCTGGAGATGAAAAACATGCCGATACCACAGACTATCCATGCTATCGCCACCGGGCCCACGGCAGAATTCTCCGCCATATTCTGGGGGAGTCCGTCAACGCCGCTGCCGATCATCGAGCTCACGACAATGGATGTTAGCGCAAGCAAGCCCAACTTTTGTTTATTATTTTTTTCAGTCGAATCGATATGCATAAGCTGGCTCTTATTTTTTTTAAATCATAGAATCTCTTTGTAAGGCTTCATGTTGTGGACACTAATTTCTCTGACAATATAAATTAATTATAAATAAGGTCGTCACGATAAAATTCATTATATTCCTAATTTATTCTATGTATATAAGAATTAACCCTTGCTATATGTAATCAAAGTCCTACGAATGTAGGAAAGGGTGATGCCTCTAATTGGTTGAATCTGATGTATAATACGGGCTTTTGAGGTTATCTCATGGCCAGCGTTAATATTCATTGTCCCCGTTGTCAGTCAGCTCAGGTTTACCGCCATGGTCAGAACCCTAAAGGCCGTGACAGATTTCGCTGCCGTGACTGCCACCGTGTGTTTCAGCTCACTTATACTTATCAAGCACGTAAGCCGGGTATGAAAGAGATGATCACTGAAATGGCCTTTAATGGTGCCGGGGTTCGCGATACCGCCAGGACACTGAAAATTGGTATTAACACCATCATCCGGACTTTAAAAAACTCGCACCAACGCAAATAACTTCTTCGCCTGTTGCCCATGCTGATGTGGCGCTTATCTGCGAGCTTGATGAGCAATGGAGCTACGTTGGCAGTAAAGCCCGGCTACACTGGCTCTGGTACGCGTACAACACCAAAACAGGCGGTGTACTGGCCTACACTTTTGGTCCCCGAACCGATCAAACGTGCCGGGAGCTACTGGCACTGCTTACACCCTTCAACATCGGCATGCTCACCAGCGATGACTGGGACAGCTATGGCCGGGTGGTGCCGAAGAATAAGCATCTGACCGGCAAAATATTCACCCAACGCATTGAGCGTAATAATCTGACGCTACGCACCCACATTAAGCGGTTGGCTCGTAAACAATCTGCTTCTCACGCTCAGTTGAGATCCACGAAAAAGTGATCGGAGCATTTATCGAAAAACACATATTCTACTAATTGGATGCACTACCGAGATTTGAATCAAAGCGTTGGTATGCAAGGGATGTGTCGAACTCTCTAGTGGGAAAACTGCGGAAGAATTGCGGGGAAGTAGCGGGGAAAAACTTCACTGTTGATGCTGAACAGTCTTTCTGGTTGGCTCTTGTTCGCACTATGTACAGTGTTAGTTTGATTAAACTCGGTGAGTGTGACAAAGACGGTAATTTTTGCAGTTTTAGGTGAAGTCTAATGGGTTAAGTGATTTCGGCTATGCTCCCGACAGATTAACACGCTACATCGGTAACTATGTCAGCGCTTGGCTAACGAAGCTGAAGGTCCGCTGTGAGCGATGAGCAGACCAACTAATCTCAGCCTACTTGTTTTATTTCATCAGTACGCCCTGAAGCATCGACTGCGTATCTTGTAGGACCGCTAACATTGATGCCTATATAATTGAAGACCGAATCTGGTTTGATATAAATCAAAAAAGATAGATTTAACCTGATGAAAAGAAAAGCAATTCTTGTTTTCTGACAAACACTGGGATATCAGCGTTGATTATTAGACGATCGGTCAATATTGTTTATTGACTACTTTATAGCTCAATGACATCAAACCAGAAAGACGAGAAAAAAAATGTTTAAATCCTTATTAATCAGTAAGATGTATGGTCGCCACAGTGCCCAAATTGCTGAAATCGCTGAAAGCGAGCTGCCACAGGGGGATGTGGAGGTCAATGTCGACTGTTCATCTATCAACTACAAAGACGCACTGGCTATTACGGGCCGCGGGCCTATCGTCCGGCACTTTCCAATGGTGCCAGGCATTGATTTTGCCGGTACAGTGTCCGCCAGCTCACATCCTGAATATCAGACCGGGGATAAGGTCCTGCTGACCGGCTGGGGTGTAGGAGAAAAACATTGGGGTGGGCTTTCCGAAAAAGCGCGGGTAAAGGGAGACTGGCTGACGCCGCTCCCGGCTTGAAGTGGCACACTGAATTTGGCCACCTGAACAGAGGTGATATGCTCACCTCAGAACAACACAGGTGCTCCAATGAAAAAAAGAAATTTTAGCGCAGAGTTTAAACGCGAATCCGCTCAACTGGTTGTTGACCAGAAATACACGGTGGCAGATGCCGCCAAAGCTATGGATGTTGGCCTTTCCACAATGACAAGATGGGTCAAACAACTGCGTGATGAGCGTCAGGGCAAAACACCAAAAGCCTCTCCGATAACACCAGAACAAATCGAAATACGTAAGCTGAGGAAAAAGCTACAACGCATTGAAATGGAGAATGAAATATTAAAAAAGGCGGCGTACTTCGCAAAGCTGTCCGACTGAGGTACGCCTTTATCCGTGACAACACCTGTTGCTGGCCTGTTCGCCTGCTCTGTCGGGTGCTGGATGTTCATCCCAGTGGTTTTTACGCCTGGCTTCAGCAGCCGCATTCACAACGCCATCAGGCAGACCTGAGACTGACAGGACAGATTAAACAGTTCTGGCTGGAATCGGGATGCGTCTATGGTTATCGCAAAATCCATCTGGATCTGCGTGACAGCGGGCAACAGTGCGGAGTAAACAGAGTCTGGAGACTGATGAAACGTGTCGGAATAAAGGCTCAGGTCGGATACCGAAGCCCGCGGGCACGTAAAGGCGAGGCCAGTATCATGTCACCCAACAGGCTCCAGCGACAGTTCAATCCGGATGCTCCTGATGAGCGTTGGGTAACGGACATAACCTACATCAGGACCCACGAAGGCTGGCTGTATCTTGCCGTTGTTGTTGATCTGTTCTCACGCAAAATTATCGGCTGGTCCATGCAATCCCGGATGACAAAGGACATTGTCCTGAACGCACTGCTGATGGCTGTATGGCGGCGTAATCCCGAAAAACAGGTGCTGGTTCATTCGGATCAGGGCAGTCAGTACACAAGCCATGAGTGGCAGTCGTTCCTGAAATCACACGGCCTGGAGGGTAGCATGAGCCGTCGCGGTAACTGCCATGATAATGCGGTTGCAGAAAGTTTTTTCCAGTTGTTGAAACGTGAACGGATAAAGAAAAAGATCTACGGAATGCGGGAAGAAGCCCGCAGTGATATTTTTGATTACATCGAAATGTTTTATAACAGTAAGCGTCGGCATGGTTCTAGCGAACAGATGTCACCGACAGAATATGAAAACCAGTATTATCAACGGCTCGGAAGTGTCTAGATTATCCGTGGCGATTCATTATGTTCTTCGGCAGCGATCACGGCGGCGAGCGAGGAGCACTGTTGTACGGGCTGATCGGCACCTGCCGACTGAACGATATCGATCCGGAAGCGTATCTGAGCCATATCCTGAGCGTACTGCCGGAATGGCCTTCCAACCGAGTTGACGAACTCCTGCCATGGAACGTAGTACTCACCAATAAATAAGCGTCAATACGGCACTCCGTTAACGCTTACGTTTAAGTCATAAAGCCATGCAGAACGCTCACCTCCCAAGATCTTGGTTTTTATAAGGTGTAATGATAATGTAAGCTAATGTTTCACATGCCAAAGGAAACACCATGAGCCACAGGGAATTGTTCAGCGAATTTCTTGAAAATTTGAATCTTGACCTCAAACAGGCAAAAAAGATCAGCTATCACTATCGAAAAATAACCAAGTCATTAAATCTTGCGTTCAGAGGAACGAGTTCCCGGGTAGCAAACCGCTTGAAAGTGGGGTCAGTAGGCAGACATACCGCAATAAAAGGCATATCCGATCTGGATATGCTTTATATTATGCCCCCCAATCAGTATGAATATTATAACCGTAAGGATAATGGTCAGTCTGCATTGCTTACAGATGTCAGAAACATTCTGGCGGAAGAATATCCTGACCAGACTGTGAAAAAGGACAGACTGGTTGTTCAGATCATCTTTAAAAACTTTTATGTCGAGGTTCAACCTGTATTCAGACAGGATGATGACAGCTTTAAATTCCCTGAAAGCTATAATGGAGGAGCATGGCGCATTACAAAACCTCTTCACGAAAAGGCGGCCATGACCGCATTTTCGCGAGATAAATCCAATAATCTGCGCAAGCTGTGTAAAATGATCAGAGCCTGGAAGAACCTGCATGGCGTCAATATGGGTGGCTTACTGATAGACACACTAGCGTATCGCTTTCTTTCATCAACATCAGATTATGACAATACCGGAAATGGCAGCCTGGGAGCCCTCGCCAGAGACTTTTTTGAATATTTGTCAAATGAGGAGAGAAAGGAAAGGTATCTCGCGTTAGGCAGTAATCAGCATGTACGTGTTAAATCTCCCTGGTTTGGCCGGGCAGCGAAACACGCGTATGAATTATGTTGTGATGCCTTAGACGCTGAGGGGGCTGCCAGTGAAAATGACCGCTGGCGCAAAGTGTTCGGACGAGCCTTCCCCAGACGTAAAGTGGGTATTATGGAAGCCCGTCTTGGTCTGGAATCGCATGCGGCAGATGCTGTTCCCTGGACCGATACCGAAGAGTTTATAGAGGATAAATATCCGGTGGATATCAGGTACTCACTCAACCTTGACTGTACCGTAACCCAGGATGGTTTCCCTCCCAGAAGCCTGAGGGAGATGCTTATCAGAAGATTCCGCCTCTCCGCTCGAAAATCTCTCCTTTTCCGGGCAGACTTGACAGAAATGGAGGCAGAGGAACCCTACACCGTTATGTGGAAGGTACTGAACGTGGGTGACGAAGCACGCAGAAGAAATATGATCCGGGGACAAATCGTTTCGGACGGCGGCTACTGTACGAAGAAAGAAACTACCGACTTCCGCGGAGATCACATGGTAGAATGCTATGTGATAAAAAATGAGGTTGTGGTTGCCCGGGCCCAGATTGAAGTTCCCATAAGCTGAGGTTTTTATGACGCAATCAGAGATGCTGAAATTAATCGCCCGACATGGTTATAACGTTGGATTTGGCGCTAAGAAAAACTTTGCCACCTATGATCTGATTTGTAAGGCATCCGGTTGGATTAGCTTTATTTCTCTTGCTGTCGGTGTGTTCGCCCTTTTTATTCCTGAGCTGGCCACAAACGTCATTTCCGCGATATTAATTATATTTGGTGTTGCTACAATGTACATTCAGTTTTATGACTCGGAAAAGCAGAGTTATGAAAGTGCGGGGATTGAGCAGACCAAAATTTTTAATGAACTTGAAGTCATCTACCGCAACGTAAAAAGCGATGCAAACTTTGACTATCAGCGTACACAACAATCCATCGACGCTATCATGTCCCGGTTTTACGGCACGGTCATCAGCAAACAGATCTTCGGAAGTAACTGGTACGCACATTATAAATTTTACTGTGAATTTGAAAAAGCATGGGTTGAAGAAGAGCTGAACCTGACACTGAAGGACAAAATCCCGCTTTCGCTCTGCTTTCTCGCCAGTCTGGCGATCATTTTTACTATAGCTGTCATCTGGAAAACGCCCTGATGCTGCAGCCAATGAAAAATTCAGCAAGCTGACTGTCAAATATGCGATGTATAGCCGGTATCACCATCCAGTGTACGTTCTATAAGGGGGGGCGCTTGGAAAACGGGTAGAGTCAAGATGTGGCGCGGTAATTTTACAGGTCAGGCATATCTGTTGCCGCCTCTTTCGATTGGCGGTGCCTTACTGTCCTGACCATAAATCCTGTTTCCACACCCCGCTCATCGAAGCGGACATGCGCTTCTAACACATCCGGCTCTCGGACAGAATCATGCCTTCGCCCACGGAAACCTCTGCGGGAGCTTCGGTGCATATTTTCATGGAAGGGGATCACCCAATAACTTCCATCGAGATCGGGTCATAACGGCCAATCCGTGATCGAATAGAGCGGAATACGCACTCTGACGAACTGCTTACATTTAAACTAATTACAAACTATATAAATCCGCCTTACTCATTCACAGGGTAGATATATTCTTACTTTTAATTTTATGTGTAATTAACTGATGACGAAAAATGAATTGAACTGTAAATGCATATCTAAGTTTTTCATTCTTATGATGTACATAATACCTTAAAATTATCAACTAGCTGAGCATTAACCTCCATCTGACTAATCCCCCATAATGCGGCTAACTGTTTCTCTGCAATCCCACTATCCCATGGCATTAGTGGGTCATTACGAAACTTAGCAAATGGCCCATCTGTTTCTGTAAGAATGCGTGATTTGGGTATTTTCAAAACTAAGGCCTTACCCTTTATTGTATCGAGCATAGCAGGCCCCACTGAGAACCAGCATCCTAAATCAATTGCCCTTTCAAGCTGCTTAGGTGTTCCAGTGAACCAATGCAATATTGCCACCCCATCGATATTTTCAATCTCATCAAGCACCGCTGATGCACTTCCCCGACTATGGATAGTCATAATCTTGCCACCAGCCCGATTTACACTGTTGAGAATGTGTCGGAACACTTTCAATTGAATATCCCAATGTTCTTTAAATCCCTGTCCACCATCAAGCCCTATTTCCCCTACATACTTAGTTTCCGAAAGCAATGAATCAAACAGGTCTAACTCATGCGATCTTTGATGCGCGATTTGAGGATGTAGCCCAAGAGCAGTTCGGATTCGTTGACTTTCTTTAGCCAATAAAGAAGTACCATGCCATGCTTTAGGTGTTGTTGTCACCGACAGAATATAAGTCCCTCGACGCTTACTTTCTTCAGCCACGAGGTCTGGCCGAGGATATAAGTCTAGATGACAGTGCATATCGATGCTCATACTATGTTCTCACTCAGTAAATAGCTTTCAACCTCATCTAGGCCATCCTTAAATACTTGCTTGAAATTATCAAATTCTGCCGTAGGCAAAGGGCCACTTTTGGCAATCCATGTACCTATTTTCAAAGTCGATTTCTGCGTGATCGCAATCCTAAGGGCGATCAGGTCGTCCCTGCGATCTATTTCATTCATTACTTTAGCTAAGGACTGGAAAATATATTCAACATCTCTACTAATTCCCCCTGCATGAAGTGATGCTCGTCGAATGATACACGGTATACATACCCCACATTGCTGCCCCATTCGTTTCCAATGACTGCAGGATACTGTACTTTCCACAATTTTAGATAAGAGCTGCTTATTTGAACATTCGGAGATCATTTTTCCTTTTGTCTTAAACTGATATGGATTGATTATTTGACAAGAAATACCGAGCGCATCAAAGATCTTTTGTATGCTCGTAATAAAATGTGGATGTGTTGTTCGTGTGCTCAGCGAACCTATCCGCCGTGGAGTAAGTGGTGCATTTAATGAGATAAATCCATTTTCAGGTACGAACAAATCAATCTTTTCTTGTTGAGATATCTCTTGTACGGCACAAGCACCTACGGCCGCAAAGGCAAGAAAATTGAGGCTACGAGTTCGCATCGTAATATCAGTCACGCCTTGATAAATGTGTGGGTCAGCATTAATCTCAAAGCGCGAAAATTGGCCACTTAATTTTTCAGCGATCTGATCTTGACGAGACTTGTCCCCCTTATAAGCATGACTAACCAAAAGTGGAGCGCGCCCTGCAGCCAGAAGATCTATTGCACCAATAGCTGAATCCAGACCTCCTGAAAATAAGCTGACACAGTCAAGCCCTTTTAGCTTAATCAGACGATGCCTTGAATGCTGGCTATAAGGCTCTGGCGGTGCATAACCATCGTCACAAAATTCGAAATCCCAGATGTCTCCACTAAGAAAATGCAAAGCACTCTCAAGTTCTTTCTTTAGACTAATCCATCTGGATGGTTCATGAAGGGGGAGTCGTAACGACAATTGGCGGGTCCAACCATCCTCGGAACTTTCACGCTGAACGAAAGTATCTGCTGCAGTTACTGCTAATGCAACACTCAGAAAATCCATGACCTTAGCTGGAAGCTGTACTCCCAAACGTCTGATCCGATCAATCGCAGGATTCCCGATAACAGATATATCTCCGCGCCTCTGACCACTTAATCCATATAGCTGAACAGGTAACACTTTCTCACTTGCTGGCGGCAAATGGTGATGTTTATGATGGAAAACTAATTGTGTCACTGGTATGCCTCCCATTCTTGCCAGGCCTCAATAATGGCCTGACGTTCAATTTTTACCATTTGGTTTCGTGTGAACGATCTTATGTTACCGGCAAGTTTTGGTGCCATATGTTTATCAACAACAACTTTAATCAATTCCCGGAGTTCAATTTCTGCATGAATTGCCTTTGAAGGTGTATCTGCTTTGTTCCATGCCCTATTAGAATCCATTACCATCTGAAGGAAAATACTTTCCGCTAGATAACCAATCATTGTGTCAACAATCACACCATCAGTTATTTTTTGAGGATCGAAAATTTCTACGCCATCAAGAGCCTCCACTAAAGCATGGTTCATGGCCGCACAGATCTTTTCTGAGTCACCATCCTGTGATGTTAAAGCTTGAGCAATAGTTGATATTGCTATTTCGCATGGAAGGCCTGCCAAACTGCCCAAATCGATGCTTGGTTCTCCGGGAGCCGAAGGCATTCCCACTAAAGCCCCAAATAATTCGGCCCCAGCTTGCGTGACACTCCCTAATCGCCGAGCAGCGTTACTGCTCCCTCCGGAGGCTTTTCGCGCGTAGTGCCCTATGGCTTTTCTGAAATCTGCTCGATTTCCATTTGATACCGCATTTCCCAACGATTCTCGAAATGGCGCAAACCTCCTTTCTTGCGGCGAGGGTAACGGTTGCTGTGGCTGATCATCAGCCCATGGTGGAACCAGCGGAGAGCCACCTCCTGGACCTTTACTTGATTGTGATGTTCCCATTAAGCGTCCTTATTCCATTGTTCATCTTTTAATGCTGCAGTCATCCACGCTGGTCGTTTCATCCCCAACTGTAATTCCTGTAGATAACGAATTAATATGCTGGCTGCATCTGTTGAGTAGCGGGCCAACAGACATGCACCGGAAAAGCCTCTGGGCTTACGATCCCAATCTGATACCTGCCGTAACTGGTTAATTAAACCTTCCATTACAGGTATTTGCTCCTCACGAGGAAGTGCTTTCAAAAGGTTTTCTGCTGTAGGAGAACTAGTGTTTTTCAATTCAATTAGTGCATTTAGTACTTCCCGTCCAGATGGCGATAAACCAACCACATATGCACCTATTGGCATAGTTTCTCGGGACAGATATATGGCGGCCCTTAAGTCAATCCCACCAAGACGAGGTTCAAGTTGGGCCCATTGACTGATGAAAGATTTAGTCGTTGGACTATCAGTCCATGTCTTTGGTGCATCAGTAGGTATTTGACCGCCATTATCGTCAAGCTGTTTAAGTATCTGGGGAACACCTTGTTCAATATCCACGAGATGATATAAATCAGCGGTGCCATCCACTCCAACACAGCGTTCAAAAATTACTAGCTTAGTAATAATTGCTTCATCCAAAGGCATTGCTCGTCGCTTCGCAATTTGAGATCGCATTTTCACAACATTCAACAAGCGTTTAACGATCCTGGGATTACCATGAATAATTGGAGAGTTGGCTAAAATGGGAGCAATACGGTCAGCACGCGCAAACGCCAGCGCGAGGTTGCTATCATCCGCTTCACCAGTCATTTTTAAGGCCTCCTGACGTGAGATTGGTTCATCTTTCCAGGATTGCTGTAACGCCTTCTCTAAGCCCTCACGGAGCATAGTTATTTTTTCGCCTTCTAAGCCATGTTCAATGGCATAAAGCATGAACAGATACGAACGGATCTCACGGACCCCAGCCTTAGGCACCCGAATAGGAACCTGGATTAGCTTATCCAGATAATCTATTTGATGGCGCTGTGATGCCCCTTTGAAGTAATCAGCCACAGAAGAGCGAATCATGTCCTCATCTGCTGCAATAATAAAGGCTGTATTAGTCAAGAAAAGGAATAGCCTGATAGCTTCAAGTGTATGGATAGCATTGGCAGGGAGACAGCGGTCTAGGTTATCTATTACCACAATGAGTGGCTTTCCAAGTTCTTCTAGAATTTCCCCATATTCCTTACGAAAGGCATCAATCTGCTGAGGGGGGCTTTTTTTTGTTTGTGGTTTAATCAAACCACAAGCAGTTTCTTTACCTTCTTTAGCTATATTGCCTAAAGCCTCATACTCTTCCTGGCTCTGGATGCCATCGGTGATATTTCTTAATGCACCAATCCCCCTAGAAAGCAAACCGCCAGTAGGTAATCCTGCCATTAAAGCTGTACCCTCAGCTAGTAATCCCATAGCTCTAAAACCATCAACTCGACTAAGGAGTCTCTTAGTTTTTGATATAAGGGCTGAATTACCTTCAGCAGCTTTTGTCAATTCTGTAGCGATGACTTCAAGAAGTGCGGCACGGGTGTCGTCGTACCCCTGATAGAGCCAAGAGTCAAAATTGATAACAATCCAATCTTTGTCGTCTTGCTCAAGTTTTTGCTCTATCAGTTTTAACAGAGAGGATTTACCTGCCCCCCAGTTTCCAAAAATTCCGATAGATACTGGTAACATATCTTTCGTGGTAAGTACATCCACGGCTAACTGAGATACTTCACCAAAATTTAGGTAGTCTTCTGATGACTCTTTGTCTGACCACATTTTTATATCCTTTACATCACCAATTTTTACGTCATTGAGTAAACTACAAGTTTGATAAAACCAACTCTGTTCAGGTGGGCAAATTCAGTGTACCACTTCACCAATAATCCAATATGATGACTGCTATAGATCTATTTTTTAAAGAATGAAATAAGCTTTCTTATCCCAGTCCATATTTTCCTATCAGAATCCGAAGGGTTAAATTCGCTCTTGTCAAAATCAGCAACCTCAGCAACCTCAGCAACCTCAGCAACCTCAGCAACCTCAGCAACCTCAGCAACCTCAGCAACCTCAGCAACCTCAGCAACCTCAGCAAGGTTTATTCTATTTTGATGATCTGTCAAATGTTCTTTGTTAATTTCATCTCTAATTAGCTGTTCTTTTTCTATGCTGTAGTTTTTGTCATTATAAGTCACATCAAAATCATCTAAGAAAACGATATAAATCAATTTAAAACAACTAGTCTTAAATAAAAAACTATCGCACTCATCAGGAAAACCAAAAAAGAAAATATTAAGATATTTGGTTGCTTTGCGCTTGTCTTTTAGTCCATTATAATACTTATTTGCTTCTGCTCTTTGTTTTTCATACTCACTACAGAAAAAACTCTTTTTACTTTCATCCCATTCTGAAGCATCAATTTCAAGTTTATATGCTTGTTTGGTACCTTTCTTTCTGGCTAAAAAAGTAAGGTAATATCTATTCGAATTTATCTCCAGCCGTATATTAGATTGAATTTTACCAAAATAAATTGCTGGCTTATTATATCTAATTCCTTCTTTATAGATGATTAGTTGAAAAGTATCTTTATAAGTTCTAACTCCATAAGGGGGAATTGATAATGGTTCATAGAGATTATCTCCATTAATGTAGTAGTCTACTACCGGTTTGATGCTTGAAGATGACACAGGGTGTACTTTACCTCCCAAATCTTTTTCATCATTTCGCGTCTGTTTGATAATTCTTCTGCCAGAAGAGTCGTAATTTCTTTCAGACACATCAAGTTTCAGAAGAGATATAGCTAATGCCGGTGGTGAATTATGCTTTTTATTATTCTTTGAGTTACACTTATTTTTACTCTTAGGATCATGAATCTTACATCCCGGCCTATGAGTCTCTTTATATCGAAAGTATGATTGATTTAAATTTATTTCTTTGAAGCTACATGGAGTAGCGGGTATCCTACATTTGTCATACGGGCATTCAAAAGTGGTTGTTCGTATATAAAGATCATCCATTTCCCGAAGATCATGACCATGAACAATTTCACCACTAACAGAATCTCTTGCTATTGTCACACAATCTCCTTTGATAAAAATTAATAGATTCTAATTTCATACCAAGGCTAATTTAAATAAAGGCTATTTAAGAGAAAAACAAGTCAGCCTGACAGACATATCCCCTCCCATGGCAATATGCCGCTATTTCGCGTTTTTTTTCACGCCATAATGCGTTTCAAGGTAGCGAATATCTTCGATTGCCCATGGTGTGCGCATTCTTTTGGGTTTATTTTCCATTACCATGTTTTATCAGCCATCATGGCTGCCTCTCCGGTTTGCCAGCGTGTTCCACCTGATAACGATTAATCAGCTGATTCAGTGCCATTTCAGCCTGTTTTTGCTGCTGTTCACTGCCATTCTGGTTACGGGCTTCATCATAGCGACGTAACTGCTCTTCCGCCGGGATATGCCGGTTAAAGGCCTGCATGATGCCAAACACCTCCGTTCTCAGTTCACTGACCGTCATGTATTTTCCCCGCTGTTCATCCAGACGGTTCAGGCGTTCAGCCAGCTGCTGTAAGCGGGTCATGCCTTCATTCCAGCCCGTCATCGCCTCTTCCGGGAGCGCACGACTCCTTACGCTCTTCTGCCAGTTATCCACCATTTCCTGAACATGGGGATTGTCGGGGAAAAGTACCATCAGTTGCTGCAGCAACTGCGCACTGCGCTGCAGGTTATATGCCGGGGGTAATTCTGTCAGTCGCGTTATCTGCTGACCGGAAAGGGTTAACCATGATCGACCAGACGGTTCTGCAATGTACTCATCAGCAGATTAATTCCTTTCGCCCCCAGACAGTGCCCGACCGCCCCGTTGGCGATTTTTTGTAAAGGCAGCCAGTGTGGTAACGCATCAGCCCCCTCCAGTTCCGTCTGTTTAATCTGAAAACAGGGCGTTTCAACAGGAAAATTAATCTTACGTGCAAAAGAGCCAGGTGCAGAAAGGCGAACATCAGGGGCTGAAGGCATCAGTTGTTGCTCAAGGGCTTCCTGACGCTGCTGCTGAATGATAAATGCTTCATCTCCGCTACGCCGGACATCCGCTGCCTGAAGAGATAAAGGCGATAATAAAGCAGACATCAGTGTCAGTGACAGCAAGGACGGACAGCGCCGGAATACGCTTTGTTCCTCAGCCCTCACGTTCCTGCAACATAATTTTCCAGTCAAACGAAAAACCTTTTATTCATGCCATACCAACAATTACCAGCCTCCTGACGATACCTCCCACCATTTTTTGCAATGGCACGCTACCGCCTTTCCGGTATTTACCCACATCAACCGGTACCAGAATGCTGAGTAATAAATCTGCCAATTTTTAGCTGACTTAATTTTGATCATTATAGAATAATGATCTGAACTACAGCAATATGGCAGATTTATCGATCAATATAATACAAATGAACAGTTCTTTATTCTGACTAATATCGCAAAAACAGCACATTACAAAATTTATAACCATAATTAATGGAAAAGTGCAGAAAATTATTCCACTGAATGCTTTTAATACAGTTGGTTAGCTTAAAAAATAGCAATTTTTGATTTCAGTCATTGAAAATTGCAATGCGTGACGATTCAACAGCATTTAAGTGAGTTTCAGGATATGGGAAGGACATGAAAAGAGGAGCGCAATAAAATACACAGGAAGAAGGGGAAAATGTTTCGTAAAAACAGAAAATTAACAGCGCACATCAGGAAACGCAGTCTCCTGATTCAGTGCTACCACATGAAAATTTAGTTAACTGTTACCGTACTAAAATTTATGTCAGAAGATGTTCCATTACCGAAAGTCAATCAGCGATACAAAGACGATCATGGAGCACTGGCCACCGTAACCAGCGTCGAAGAAACCCGAGTGGTTTTTATGCGGGAGGGTTATCCGCATCCCTGTATGCGACCGATGTACAACTTTCTGGGAAAATTCAAACCCGACCCCCGGGAAGAAACAGAATAAAACGAAATCCCTGCCGGCAATCACACTGCCTGATGGCAGCATAATCCACTTATTAATTCTCATCCCCGGAGACAAACCCTGAAAACCACTCCGGGTGTTCATTGTATGCCGTGTTCAGCGCATCCCAGGAAACGTTGATATAAAAGCTGTCCTGCAATTTGCGGGTAACCACCTCTACCACCCGGTTCCGGTTATACGCCAGTCCGGCATAACCTCTCTCTGCCAGCCACTCATTCAGTTCATGTTCCAGAGACAGATTGATAATATCGTAATCGGACCTTGCCATTCCCGTTTCCTTAGCACATGTTTTCAGGCACGGGGATAAAGTATAAAGAATGTCGTACTGCTGCTGCCAGAGCAATATTCCCCCTGATGGTTGTATCAGAGATGGTATGCCGGTATTTTGCGGGTTGTTCCCGTCAGGTTATCGTGCACCTCCACGGTCGTTGTCACCACCGGCATTCCGCTCTGTCTTAGTCTCAGGACATCAGCCGCAATACGCTGACTGCCAGACCAGAACAGGCCGTCCAGTGCGGTCACCAGTAACCCCGCCTCCAGCGCATACTTCAGCCGTTCACGGGGCGCTTTCACTTCCCGGGCAACCTGCTGATATGGCAATGATGTGTTTTCATTCCCAACCACGCGACGAATACGGTGAGACAGATGATACCGGTATGTATCCGGCACACTGGAAAGACTGGCCTTCAGGCTGTACACGCAGCCAAAGCGTTTATCGTTGAACACCACATTTTTCTGGCTGATGTCCCATTCTTCACGCAGCACAGCAATCAGTTGTGGTGTCCGGGTAAGCAGAAAGGCAATTCAAAACAGGTGACGTAATCCACATTCAGCAGGGCAATACGCGGCCATTTTTCTGATCCATTTACAATCGGATGTGGGCGAACATTATTATCATTATCTGAAAATCTCCCCCTATGGCATGTTTGCCATGGCGGAGAGTCATTGAAGCCTTTATGAGGGGTGAATACATTCCTGAAGCAGTGCAGTGGCAAAAAAACACCCCGCTTTTATTCATTCTCTGACAATAAATATTGAGTTTGACTGTATCAGATTTTAGGTATTTCCTAGAAAAGGACTTTTTTGCTCAAGGCAAAACAATACCGCAAAATAATCCTTCACCTGCACAAACATCCTCAGTCCATTAAAAAAATCGCCATGTTAGGTTAACGACATCAAATTTGGTCGTTTACCATGATTAAGGTAGTTACACATGGCCCGCTATTATTTTTCGTGCCCCAAAATTTATTTTGGTGAAGAGGCAATAACCTCTCTATGCCAATTTAATAATAAACGAGTCGGTATTGTCACCGATGATTTTATGATGTCATCAGGTAAAACTCGTTATTTAATAAGCCATATGCCTGAGGCATCGGTATGCATTTTCGGTGAGGTTACTCCGGATCCAGATATTGATATTCTGACTTCCGGCGCGGCGCGTTTTAAAGCCTTTAAGCCCGACGTTATTATCGCCCTCGGCGGCGGCTCGTCGCTGGACGCTGCGAAAGGAATTAAAGTCACATTGGAAGAGTATTTTGGAGATCATCAAATCGATCTCATTGCTATTCCCACAACCAGCGGATCCGGCTCTGAAGTGACGTCCTACGCGATCATCTCTGATCCGCAAAATGGCCGCAAATATCCGTTGATCTCCGGGCAACTGGTGCCGGAAATCGCCATTCTCGATCCTAACCTAGTGTTAACCGCGCCGCGTCATGTCGCGGTAGATACCGGCATGGACGTGCTGACCCATGCCATTGAAGCCTTTGTCTCTACTGGCTCAAATGACTTTAGCGATGCGCTGGCGGAAAAAGCCATCGCGTTGACCTGGCGCTATCTGCCGCAGGTGTTTAACGACGAAAAAGACATTGCGGCGCGCACCCACATGCACAATGCCTCCTGTATGGCAGGCATGGCATTTAACTCCGCCGGGCTGGGGTTGGTACACGGCATGGCACACGCCATCGGCGGGATGCTGCATATTCCTCATGGCAAAATTAACGCCATGCTGCTGCCGATTGTCATCGACTTCAACAGCAAACGGGCCAGCACTGAAACCCGCGATCGCTATCACCGTTGCGCGCAAATCATAGGCATTGACCATGCGGTACCGGAGCAGGCCATCGCGCTGATGACTCAGGAGATCCGCCAGATCAATCGCCATTTCTGCATCCCCGTCACTCTCAGCGAACTGGGCATCGACCGTGCAAAAATCATCGAGTTGCGCAGCGCACTGGTGAATTCGACGCTGGCCGACGGTTGTACCGCGTCGAACCCGCGGCAGGTGACGACGCATGATGTCGAAGGGTTGATCGACCTGATTACCGGCTAGCTGGATAACTTTGTTCAGCCTCCGTGAAGCAGTCAAAAAAGTCCTGCTGATAAACAAAAACCGGGCGTCGTTACTCCCTATCCTGATCGTTAGACGCCCATTACCCATAAGATAACCCAATAATCAGGTCGTACCCATTATGAATTACACCGAACAACAAGCCGAGTGGATTACCCAACAAATTTTGCAGGAACTTGCCACCAGTAAAAAAACGGCAGCGCCTGCTGCCGCGCCTGTCGCGCTGAATATTCCGGTGGGCGTGTCCAACCGCCATGTTCATCTGTGCCGTGAAGATATGGACATTCTGTTTGGCTACGGCTCTACGCTAACCCGTTCTAAAGCGTTGAAACAGCCCGGTCAGTATGCCGCCGAAGAGATGGTGACGCTGCGCGGGCCAAAAGGCGAGCTCAACAAAGTGCGCGTGTTAGGGCCACTGCGTAATGCCACGCAGGTGGAAATCTCTGTGGCCGACGGCTTTGCGCTGGGCACTAAAGCTCCGGTGCGCATGTCGGGGGATCTGCTGGATTCGCCGGGCATTGAAATCATCGGTCCGAAAGGGCGGGTGGTGAAACACAACGGCATGATTGTCGCCTGGCGCCATATCCATATCTCGCCCGAAGAAGCCGAACTGCACGGCCTGCATGACGGAATGGAAATCGATGTGCAAACAAACGGTCCGCGCGGTGGTGTGCTCAGCCATGTAGTGGTACGCGTCACGGCGGATGCAGTGCTGGAACTGCATATTGATATGGAAGAAGCTAACGGCGTCGGTCTGCGTAATGGCGATACCGTTCGCGGCATAAAACAGGCTGCGCGCCATGGCTAACAGCCCCGAAAACTGCCGATTTCACGAATTGGCCGCGCTGATTGACAGCGGCGAATGTCGGCCCTACTCCGGCGCGTTGAAGGTGGGGGGGATCTCGGTACCGCCAATATCGCAATCGTGGTGCTGGATGAAGATAACCAGCCGGTGGCAGGGGTAATGTATCCCTCCAATGTGGTGAAAGACGGCGTGGTGGTGGATTACCTGACCGCCAGCCGGGTAGTAGCACGTCTCAAACAAATTCTTGAACAGAAACAGGGCTGCACGCTGGAGCGCGCGGCGATCGCAGTCCCACCGGGGATCTCTGAAGGCAACACAAAAGTGATCGTCAACGTAGTGGAGTTGGCGGGTTTTATCGTGACCCAAGTACTAGATGAACCGGTAGCCGCTGCCAGCGCGCTGAATATTAAAAACGGGGCGGTGGTGGATGTCGGAGGAGGCACCACCGGCATGAGCATTTTGAAAAGCGGTAAAGTGACGTTCAGTGCCGATGAGCCCACCGGTGGAAGCCATATGAAGTTGGTGATCGCTGGCGCGCTGGGCTTGCCTTATGCCGAGGCGGAAGAAATGAAAAAAAACGGGCAGGAAGCGCAGGTCTTTACCCTGGTGCTACCGGTGGCCCAGAAAATGGCCAGCTTGGTGTCGGGATGGTTCGCTACCCAGCAGGTAAAAAATATTTATTTGGTAGGTGGCGCGAGCAGCTTCAGCCAGTTTGCCAACGTGTTCAGTAAACAAACCGGTAAAAATGTGATTCCTTCGGCAGAGCCACTATTGGTCACACCATTAGGCATCGCCATGAATGCGGACCAGGGGTAAATCAATGGACAATCAAACCTTATCGCAACTGCTGGACCGGGTCATCGCTGAAGTGTTGGCACAATCCGTCGCGCAGAAAAATGTCTGCGTAGTGGTGACTGGTGAGGATATCTCCTCGCTGCCGGAAACGCTGAACTGCCTTGAGGCGCTTGAGCTGGCGGGTTATCAGTTGTGGGTAAATTTTTCTCACAGCGCCAGCCAGTCGGCGCTGAAATCTGTCTGCATGGATGCGCTAATTCAGCGTGGTTCTCGTGCTGGATTTGACAGATCGCCGCCTCACTATGAGGTGCTCTATCTGCCTGCGCTCTCTGTCAACAGCATGAGCAAAATTGCGCTGGGCATTCGCGATAATCTGGCCTGTGAAACTGTATTTCAGACGTTACAGCACCGTAAACAGATTATCGCCACGCTGCATCAACAATGCGTCGATAGCGAATTACCGATGCCACTGCTGTCTTGTCTGGAAGGTTACGCTCAGGTCCTAGAGAGCTATGGCATTACGCTTTTCGGTAAACGTGCAGCCCATGTCAAGTCGGTGCAAGGAAGCCAATCCACCCTGACAGTAGCCGGTAAAAAACGTTTAATCACCCAGAGCGATATCCGCCTACTGACCATTGGCACAGTGCTGCGCATTGAGAGCGACACGCTGATTACCCCTGCTGCCAGAGATGAAATCCAGCGGCGTAATCTCACTGTTATCCATGGTTAACCGGAGGAAATATGTACCTCGCTAAAGTTACTGGCGCATTGGTTTCCACCACCAAACACGCCTCGCTGAATGGCTCAAAACTGCTGATAGTGGCGCGGCTCGATGAAAACTATCAGCCGACTGTTCATGCCCAGGTGGCAGTTGATACTGTCGGCGCGGGCAATGGAGAGATTGTGATCATCACCACCGGCAGTTCGGCGCGTATGAGCAACAACAAAGATCACTCGGTGATTGACGCTGCCGTGGTGGGTATCGTCGACTCGCTCGAACTTAACGGTTAATAGCGGCGCGTACGCTGAGGAATACTTATGTCTGCGAATGAGGCTTCACTCGACAACTGGATTAACGAGGCTATTGCCACGCAGTTACCGGAACTCCGGATGTCGCTGAGCCTGGAGGACAGTGAACTGCTGGCAAAGTTGGTCCGGGAAATAGCACAGTCCAGCAATGTATCGATCGTTTTTAGCCTAGTGGATGCCTGCGGTCAGCAGCGTTTTTTCTTCAGCATGGATAACGCCCTGCTGGTCAGCCATACCTTGGCACCACAAAAGGCCTGGACCGCGGTAGCTCTCAAAATGCCAACTCACGAACTGGCAACGCTGGTACAGCCGGGTGGTGATTTGTACGGCCTTGAGAAAGAAAAAGATATCTGCTGCTTCGGCGGTGGTTTTCCCTGCTGGTCGGGCAGGCGCTTACTAGGCGGCATCGGCATCAGCGGCGGCAGTGTTGAGGAAGATATGCTCATCGCCCGCCAGGCGATGGCGCAGTTTAGCGTTCTGCGTTATCCCCTCACAACAACCCGTTAATTTTTTGCAGTCCATTTCAGGGGGCATCATGTCTTTAGCTTGTGTATTAGTGATTAATTGTGGTTCCTCATCAATGAAATTCTCCGTCATTCCTCAGGATGCAGATCAGCCGTTGCTGTCGGGCCTAGCGGAACGACTGGGTATTGATCATGCTGTCATAACGTTTAAAGACCGAGACGGCCATAAATCCACTGTCGCGCTGGATGACGCCAGCCATCAGCATGCGCTCAAAGTGCTCTTCGCGAAGCTCGACGAACAGCAACTGTTGGAAGCCATCAACGCCGTTGGGCACCGCGTGGCTCATGGCGGCAGCGACTTCAAAAGATCAGTACTGGTTACCGATGATGTGATCGAAAAAGTCCGCGCGCTGTCGGTGCTGGCCCCTTTGCATAACCCTGCCAACCTGATTGGTATTGAAGCGGCTCGGGCTCTGTTGCCCGCGTTGCCGCATATTGCGGTGTTCGATACTGCGTTCCACCAGACCTTGTCTCCGGCTGCTTACACCTATGCGATCCCGCTGGAGTTCCAGCAAGATTATATGGTGCGACGTTACGGCTTTCACGGAACATCTCACCGCTATATTGCCGCCGAGGCGCTTGCATCACTAGATCTCGACCCGGCGGATCATGGCATCGTGATTGCCCACTTGGGCAACGGTTCATCGCTATGTGCGGTGCAAAACGGCACGAGCATTGACACCTCAATGGGTATGACCCCGCTGGAAGGGCTGGTAATGGGCACGCGCTGCGGGGATCTTGATTTTGGTGTCGTCGCATATCTGGCGAAACGCACAGGTCAAACGTTCGACACGCTGTACAAAATGCTCAATAACCAGTCCGGCCTAATGGGGATTTCCGGCTTATCCAGCGATTGCCGCACCCTTCAGCAGGCGCGTGATGAGGGCCACGAACGGGCAGCGTTAGCCATCGACGTGTTAGTACATCGTCTCGCACGACATATCGGCGGCCACGTGACCTCGCTTAAACGCTTCGATGCGCTGATTTTCACCGGTGGAATTGGCGAAAACTCGGCGTTAATTCGAGAACTTACCGTGCAACGCCTTCAGGCGCTGGGATTGGAACTGGATAAAGAACGTAACCAGCAGCTGTTCGGCGGACGTAGCGGACTGATTTCTAAAACCGACACCACGAAGATTGCGGTCATCCCAACCAATGAAGAAAAAATGATTGCTATAGATGCAGCGGAGATTGCCCGCACGGCATAACTAATTGGCAAAAATACGACAGTTTTAACAGTAATTATGATTGCTATTCAGAGCGGGGCTATTTTGCAAGGAAATTTAAACGCAGATCTTTTATTACAAACCTCGGGTGGATTTTATTGTCAATTGCGGGAATGCAAAAGCAAGATAGTCCCACTGACGCGCAAAACATTTTGTCTGAATAACCTTAGCATTATGATAATTAAATAATTAATGCACATGGGTGAATCCGTAGATTGCTATTCCTCTGTGCACGTTTTCTTTCTATCGGAAATATTGAGGTCGTTATGCAACAAGAAGCATTAGGAATGGTTGAAACGAAAGGTCTGGTTTCTGCAATTGAAGCTGCAGATACCATGGTGAAATCTGCCAACGTGACCCTAGTGGGTTATGAAAAAATCGGCTCCGGCTTGGTGACTGTGATGGTTCGCGGCGACGTTGGCGCAGTGAAAGCCGCGACAGATGCGGGCTCCGCTGCTGCGAGTAAAGTGGGAGAACTGGTCTCCGTACATGTTATTCCACGCCCACACATTGAGGTGGAAAAAATTCTACCGAAGGCTATCGGTTAATAACAATAAAGGATACTGATCATGAGAGATAATCTTGTTGAGCAGATTATATCTGACGTAATGAATAAACAAACCGATATCTCACCGGAAGCTAAAACAGCAGCAAATTTCGCTGGTTGCGGTATTACGGAATTTGTCGGCACTGCGTTGGGCCACACTATCGGCCTAGTGATTGCCAATGTTGATAATCAATTGCATGAAGTCATGAATATCGACAAGAAATATCGCTCTATCGGTATTCTTGGCGCACGTACTGGCGCAGGCCCGCAAATTTTTGCGGCTGACGAAGCGATTAAAGCAACCAACAGCGAAATTATTTCTATTGAGCTGGCCCGCGATACCGAAGGAGGTGGCGGACACGGTTGCTTAATTATTTTTGGTGCGTCTGATGTTTCCGACGTCAGGCGTGCGGTTGAAGTGGCGCTGTCTGAAATTGAACGCACCATGGGTGACGTTTATGGCTCGTCAGCCGGACATCTTGAATTCCAGTACACCGCTCGTGCCAGCTACGCGCTGAATAAAGCGCTGGGTGCGCCGATTGGTAAATCCTTCGGGATGACCTGTGCCTCGCCTGCGGCGATTGGCCTAGTGATTGCCGACGCTGCGGCGAAATCCGCCGTGATTGACCCGGTGGGTTATGCCAGCCCGTCGCAAGGCACCAGCTTTAGTAACGAAGTGATCTTCACCTTCTCCGGTGATTCCGGTGCAGTACGTCAGGCGGTGATTGCCGCGCGTGAAGTCGGTCTACAACTGCTCTCCACGTTAGATCCGGTGGAAATTAAATCCACCACGACGCCATATATCTAAGCATCTGATGACGATGCACGCGGCGCGGTCGGTAGATGAAGAGTAGTAAGGAATTTAAAGATGAATGATATTGAAATCGCTCAGGCTGTCTCGACCATCCTGAGCAAATTCACCAAAGCAACACCGGATGAAGCTCCCGCCACGTCAGAAGCAGCGCGGGTCGACGGGTTGGATGAAATTGTCGCTAAGGCGTTGGCGCAGCACTCTTCCGTGCGCGACGCCAGTGCGATCTCTCAGGTAGCGAAGGTAGCGAATGCTAGCACTGGAGCATTCGATACCATGGATGAGGCGATTTCCGCCGCCGTCTTGGCACAGGTACAGTATCGCCACTGTTCTATGCAAGACCGCGCCTCGTTTATCAATGGCATTCGCGATGTCTTCCTGCAGGAAGATGTGCTGTGTGCCCTTTCCCGTATGGCGGTGGAAGAGACCGGCATGGGGAATTACGAGGACAAACTGATCAAAAACCGCGTCGCAGCGCTGAAAACGCCAGGTATCGAAGATCTGACCACCAGCGCGGTTTCCGGAGACGGGGGTTTAACGTTGATCGAATACTCTGCGTTCGGAGTGATTGGTTCGATTACACCAACGACTAACCCGACCGAAACCATTATCAACAACAGCATAGGCATGCTGGCGGCAGGCAACACTGTGGTGTTCAGTCCACATCCGCGCTCGCGCAAAGTGTCGCTGTACGCGGTTGAGCTGATCAACAACAAGCTTGCCCAGTTGGGCGCACCGGCGAACATGGTGGTAACGGTGACCAAACCGTCCATCGACAATACCAACGTCCTGATCAACGACCCACGTATCAACATGCTGGTAGCGACTGGCGGTCCAGCCATCGTGAAAACCGTGATGTCATCAGGTAAAAAAGCGATTGGTGCAGGCGCAGGTAACCCGCCAGCTGTGGTAGATGAAACGGCGGATATCGAAAAAGCAGCCCGCGACATCATTAAGGGCTGTAGCTTCGACAACAACCTGCCGTGCGTGGCGGAAAAAGAGGTGATTGTTGTGAACCAGGTAGCGGACTATCTGATTCACTGCATGAAGAAAAGCGGTGCCTATCTGTTGTGCGATAAGAAGTTAAGTCAACAACTGCAATCGTTGGTGCTTAATGAAAAAGGCACTGGGCCGAATACCGCCTTTGTCGGCAAAGATGCGCGCTATATCCTGCAACAACTGGGAATCCAGGTTGGCGACGATATCAAAGTCATCTTAATTGAGGCTGAGAAAACACATCCGTTTGTGGTGCATGAGCTGATGATGCCGGTCCTGCCGGTGGTGCGCGTAGACAATGTTGATGAAGCCATTGAGCTGGCGGTGAAAGTGGAGCACGGCAATCGTCATACCGCGGTTATGCACTCCACCAACGTCGAAAAGCTGACCAAAATGGCGCGCCTGATCCAGACCACCATCTTTGTTAAAAATGGTCCCTCTTATGCAGGGCTGGGGGTGGGCGGTGAAGGGCATGCCACCTTTACGATTGCCGGACCGACCGGCGAGGGACTTACGTCAGCGCGTTCGTTTGCACGCCGTCGTCGCTGTGTAATGGTTGAAGCGCTGAATATTCGCTAACTATCGCGAAGGGTGACTTAAAGATGAAAAAACGAATCATAAACGCACCGACCCCGGATATTTTGGCTATGTTGAAACGGCGTATGCCCGGGGAGTTTCGTTCGCGTTTGGATTTGATTCGCATCGACGCCATTGGTTTGTTAATACTGCCGGTTCCGGATCTCTATTTTTATGCCGACGTAGCCAGTAAAAGCGCCAATGTGGTGGTATCAGAAATCTTTGGCAGTTGCCCTCAGCATATCACCACATTGGCCATTTTTGGCGAAGTCGCGGCGGTGCATGAAGCCATGCGAATCATTGAGGAAGACGATAACCAGTTTTGAGAGTCCGCTTATGAAGAAGATATTACTTATCACAGGCGATTTCTCTGAAGACTATGAAGTCATGGTGCCATGGCAGGCATTAAACATGTTAGGTTTCAGAGTGGATGTAGTGTGTCCGGGAAAACGTACCGGCGAGTTTATTAAAACCGCGATTCATGATTTTGAAGGTGATCAGACCTACACCGAAAAACCCGGACATCTTTTTAGATTAACTGCATCATTTGATGACATAAGGTTACAGGAATATAGTGGTGTTTATATTTCTGGTGGGCGTTCATCGGAATACTTGCGATTAAATAAGTCAGTATTGGATATCGTGCATTACGCGATGAATTTAACATTACCTGTTGCTGCAATTTGTCATGGCCCACAAATTCTGGCCGCTGCTGGGGTATTAAAAGGCCGGAAACTGACGGGATATTTTACGGTAAAACCGGAAGTGGAAATGGCGGGTGGCCAGTGGGTCACTGCCGCAGATGATGAAGCCATTGTGGATGGTAATTTAATAACCGCGACTACCTGGATGGGGCATCCAGCAATATTACGTCACTTTATTACTCAAATGGGCACTAGCATTATTCATTAATACCCTGGCATCTCCGCAAGGTTAACAAAATATATTCGGGAGTTTTATATGTTAGAGAAAGGCTTTTCTAATCCGACAGACCGTGTTGTAAGACTGAGAAATATGATCCTGACGGCGAAGCCGTATGTGGAATCAGAACGCGCGGTGTTAGCAACCGAAGCATATAAAGAAACAGAACAACTGCCCGCGATTATGCGTCGTGCTAAAGTGGTGGAAAAAATCTTTAACCAATTACCGGTAACAATTCGCCCAGACGAATTAATCGTTGGAGCGGTAACTATTAATCCTCGCTCAACTGAAATCTGCCCTGAGTTCTCCTACGACTGGGTGGAAAAAGAGTTTGAGACTATGGAACACCGTATTGCCGACCCGTTTGTTATCCCGAAAAAGACTGCTCAGGAGCTTCATGAAGCATTTAAATACTGGCCGGGTAAAACTACCAGTGCTCTGGCGGCATCTTACATGTCAGAAGGCACTAAAGAGAGTATGGCGAGCGGTGTATTCACTGTTGGTAACTACTTCTTCGGGGGCGTCGGTCATGTCAGTGTTGACTACGGTAAAGTGCTGAAAATTGGTTTCCGTGGTATCATTAATGAAGTTAGCCGTGCCTTGGAATCATTAGATCGCACTGAACCAGGATATATAAAGAAAGAACAGTTCTATAATGCGGTGCTGATCAGTTATAACGCAGCGATCCGTTTCGCCCATCGTTACGCTGAAGAAGCATCCCGTCTGGCGCAGCAGGAGAGCAATCCGACCCGTAAACGCGAACTGGAGCAGATTGCTCAAAACTGTACTCGCGTGCCGGAATACGGTGCTACCACATTCTGGGAAGCATGCCAGACATTCTGGTTTATTCAGAGCATGTTACAGATTGAATCCAGCGGTCATTCTATCTCCCCGGGGCGTTTCGACCAGTATATGTACCCGTATCTGGAGTCGGACAAATCTATCTCGCGTGAATTCGCGCAGGAACTGGTGGATTGCTGCTGGATCAAGCTTAACGACATTAACAAAACGCGTGACGAAGTCTCTGCCCAGGCGTTTGCCGGTTACGCAGTGTTCCAGAACCTGTGCTGTGGCGGCCAGACAGAAGACGGTCGCGACGCAACTAACGATCTGAGCTACATGTGTATGGAAGCGACTGCCCATGTGCGTCTGCCGCAGCCATCCTTCTCAATCCGCGTATGGCAGGGTACTCCGGATGAGTTTCTGTATCGCGCTTGCGAGCTGGTGCGTATGGGCCTGGGCGTTCCGGCAATGTACAACGATGAAGTAATCATCCCGGCGCTGCAGAACCGTGGCATTTCGCTGCGTGATGCGCGTGATTACTGTATCATCGGCTGCGTAGAGCCGCAGGCACCGCATCGCACCGAGGGCTGGCATGACGCCGCGTTCTTTAACGTTGCAAAAGTGCTGGAAATCACCCTGAACAACGGTCGCGTTGGCAATAAACAGCTAGGCCCAGTGACTGGCGAACTGACTCAGTTCACCAGCATGGAGGACTTCTACACCGCGTTCCAGAAACAGATGGCGCACTTCGTTCATCAACTGGTTGAAGCCTGTAACAGCGTGGATATTGCCCACGGCGAACGCTGCCCGCTGCCGTTCCTATCAGCACTGGTCGACGACTGTATCGGCCGTGGTAAATCTCTCCAGGAAGGCGGGGCGATTTACAACTTTACTGGGCCGCAAGCATTCGGCGTAGCCGATACCGGCGACTCCGTCTATGCCATCCAGAAACAGGTATTCGAAGATCGTAAACTGTCTTTGAGCGAACTGAAAAGCGCACTGGACGCCAACTTCGGTTATCCGGTGGGTGCGAACCCGCACACTCCAGCGGCGAAATCCTCGCTCAACGAGCAGGATATCTACGATGTGGTGAAACGCATCATTGAACAGCATGGCGCGCTGGATCCGGCAGCGATTAAAAACGAAGTTTATCGCCAGCTGACTTCCGGCAGTGCAGCACCGGTGCAATCCGGCACTATGTCCCGTCACGAGGAGATCCGTCGTATTCTGGAAAACACACCGTGCTTCGGTAACGACATCGATGACGTGGATTTAGTAGCGCGTAAATGTGCGCTGATCTACTGCCAGGAAGTTGAGAAATATACCAACCCGCGCGGTGGCCAGTTCCAGGCTGGTATCTATCCGGTGTCTGCGAACGTGCTGTTTGGTAAAGACGTTGCCGCACTGCCGGATGGCCGTCTGGCGAAAGAGCCGTTGGCGGATGGCGTATCTCCACGTCAGGGTAAAGACACCCTTGGCCCAACCGCCGCAGCCAACTCAGTTGCCAAACTGGATCACTTTATCGCCTCCAACGGTACGCTCTATAATCAGAAATTCCTGCCGTCTTCTTTGGCTGGCGAGAACGGTCTGCGCAACTTCAGCGGCCTGATACGTCACTACTTCGATAAGAAAGGGATGCACGTTCAATTTAACGTTATCGACCGCAACACTTTGATCGAAGCCCAGAAAAATCCTGAGCAACATCAGGATCTGGTGGTACGCGTTGCGGGCTATAGCGCCCAGTGGGTAGTTTTAGCGAAAGAAGTTCAGGACGACATAATCAGCCGTACTGAGCAACAACTGTCGTAAATACCAGACGGGCTATGTATCAATATATAGCCCGTTACTTTCTCCACGACTTCTGGTTGTTACTTTTATCTGAAAAGGTAATTCATCTGGTAAATATAGAGTGATGTTATGAATAAAGTTGAGTACGAAACCGAAGGCGTCATATTTAATATTCAACGCTATTCTTTGCATGATGGTCCAGGCATTCGAACCATTCCTTTTTTTAAAGGCTGCCCGCTGTCCTGCAAATGGTGTAGTAATCCTGAATCACAACGTCACAGCCCAGAGTTATTATTTAAAAAGAATGATTGCATCCGCTGTGGAAAATGTATTGATGCTTGCCCACAACAGGCTCTTTCCACTACTAATGCCTGGTTTATCAATCGCGACCGCTGTATTCAGTGTGGGAAATGTACTGAGATTTGCCCTACCCGTGCGCTGGAAATGAAGGGCAAGCGTATGTCGGTAACGGCAGTGATGCGCGAACTGGAAAAAGAAGAGAATTTATACCGGCGTTCAGGCGGCGGGATTACCCTGTCCGGTGGTGAACCGCTGGCGCAGCCGGAATTTGCCCGCGAGCTGCTTAAAGCCTGTAAAGCCAAAGGCTGGCACACCGCTATTGAAACAAGCGGCTTCACCACCAAAGCGGTGATTGATGAGGTATTTCCCTATGTCGATCTTGCTCTGACCGATATTAAAGCCATCGATCCGGAAATCCATGAGCGCAACACCGGCGTGAATAACAGAGTGATTCTGGAGAATCTGCTGCGCATCTCCTTTTTAACCAAAGTGGTTGTGCGTATTCCTGTGATCCCAGGAGTGAATGACAATTCGCAGGAAATCCATAATATTGCGGAGTTCGCCCGCCTGATGCAGAACGTCGATACCATTCACTTATTGCCTTATCACAGCTTCGGTGAAAATAAATATAATCTGCTTGGTCGCCAGTATCCGATGGGCGATACAAAAAGTATCGAAGAAGCCCAAATGGCAGAGTTAAAAGCAATGGTTGAATCCTTAGGTTTTAACTGCCATATCGGCGGTTAATAAAAGATGTAATAAGAGTGCGAAAAAATGCTGCGCTTGTTTATTTGTTACGCATGAATACTATTTCAATTTTAAAAATATAGAGCAATCTGCATTACTTATATTGTCATTTGATTTAATTACAGAGGTAAGCTAGATGAATAGCTTAGATATTGTAGTTGCCTTCGGCGGCGGCATATTTGGTGCGGCTGTTGGCGCGCTGGCGGCGTTTGAATTCGTTGGGCTTCTGGTTATCGCCATGACGGTAGTGCAAATTATTACCGGAGCATCATCGGACTTTATTACTTTTCCGTTTGGACTGTTTGGCCCGCACACCGGCGGCTTTGCCGCTGGGGTTGCGGCGACGGCGTATGCAGCGAAGAAAGGCAAGCTGGGTTCCGGGCGTGATATCACTGCCGGGTTGAGCGGTCTGGCGGCTTACGATGTGCTGCTGGTAGGCGGGGTTTTTGGGGCGGTTGGTTACATCATCGCCTGGGGGTTGAACCAGATTCCGGCCTTCCCGTCCGGCAATGCTTGGACCGATACCGTGGCACTAACCGTGGTGATTTCTGGCGTGGTCTCGCGTCTGGTTTTCGGTAAAACTGGCCTGTTTGGAAAACCGGAGCAGGGAATTCGTCACTGCTATCCGCCGCAGGATAAGTGCTGGATACCTTACCATAGCCGCATTCCGCAGCTTTCCGTGCTGGGCTTGGGTATTGGCTTGATGGCAGGCTTTTTAGGCCTGAAGTTTGGCGGCAACGGCGCGCTGCTGGCGTTTGGTATTTCCGCGTTCTCACTGATTTTCCTGCATTTCAATACTCAGGTACCGGTGTCACATCATATTTCGCTGCCTGCCGCGTTGGTAGCGGTGCCATCAGGTAGCCTGATTTGGGCTGCTATCGTTGGCATAATTTGCGCGATATTGGGTGAACTGATGTCGCGTATCTTCCTGATCCACGGCGATACACATATTGACCCGCCGGCGATGGTCATCACCATTATGACCACGATGATTAATCTGTTGGCGACCATTGGATTATTTACCTTGGTTCCCCTGTTTTAATCCCGCCATAACAAAAAGCCAGCAGTGTCTGCCTGCTGGCTTTTTGTTATGTGCGCCGTGACTGGCGCTGTTCTTCAACTGTGGTGGCAGAAGAACGACTAAGAGGTGAAAGTCCTCCACACACCCGGTGAGGGGAAGTGTTAGCGGAAGGCAAGGGTGTTCATCGCGAGGTGAAATCTGAAGGAAGCTGGATGCAAAATGCTGGCCTGACGAACAGGAAGCGGTTAAGGCGGCGCAGCAGGGTAAGGTGGCACTAATCACCAAAGCCCGATACTCACACGGAACGCTGTGACGTAAAGCCGACAGGCATAAGCAGGAAAGTCGCGTGAATTACCCCGGGAGATCTGTCGCCCTGCCAGTGTGCTACCGGCGCCGTGAGGCGCCGGGATGGGGCGGCAGAAGTCAGCCGACGCCGTAGTAGTGCTGCAAAACCGGCAGCATGAAGGGCCGAACATGATTAACTGTGATTAGGACATCCGAACCCGATGATGATTAATGAAGCACAAGCGCAGGCCACTGCGACCAGCGGCAGAGGAGACGGACAGTATCCGTCAGGGCTGCATGATGGCGCTGAAATCAGCACGGCGGCGGGTGGGCAAACGAAAGCGGAAGTGCCGCTGACGATGGAAGCGGTGATAACGAGAGAAAACCTGATGCTGGCTTATCAGCGCGTGGTGGAAAACAAAGGCACGGCGGGGGTGGATAACCTCAGCGTGGCGGAGTTGAAACCGTGGCTGAAGAAGAACTGGCGCAGCGTCAGGCAGGCATTGATTGACGGAAACTACCAGCCGCGGACAATACGCCGGATGGATATCCCGAAGCCGGATGGCGGCGTGAGAACCTCAGGCATCCCGACGGTGGTGGACAGGCTTATCCAGCAGGCGGTGCAACAGGCACAGCGTTACATACGGGGTGGCAAACGGTGGGTGGTGGATATGGATCTGGAGAAGTTCTTCGACCGGGTGGATCACAGACTCCTGATGACGCGTCTGGCCAGAACGATAAAGGACAGGCGGGTGCTGTGACTGATACGCCGCTACCTGAAAGCGGAAATGGTTAAAGACGGGCAAAGGGAGAAACGGCAGGCGGGCATGCTGCAGGGCGGCCCACTGTCGCCGTTACTGTCGAACATCCTGCTGGATGAACTGGATAAAGAACTGGAGCGTCGTGGACACAGCTTCTGCCGCTACGCAGACGACTGCAACATCTACGTAAGCAGCCGGAAAGCGGGCGACCATCTGCTGAAGAACATCAGGGCGTTCGTGGAGAACAAACTGAAGGTGAATGAGAAGAAGAGCGCGGTGGCGCGCCCGTGGGATCGGAAGTTCCTCGGGTACAGTGTGACATGGCACAAACAGGCGAAGCTGAAGATAGCCCTGACGAGCGTGAACAGGCTGAAGGAGAAAGTCCACAGTCTGACGACGGGAAACCGGAGCAAATCAGTGAAAGCGACAATCAATGCTCTGACACCAGTGCTGTGTGGATGGATAAGCTACTTCAGGCTGACGGAAGTCAGAGGAGTGCTGGAGGAGCTGGATGGCTGGATCAAACGGAAACTGCGTTGCTTGTTGTAGCGGCAGTGGAAGAGACCGCTAACCCGGGCAAAGAACCTGCAAAGAGCAGGACTGAGTAAGGACAGGGCGATGATCTCAGCGTACAACAACCACGGGCCATGGTGGAACTCAGAGTCAAGCCATATGAATCAGGCGATAAAGAATGCGTGGTTCAGCAGGCAGGGTCTGATATCACTGCTGGAACAGCAGAGGCAGTTCCAGTGTTAACATGAACCGCCGTATGCGGAGCCGCATGTACGGTGGTGTGAGAGGACGGCGGGAGTGATCCCGCCTCCTACTCGATCAATTTTAAAACACCTCCTATGTAGGTGGTGATCGTTCATGTGGGGCTTTCTGACAGACTGCCTCGTCATTCCATTCGTATCGCCAGTAACTGGCGTTTGTATTGTGGCAGTTCTGGTATACGTTTCCCTGTGTATCTGCACTGGTTCAGCAAGGTTTGAAAAGGAGTATCCCTTGCAAATAACCGAAGCATTACTTTCAGAGCCGGAGCTGTTTTTGTTGCTGTGATCCATTTCAATTTTTTCGCGACAAATTATTTATAAATATATGATTATGTTTTTAAAAATGCAGGCTGAAAGTATGAAGAATAAATACAAATTAAATGAGTTTTTGGATGTAAAACGCCTTCAGACCCTGCAGGACAACTTTTCAAAATCAATGATGATCGCGCTCGTGGTTGTGGATGAGAATGGTATCCCGGTCACTAAGCCCAGCGGTTTTTCAGACTTCTGCATGCGTTCGCGTCTCAACCCGACACTGGCGCACCACTGTTATGAAAGCGACAACGCTGGTGGCCGTGCCGCGATGCACGCTCGCAAACCGGTGGTTTATCGCTGCCACTGCGGTTTTGTCGAATTCGCTGTCCCAATCATGATTAACGATCATTATCTCGGTGCTTTTATTTCCGGTCAGGTAAAAGTCGAAGAAGAGAAAGAACAGAGCATTTCCTATATTCTGAATAATAATGACGTCTGGAAAGATAATCCTTGGTTAATTAATTTGCACCAGAATACACGTCGCATGCCGTATGAGCGTTTTGAGTCTACTGCCTCGACGTTACTACACGTATCGTCTTATCTGGTCGAACAAGCGCACACCAATAATATCCAACGCGAACTTCGTAAAAAGGATCTTGCACTGGCTAATGAGTTAAGAAAACGTGTAGAGATAGAACGCTCACTACATGAAGCTGAATTTAAAGCGCTCTCTTATCAGATAAATCCACACTTTTTATTTAACGTATTAAATACCATTGGCCGGTTAGCTTTTCTTGAAGATGCGCAGCGTACCGAAACAATGGTGCACGATTTCTCTGACATGATGCGCTATTTGTTACGTAAAAATAGTCACGGCCTGATTACTCTGCGTAATGAAATAAATTACGTCAACAACTATATGTCGATCCAAAAAGTGCGTATGAGAGACCGTTTCGATTACCTGTGCGATATCCCGGAAAAATATCTGGATGTAGTCTGCCCGTTTTTGATCCTGCAACCGCTGGTGGAAAACTTCTTTAACTACGTAGTGGAGCCAAGGGATAGCAATAGTCATCTGCTGATCCGTGCCACGGACGATGGCCTGAACGTGATTATTGAAGTCACTGACAATGGCGACGGCATCGCACCAGATACCATTAATCGCATTTTATCAGGCGACCAAAAATTGCAAAAAGGCAGTATTGGCATTAACAACATAAAAAATAGATTGAAGTTGTTATTTGGCGAGAGCTATAGCTTGGAAATAATGAGCCCTAACAAACCCAGGATGGGTACAACCATTAAACTTCGGTTCCCAATGCAGGAAGCCTGATACAGGAAAAGGACATATGTTTACCATTGTTATCGTTGAAGATGAGCCCATCGAATTAGAATCCCTGCGGCAGATTATCTCCCAGTGTGTGGAAAACGCTGCGATCCATGAAGCCTCAACCGGTAAAAAAGCGATTCACTTAATTGACCAACTGAGTCAAATCGATATGATCTTAGTGGACATTAATATTCCGTTGCCGAACGGTAAACAGGTGATTGAATATCTGAAGAAAAAAAACAGCGATACTAAAATCATCGTAATCACGGCCAATGATGACTTTGATATAGTACGCAGCATGTACAACCTTAAAGTGGATGATTATCTGCTCAAACCAGTGAAAAAATGTATCTTGACCGACACCATCAAAAAAACCCTAGCATTCGACGAAGGAGAAAATGAAAAATCCCGCGCCCTAAAACAGAAAGTGTTCGCCATGATAGACGATTGCGATTACACCCAGTGGCACAACTTTATTTTTGACACGCTCAACGGTGCCTGTCCGGTGGATATGATAGAAGAGGATAAGCGCAAAGACGTGATCGATTTTCTGGAAATAGTTAGCCAGTATATGACCGCCAAAGGGGAAAAGTTAATGCCGACTAACCGTAAAGTCGCCGCGCTGATCAAAGACATCAACCAGTATGGCATGATGGAAAGCCGCTATTTCCGCATCATGATCAGCCTGCTGACCATTAGCGAAGAGCTGTTTGATTACGCATTAAAAGGCTATACAGGCAATATCGATTTTATCGAACGAGCGAAATTCCATATTGAGAAAAATATTCTCAGAAACTTGACGCTCGATGACGTGGCAGCAAAATCGTTTGTCAGTGCCTGCTATTTGAGCCGTACCTTTAAGAAAATTACCGGGTTCGGGTTTTCGAACTATATTGCCACGCGTAAAATTACTATCGCCAAATCGTTATTGCGGTTCAGTGACTTACAAGTAAATACCATTGCGCTGGAACTGGCATACCAGGATTCAAACTATTTTTGCCGCATCTTCAAAAAAGATACTGGCATGACCCCCTCTGATTATCGAAAAGTCGTGTCCCCGGGAATTACACGGTGATGGCGTGATTTTGCATTGGCCCGATAATGAAAGCAAAATAGTCCAACACGCCCGCAAGATAGTTTACGCCCACTTGTCAGGTTCCTATCCTAAGATAGGAATAAACTTCCCAAACAAGTGGGCTCGCTTTGAACGATTACCTGTTTACCTCCGAATCCGTTGCCGAAGGGCATCCCGATAAAATGGCGGACCAAATTTCTGATGCCATTTTGGATGCGATACTCCTACAGGACCCGTGGGGTAAGGTTGCCTGTGAATGCTTGGTGAAAACTGGTGCCACTATTGTTGCCGGAGAAATATCTACCCATGCCGCCGTGGATATTGAGAAGATTGTCCGCAACACCATAAAAGAGATTGGTTACGACCATTCGCGATTGGGGTTTGATGGCAATACCTGCTGTGTATTAAATATCCTTGGCAAACAGTCCGCCAATATTGCTGACGGCATTCGCGGCCACTCGATGGAAGAACTGGGGGCGGGCGATCAGGGCATCACCTTCGGTTACGCCTGTGATGAAACGTCGGAACTGATGCCCGCCACGCTGGTATACGCCCATCGTCTGATGGAGCGCCAGGCGCAGTTGCGTAAATCCCAACGGTTACCATTTTTACTCCCTGATGCCAAAAGCCAGGTTACCCTGCGCTATCAGGATAATCGTGTTCATTCAGTAGATACCGTTGTGGTGTCTACCCAACACAGCCCTGACGTTTCTCTGGACGCGCTACGGGAAGCGGTCATCGAAGAAATTGTTAAACCTGTGATGCCTTCGCACTGGCTCACACCACAAACCCGCTTTCTGGTGAACCCTGTAGGCAGTTTTGTGATTGGCGGGCCGGTGGGTGACTGCGGGCTAACGGGGCGTAAAATTATTGTTGATACCTATGGCGGCGCGGCTTGCCATGGCGGCGGCGCGTTTTCAGGCAAAGATCCGTCGAAAGTCGATCGTTCCGCCGCCTACGCTGCTCGCTATGTGGCGAAAAACATCGTCGCCGCTGGGCTTGCCTCACGCTGTGAAGTCCAGTTGGGATGGGCCATCGGCCTGCCCCGCCCTGTTTCCGTCAGGATTAACACCTTCGGTACACAAACAGTGTCATCTGAAGCGTTGCTGAGAGGCGTTAACAGCCATTTCGATCTTAGCGTGTTCGGCATCATTACTACGCTTGATCTGCTGGTCCCCCGCTATCGTAAAACAGCCTGCTATGGTCACTTTGGTCGCGACAGCTTTCCGTGGGAAGTTACGGACAAAGCGGCGCTATTATACGAAGACGTTGGACGTTAAGCCGACGACGCGCAGCACAGTTGAATTTATTACAGGAGAAATTTATGTCTGGGAAAAGTTTAGGCTTAATCGAAACCGTCGGGATGTCTGCGGCGGTAGAAGCCGCCGATGCCGCAATGAAATCCGCTAACGTTAGTCTGGTAGGCTATGAATTGACGAAAGGCGGCGGGATGGTGACCGTGAAGCTGGAAGGGGAAGTGGGCGCAATTAACGCGGCGGTAGCGGCAGCCATCAGCGCGGCAAGCCGGGTTGGCGAGGTGTATGCCCATAAGGTGATCGCCCGCACCGCGCAGCATATCGAGCAGATTATTCACTCTAAAGTGACCGCCGGCGTCGCAGAACCTCAACCTGAAGTGCCTGCTGCACAACCGACACTGCAGGCTGAAAACGCGCCTTCACAGACATTCCCGGTGGTTAACCTTGATACGTCAATCAGCGCATCCTGTATGGATGTCACTGATGAAACGCTGAAGTCCGTGGAGCAGCATCAACCAGTTAAACCCTCAATAGAAAACACTAAACCTACAAAATCTGATGTACCGCAGGAGGCAGCAAAGAAAGGTCCTCGTTCCAGCGGCAAGAAAAAATAAGTAAATTGCTATGACGCTGCCGCGGTAACAATTTCTTTATCGCGGCATTTTTTTGCTTAACAGATAAAGTAAAAAACCATCTGCATAGCGGGCGGCTTTGACACGGCCCCCTGAAAGGGGGCTTAAACACTACCCTTTCAGGCCCAGTTGTATTTGTCTTTCTTCTTCCTCTTTTGCTACCTTGTTCGAAAAGGGACGCTCGTCCTCGCCCACTGTTCTGTATGCATACCTGCTCCCACTGCAAAGTATATTGCTGGGCTATGTTAACAAGCCTATATGCTATTAAAAACTCATGAGCAACATATTGATAATATCATTCTTATATATCCACGCTTAAGTAAATAACGCTTACATAACTAACTATTCCATCTCACTTCTTCCTTAGCGAGTTTTCGGTATGCAATAGGAGCTATACCAAAGCGGCGAGTAAATGCCCTTGTAAATGTCTGCTGAAAATCAAACTGATATTTAAAAGTGATAGTCGTGACCGATTCAGTAGTAGAACGTAGTTCTTCTGCTGCATTTATTAATATACCTACCAATAGAAATACCAATGATATGTTTAAACAATCTCTGTAAATACCATTTTGAATATCCAGCTTTTTTTGCCTCAATATTTATTGAGAGTTCTACCTCAAGATTTTCATCAATCCATTTAGCAAACTCATTGATATCAGAGCTGTTTTTTATAGTAGCGTTCATTTTTATCGATGCCTGTGAAGGTTGATTGGGTCAACTCCAGTACTATGCAACCCTCTCTGAAAAGGGATTTATTATCAGGTTGCAGAATGCAACTTCGCCCCCCCCCGTAAACAAAGAAAAAAGCAGGAACGCCAGAGTCTCACTACGAATTTCCAAACATATTTCTCTATATAACTTACCTTTTTCGAAAATATAACATAGTAATTTCACAAAATTATTGACATCCACCATTTTTTGTAAGAAATTTATTCTTATATCATCCGGACATTCTTCACAAAAAAAACACAATATAAATTACATTCCGTAAGTGTACATTATATTGTAATTTAATCAGGCTACGTGATAAGCAACGATACATCGCTTTAACCGGTTCAGAAACTCTCCCATTTTTGATGGCTGTAAGCTCATCAAATAATGATAGTGGTACCCGCTCGATGACTTGTCGCAGAAGATCTTTTTTTTCGTTGAAATACCAGTATATGGCCCCCCGAGTACAACCTGCGCGCGCCGCAATCATCTCCAGTGTCGTCTTCGAAAAGCCCGTCTCACAAAAGCAGAACTCTGCCACATCCAGGATTTGTTTGCGGGTTTCTTCCGCTGCAAATTTTGTGTGCCGCACCACTGTTGAAATCTCCATTGACATCTTATTTCAGGAAATATCTCTGGGGCATTTAGTACCAACCCAACAGCCATTTACTCAGGCGCAGTATGTTGTTTACTGCACCTGAATATTTACTCATGCTTATGATTGCTCAGCTTCAGTCTTATCCGATGATTTCTTATTTCTGCGGCTGAAGAACCCGGCAATTAACATATAGAAGAGAGGAATATAAAAGATTGCCAGTATCGTAGCAGTGATCATCCCTCCAACCACACCAGTACCGATGGCATGTTTACTTCCGGAACTTGCTCCAGTCGAGACAGCCAGTGGGATAACCCCCATTACAAATGCCAGCGAAGTCATAATTATCGGTCTTAACCTCACTCTCGCCGCTTCAACAGCAGCCTCTTTAATGCTTAGTCCTTCTTTCTCATGCAATTCACGAGCAAACTCCACGATAAGTATGGCATTTTTCGCAGACAGCCCTATTGTTGTTAATAAACCGACCTGGAAAAAGACATCGTTACCAAGGCCGCGCAACAAAGTAGCACAGACAGCCCCCAGGACACCAAGCGGAACAACCAGCATGACCGAGAAAGGAATGCTCCAGCTTTCATACAGTGCAGCCAGACACAGAAAGACGATCAACAGTGAAAGTGCATATAGTGCAGGAGCCTGAGAACCTGAAAGTCGTTCCTCAAAAGACAAACCTGTCCAGGAAATATGGAAACCTTCGGGAAGTCTTGCCGCAATATCCTCAATTGCTTTCATTGCATCCCCGGAACTGTATCCTGGTGCCGGTTCCCCCAGGATTTCGACAGCAGAGATACCATTATATTGCTCCAGTTTTGGTGAGCCATAAATCCATTTGCCTGTTGCAAAAGAGGCAAAGGAAACCATGTCGCCATCACTGTTACGGACATACCATTTATCAAAATCCTGCGGTGATATACGTGAGCCGGGTTCGCCCTGAATATAGACTTTTTTCACCCGTCCACGATCGTTAAAATCATTTACATACATCGAACCCCAGGCTGCTGACATTATGTTGTCGACGTCGCTCATGCTCAGTTTAAACGCCTGAACTTTCTCGTCATCAATCAGAATCTGGAACTGAGGCTCATCGTTCATGCCGTTAGGACGAACCATGTTTAACGCTGGACTTTTCGCCGCTTCAGCAAGAAGCTGATTTCGGGCCTGGATCATTTTTTCATGGCTAGCTCCGCTACGATCCTCGAGGAACAGGTCAAACCCTGTAGCATTCCCCAGTTCTGATACGGCAGGGGGCGCTTTAAAACTAGACTAGCCCCCAGAATCTCCAGACAACCAATATCACTTATTTAAGTGATAGTCTTAATACTAGTTTTTAGACCAGTCATTGGAGAACAGATGATTGATGTCTTAGGACCGGAGAAACGCAGACGGCGTACTACACAGGAAAAGATCGCTATTGTTCAGCAGAGCTTTGAACCGGGAATGACGGTCTCCCTTGTTGCCCGGCAACACGGTGTGGCAGCCAGCCAGTTATTTCTCTGGCGCAAGCAATACCAGGAGGGAAGTCTTACTGCTGTGGCCGCAGGAGAACAGGTCGTTCCTGCCTCTGAACTTGCTGCTGCCATGAAGCAGATTAAAGAACTCCAGCGCCTGCTGAACAAAACGCCGGATGTCTCCCGGCTCTGAAATTAAGGCTTCGGTTATTTGCACGAAATGTTCCTTTTCAAACCCTGTTGAATTTTGTTAAGCCGGTGCAGACACACGGAAAACGCACATCAACACCGGACGGTACGATACAAACACCAGTGACTGGCGGGACGAAGGGAATGACGAATCAGTCAGGAAATGATGACAAACAGTTGGCAGACCAGAGGAGTCAGCAGAAAGATGAGCGGGAGTGTCGCCAGCATCGGGGACAGGGCTGATTTCCGCAATGCCGGCGCTGGTATTGCAACACGTTTCATGCTGCTGCTCCTCGTGATTCCTCAATTCGCTGCTGCATCCACTGCTCCACTTCACTTTTGTACCAGCGGCTGCTGCGCCCCAGTTTGATGGGTTTAGGGAAATGACCTTCACTGATCAGCTTGTAAAACCATTTATCTGTCATGCCAGTGAAACTGGTGATGTAGTTCATGTCGATCAGGGGATCGTCGGCACGCAGCAATACACTGTCGTGGCCTGTTATTGAGGTCAACATAGTCAGGATGTCCTCTGTGAGATTTATGGAGGTTGGGCAAATGCGGGTGAATCTGCTGAACTGAGCTTTCAGAACAGTCCTGCAGATCCGGGATAGCCGGGATTACCGGCGAGGCAACGGGCTTCCGGATCGCACACACCACGACGATCGCGGGCGAAATCACTGAACGCCCATATCAACTCTTTGAGGATGTTTTCACAGTCCGGTGAACGACTGTCCAGCACCACATCCCGGGTGATCTGCTTCTGATACTGCTTTGCTTCACCCGGTGACGCGAAGCCCAGTACGTTACTCCAGGCATCCAGTATCAACCGGTCCAATTCAGGGCCATCGAAATACTCCTGTCTGACGCACAGCACCACGTGGTATTCCGGTTTTTCAGGATGACGGGTCAGGAGCCAGCAGAGATCACGTCCGGGGGTTGCATTCATCAGCGCACTGACGGTTTCGATAAAATCCATACCAAACCAGGTCGTTCTGCTGTTGAAGGTATTGTCATATTCACACGGCAGACGAAGCAGGATCCGCCGTATCCGTGAGCCGGACTGCTCACGCAGCGCACGCTCAAGGACGCCGACGACTTTGTTCTGATAAGATGGCCAGAAGGGGGCCAGGCTATAGTCGAAATAAGGGATAGCATTCATAAGATATGCTCCGTTATGCGCAGCCCACAATGCGTCCTGCCCGTGAATAAGCTGACGTGTTATGGTTTGCGGATGGAGTTGATGGAATAAGTGAAGAACCGAAGCAGAACGGGAAGATAAGGGAAAGAACACTGGATGCAGGTTCAGGGGGAATGATCTCCGTTGACTTCGGTTCACATCATTAATCATCCCGGTAAGTTTTTACCGACGGAGTGTTTCCAGGAGCGGAAGCAGATAAAAATACCGTTTCATGACTTCAGGGCTATTAGCAGAAAACGATCTAAGGGCGTTGGCTGACGCCCTTACCGTGACATACACTCTGGTACCGGATGCCGTTTTACAGGGCTCACCTGCCATCCAGTAGACGCCCTACCCCACGACTGCAACCATAATTACGTTGCCCGGAACCGTCATGCTGCTTCGTCTCATATTTCACGAGATAACTGGCTCTGTTCCGGGCTTTCTGCATCGCTTCCACATCACCACGCTTGACCCAGAGCACAGCGGATCCACCAGACTTTTTGTCTGAAGCCTTCCTGGTTTCAGAACATCCACCCGACAAAGGCGTATCATCGGAAGAAGGGCGAGCATCAGATGATGTCGGTTTACGGAAAGGCGTCCGCCTGGAAAAATGAACCAGTCCATTACCCTGCCAGGGCTCGAGATGCAGAGCACTGCACCATGCCAGTTGGATCAGCGTCGCCAGCGAAGAAGGAACGGTGAAATCCCCTGGCGAGCACCAGGTATCTTTGTTGAGCAGTAATATCACGTGATAATGTTTCCTGCCTTTTTCCTTGCCAAACTCCCGACACCAGAAATAACGCAGAGTGGTTGCACGCACACGCTTGTTGGCACGTCGTTTATGTCGCTGGTAAGCCTGAATTTTTGCTTTCAGGGATGCAAAAAAACGAGAAATCACCGCTGAATCTAAATCGGTATCCATGATGGTGGCAGGCATATACTCAGGGAAACGTAAATCCACCCGGATTAACGAGACGGCACGGTGTTGCGCCAGGGCACTGTTGAGAATACTTTCAAAACGGGATAACCAGTAAGCATTGTGTATTGGTTGATTCATGATGAGAGATCTCCGTTGATTTGGATTGACTTCACATCATTAATCACTGCGGTAAAACTTTACGGCATCCCGCCATTGAGCAACGCCAATGGCTCCTGATTAAAACAGAATGAATCCCCCACGAAGAAAAAATAAACCTACACGCAGAGTAAAACACACAACAACGGCATAAATGTTTTTTAAAAACTACAAAGCCTGAAGGGAAACGGATCAACAGAACGCGCAAACAAAACGTCAGAAACGCAATCAGAACGCTTTCTGGCGCTGTAAATCAACAGCAACACCACACCTACAGCTTAACCACACAACTCAATCACAGAGCCGAACAGCGCGATTAAAACCTGTTTACAGACACCCCCGCCCCAAGAACAAAAACCACCAACATCAGAATCGATTTTCTTATACTGAAAACGTTACTTTTAACTACGCTCCATAAAAACGGTTAACCATCGATAACGTAAACCTCATCTGAATCAAAACACCAGAACCAATCATCACGCTTTTCCTGAAAAGAGTCTTGCGCTGAGAAAAAACACCAGGGCCAGTTAATCATCTCATCAATCTCATCGTTACAAAATCATCCATAAAACCATTTAACAAAATCATCGTAAGCACACAGTAAATCACGCCAGGTTATCTCAGCCGGATTTGCGTTTTTACATAAAGACACTTGTCTCAGGTTAACGACTAAAAACACAAAAACTAAGAAAAGGTTAAACGTAACTTCAGAAAAATAGAATATCATCCTGATTACTTAAACAAGAAAAATTGTTTTGTAGCAGCTTTAAACTGATTTTAGCTAACGTAAAGATTTACTAAACTGGATGTGTATCAGATCAAACAATGTGTACAGCAATGCTTAATGAAAACACTTGTAGAATTGTTTATGAAAATGCGTGTATAACACTTAGTGAAGATATGTCTGTATAATACGTATATAGTACCATTCCCGACATTCTCAATATCTTCAGACATCCATGCAGACTGAGTGTTGATTTCAGTTTTTCACGGCCAGCATGGATCTTTACTGGTCAAAAAACAGACATGTTTACTCTGGAATTATTTTTCTGATTCCGTCTTCAGAACAACAAAAACTCGTGATAACTCTACAACAAACTATCGTAATTGGCTTCTGTAACCCCGTCACTTTTCCTAAGAAACGTACCCCCATATGATGCGGGAGAGATAAGTCATCGTATACAGGAAACACTGCCAATCATAATATGGCGTCATTCAGTAATTTTTATCCATAATCAGATTAGCATATCATGATTATTGAATATTATGATATATAGCTCATATGAATGTGTTATTATCTGTAAGCGTTAAGCATCACATTGCATAACCATACTAAGCTGGATAATCATCAACGTTTTTATATGTAACTCATTGAAATTAATTATATGTTTTTTGTGGATAATTAATATGTAATGTGAAATTAATATTTTCACATCATGAGCGCCATTTAAAATTACCATCCTGAATATCATATGACAATATATTTTCACTAAAGCATGAATTGTATATATCTATTAACTCTGGAAAATTATCAGGATTCACCTTCAAATTCACTTGAATGTTACGTTTAATTTCACCCAGCAGTTCTTCATGTGTGGATTTTATTATCCCTTTCTCATAATCGATAAATACACACATGTTCTTTATGAATTCAAAACCTTTTCCTGTATACAGTTTAATGAATGCCACCAGAGCAAACATTTCAAGATATAGCCATAATGCCACGTTAGTTTTTTGCAAAGTATAAAAAATTGAATTCGCCACTCTTTTACTTATTGCTCTTTTATACTGTGATCGGGCAAGATTCAGTAGCGGAAGCTCTCGTTCAATAAATGAATGTGAAAAGACTGGATAAATTGATGTAGGAAACCTTTCAGGTCTTATGATATTTTCTATTTCCACCATAAATCTATCCATAGAAAGAAAGTCACTTTCTTTTTTTATTCTGGTATAGAGACCGCCTTTATTCCTTTCTGAGGTTTGTTTTCGTGCTATCCCCCCCAACACTTTCTCTAATTGTTTATTTATCTTCGTATAATTAAATACAACCATTCTTCTTATCATCCTCGGAAGGATAATAATATCAGTGCTTGAATCACTTGAGCGGCAATTATTATTTATCCATGCAACTTCAAGTTGCAGTATCGGAACATTAACTTTTCTGGGGTGAATATCTCTCTGATATCGTTTTTTGTATGCGTTTTCATTAAGATATTCTCTGCTGTAGAGAAACTTATAGCAATATAATCTGATAATATCTTTTATGTAAAATTTAAATAGTTCACCTGTAACAGATATATGTTTTCTGCTCAGTAACTCCTGTGTATTAAGCCATTCCCGTGACCGAAGCACACCCTTGTGAAAACTTTTTCTTACTTGCTTTGAAGCACGCCATTGGTGTAATATTTTTGCGTCCTCAATAATTCTCTTTCCCGTTTTATTTTTTGCAGCATCTCTTACTCTATAAAATATCTCCCAGTCCAGACTTTTGTCATATCTACTAATTATACGACAAATATTCCTGACCCGACGATTCTCTTTATTTCGCTTCCATAGCTTATAATGATCATCGCATAACCTTAAGGCATTTGCCTCATCAAATTCTGAAACAGGATTACTGCATTTTTTATTCCGACAGATACCTTTGTTTTTAGCCATACTCTTCTTCCCGTCAATGGAAAAATTTTCACACCCATATTACCTGAATGATAAACCGGATTAGTGTGATCCGGTTCAGTGAAATCAACAGGATACCGGTATGCCATTCAGCAATTCTTCCCTCTCCGCGCAAGTGAAATCATATCTGACGTTTCTTCCTGAAGAAATTCGCCAGAAAATCCTTGAACATCTCCACAGTGTTATTCATTACGAGCCCGTGATTGGCATTATGGGTAAATCCGGCACCGGCAAAAGCAGCCTGTGTAATGCCATTTTTCAGTCCCGTATCTGCGCCACGCATCCCCTGAACGGCTGCACCCGCCAGGCTCATCGCCTCACCCTGCAGATTGGTGAACGCAGAATGACGCTGGTCGATCTGCCCGGCATTGGTGAGACACCGCAGCATGATCAGGAATACCGGGAGATTTACCGTCAGTTACTGCCGGAACTGGATCTGATTATCTGGATCCTGCGGGCTGATGAACGTGCGTATGCTGCCGATATTGCCATGCATCAGTTTTTACTGAATGAAGGTGCAGATCCCTCGCGTTTTCTGTTTGTTCTCAGCCATGCCGATCGCGTGTTTCCTGCTGAAGAATGGAATGCCACAGAAAAATGCCCATCCCGTCACCAGGAACTCTCACTGGCAACTGTTACAGCCAGGGTGGCAACCCTGTTCCCGTCATCATTTCCGGTACTCCCCGTTGCTGCGCCTGTCGGCTGGAATCTTCCGGCGTTTGTGTCGCTGATGATCCACGCCCTGCCACCGCAGGCAACCAGTGCGGTTTATTCACATATCCGGGGGGAAAACCGCTCTGAACAGGCCCAGAAACACGCACAACAGACTTTTGGTGACGCCATCGGGAAAAGTTTTGACGACGCCGTTGCCCGGTTCACTTTTCCGGTCTGGATGTTACAGCTTCTGCGTAAAGCCCGGGACCGCATTATCCGCCTGCTGGAAACACTGTGGGATCGTCTGTTCTGACACACTCACGCCGACAGGATGTGTCGCTGGATTAACGAGTATTCTTCTTTTTATGAAATCATCATTAAAAATCAGATAATTAAAGGAATATTTTTTCTGCTGCATTTTATTCCTGATTATTCAGATACGACACATCCTTTCAACACCATGAGGCATAATAACATCATGAAATAAAAGATGTTTTCTTACGGAGTACACATCTATGTCTGATGATCGTTCCCGGCATGATCGTCTGGCGGTTCGCTTATCACTCATTATCAGCCGACTGATGGCCGGAGAATCTCTGTCACTAAAGACACTGTCAGATGAATTTGGCGTTACAGAACGTACTTTACAGCGCGATTTTCATCAGCGTCTGGTTCACCTGGATTTAGAGTACAGAAATGGCAGGTACAGCCTCAGACGACAGAGCAGCCCGTGTGCGATCCCTGAAATGCTTTCTTTTATACAGAATACCGGGATCGCACGGATACTTCCGCTCCGGAACGGACGACTGATAACCTGTCTTACCGACAACCAGGAGCCCTCTCCCTGCCTTATCTGGCTACCGGCGCCGGATATCACTGCAACGTTCCCCGAGTGTTTCTCGCAACTCATCCTGGCAATAAAACAGTGTATCCACATCTCGCTGATGACTGAGCGATGGTATACGTCACTGGAGCCCTGCCGGCTCATTTATTACAGCGGAAGCTGGTATCTGATCGCGTTACAGAAGGGAAAACTGCAGGTCTTTCCCCTGGCAGATATCAAATCAGTCAGCCTGACATCAGAACGGTTTGAACGGAGAGGCCACATCCACAATCTGGTCGCTGAAGAGCGTTTTATCTCCGCCCTGCCACATTTCTCTTTCATCCATAAACTTATCAACACCTTTAACCTGTGATCGCCGGCCTGCCAAAGCCGTCCCGACAGGTATGGAGACAATATGTTGAACAGAAAACTAAATATATGGCTATTACGTCATTTCCTGAACAGTCACTGCATACCTTCCATCATTATCAATAACACCGTACGTTCATTTCAGAGGTCAGTCATGAATACCAGAACTCTTTTTCCCCTGCTTTTCACTGTTGCATCCTTCTCCGCCTCCGCCGGTAACTGGGCTGTCAAAAACGGCTGGTGCCAGACCATGACGGAAGATGGTCAGGCGCTGGTAATGCTGAAAAATGGCACGATTGGTATTACCGGCCTGATGCAGGGATGCCCGAATGGCGTACAGACGCTCCTGGGCAGCCGTATCAGTATTAACGGTAACCTGATCCCCACATCACAAATGTGTAATCAGCAGACGGGATTCAGGGCTGTTGAGGTGGAAGCCGAACAGGCGTCGGAAATGGTCAAAAAAGCCGTTCACTCCATAGCAGAGCGTGATGTGTCCGTTTTACAGGCATTTGGTGTACGAATGGAATTCACCCGCGGTGATATGCTGAAGGTCTGTCCGAAATTTGTCACATCACTTGCCGTTTTTTCCCCGAAACAGACGACCACTATTAATAAAGACTCCGTACTGCAGGCTGCCCGACAGGCATACGCCCGGAAATACGACGAGGAAACAACAGAAACCGCTGATTTTGGCTCTTACGAAGTAAAAGGCAATAAGGTTGAGTTTGAAGTATTCAATCCTGAAGACCGTGCGTACGACAAAGTGACCGTCACGGTTGGTGCTGACGGTAATGCCACCGGCGCCAGCGTTGAATTTATCGGAAAATAGCCGGTATGTTGGACTGTCGCCCTGTTTTATTGCCCGAAGGCCCTTTCTCACGCGAACAGGCGGTTGTCATCACAACAGCTTACCGCAATGTGCTTATTGAAGATGACCAGGGAACGCATTTCCGGCTGGTTATCCGCAATGCCGAAGGGCAGCTACGCTGGCGGTGCTGGAATTTTGAACCTGATGCCGGAAAACAGCTAAATTCGTATCTCGCCAGTGAGGGAATTCTCAGGCAATAAACGTCTTCATTTCATCCATCAGGCCGCGTCTTCTCCGGGAGACGCGGCCTTTTCATTTATACCGCTAACTCATTCATAAGGAGCAAAGTATGCAATTAGCCAGTCGTTTTGGTCATGTAAATCAGATCCGTCGGGAGCGCCCACTGACACGCGAAGAACTGATGTACCACGTCCCGAGTATTTTTGGAGAAGACCGGCACACCTCCCGCAGTGAACGGTATGCGTACATTCCCACCATCACCGTCCTGGAAAATCTGCAGCGGGAAGGCTTTCAGCCGTTCTTCGCCTGCCAGACCCGTGTGCGCGACCAGAGCCGCCGGGAATATACCAAACATATGCTGCGTCTGCGGCGGGCCGGACAGATAACCGGTCAGCATGTGCCTGAAATTATTCTGCTCAACTCCCATGACGGTTCATCCAGCTACCAGATGTTACCCGGATATTTTCGTGCCATTTGTACCAATGGACTGGTCTGCGGTCAGTCTCTGGGAGAATTGCGTGTTCCACACCGGGGAAATGTGGTGGAGAAAGTTATTGAAGGGGCTTACGAGGTGGTGGGCGTGTTTGACCGGATAGAGGAGAAGCGTGATGCCATGCAGTCGCTGGTCCTGCCGCCACCGACACGCCAGGCGCTGGCACAGGCGGCACTGACTTACCGTTATGGTGACGAACATCAGCCCGTCACCACCGCCGACATTCTGACGCCACGACGCCGGGAGGATTACGGTAAGGACCTGTGGAGTACTTATCAGACCATCCAGGAGAATATGCTAAAAGGCGGAATTTCCGGTCGCAGTGCCAGAGGAAAACGTATCCACACCCGTGCCATTCACAGCATCGACACCGGCATTAAGCTCAATCGCGCATTGTGGGTGATGGCAGAAACGCTACTGGAGAGCCTGCGCTGATGCAATCTGTCCCTGAAGGCGTGATTCAGGCACCAGAATCACCCGACGCCCCGGAGAACTCAGTCTGTGCAGACTGAGTACAGGCAATGGCATCTTCTGGCCATCCGTCTGTGACCGGAACGGTTACGCGTACGGCTGTCCGGAATTTCAGCCGAATATCATTCATCCCTGATATTGCCGGGTCTCACGGTCAGTGATGAACGTGATGTTGTCAGCCCCCGGCCTTTATTTCCTCTCATTTATACACATTGTAAGGATTTCACTCATGAAAATCGTTTCTCAGAACACAACTGCTCTTTCTTCAGCCACAGCACCAGGGAATAACCAGCCCCAACTGGTTGCTACTCCCGTCCCTGATGAACAACGTATCAGCTTCTGGCCGCAGCATTTTGGCCTCATTCCACAGTGGGTGACCCTGGAGCCCCGTGTCTTCGGCTGGATGGACCGTCTGTGTGAAGACTACTGCGGTGGTATCTGGAATCTGTACACCCTGAACAACGGTGGCGCATTTATGGCACCCGAACCGGATGACGATGATGACGAAACATGGGTACTGTTCAATGCCATGAACGGTAACCGCGCTGAAATGAGCCCGGAAGCCGCCGGCATTGCTGCCTGTCTGATGACGTACAGTCATCATGCCTGTCGCACGGAGTGTTATGCCATGACGGTTCATTATTACCGTCTGCGGGACTACGCCCTGCAGCATCCGGAATGCAGCGCCATTATGCGCATCATTGACTGAAAGGGGCCGGAACAATGCAACAGATTTCCTTTCTGCCCGGAGAAATGACGCCCGGTGAGCGCAGCCTCATTCAACGGGCCCTGAAAACCCTGGACCGCCATCTTCATGAACCCGGCGTGGCCTTCACCTCCACCCGTGCGGCACGAGAATGGCTGATTCTGAACATGGCGGGACTGGAGCGGGAAGAGTTCCGGGTGCTGTATCTGAACAACCAGAATCAGCTGATTGCCGGTGAAACCCTCTTCACCGGCACCATCAACCGCACGGAAGTCCATCCCCGGGAAGTGATTAAACGCGCCCTGTATCACAATGCCGCTGCTGTGGTGCTGGCACACAATCACCCGTCCGGTGAAGTCACACCCAGCAAGGCAGACCGCCTTATCACGGAACGTCTGGTACAGGCACTGGGCCTGGTGGATATCCGGGTGCCGGACCATCTGATAGTCGGTGGCAGCCAGGTTTTCTCCTTTGCGGAACACGGTCTGCTTTAACCCGTCACCGTCACAATCACCTTCATATCACTTCAGTTTCTCTTTCTCAGCTGTTTCTTACTTTCACATTCAGGAGGACTATTCTCATGAAAATCATCACCCGTGGTGAAGCCATGCGTATTCACCGTCAGCATCCTGCATCCCGTCTTTTTCCGTTCTGTACCGGTAAATACCGCTGGCACGGTAGCACGGATACATATACCGGCCGTGAAGTACAGGATATTCCCTGTGTGCTGGCCGTGTTTGCAGAACGCCGGAAGGACAGTTTTGGTCCGTATGTCCGGCTGATGAGCGTCACCCTGAACTGAGTCTGGAAGGGCATTCAGAAGAGCAGAATTATCGCCACCACCGGACCATTCTTAACCAATTTTCTGTGAGGATTTTATCGTGTCAGACACACTCCCCGGGACAACGCTTCCCGACGACAATAACGACCGTACCTGGTGGGGACTGCCCTGCACCGTGACGCCCTGTTTTGGTGCCCGTCTGGTACAGGAAGGCAACCGGTTGCATTACCTTGCCGACCGCGCCGGTATCAGAGGGCGGTTCAGCGACGCGGATTCGTACCACCTGGACCAGGCCTTTCCGCTGCTGATGAAACAACTGGAACTCATGCTCACCAGCGGTGAACTGAATCCCCGCCATCAGCATACCGTCACGCTGTATGCAAAAGGGCTGACCTGCGAAGCCGACACCCTCGGCAGTTGTGGCTACGTTTATATGGCTGTTTATCCGACGCCCGAAACGAAAAAGTAACTCTCCAGAATAACCTTCTGCTCGGCCTGGTGCTTTCACCACGCCACTTTTCCATTTTTCATCTCTGCATATCAGGAAAATCTTCAGTATGAAAACATTACCTGTATTACCCGGGCAGGCGGCCAGTTCACGCCCGTCTCCGGTTGAAATCTGGCAGACACTGCTCACCCGACTGCTGGATCAGCACTACGGCCTTACGCTGAATGACACACCGTTCGCTGATGAACGTGTGATTGAGCAGCATATTGAGGCAGGCATTTCACTGTGCGATGCGGTGAACTTTCTCGTTGAAAAATACGCACTGGTACGTACCGACCAGCCGGGATTCAGCGCCTGTACCCGTTCTCAGTTAATAAACAGTATTGATATCCTCCGGGCTCGCAGGGCGACCGGCCTGATGACCCGCGACAATTACAGAACGGTAAATAATATTATCCTGGGTAAGCACCCGGAGGTGAAACAATGAAACTTTCCCTGACGCCGGAAGCCGACAGCGTTAACGTACAGGCACTGAATATGGGGCGAATTGTCGTTGACATTGATGGTGTTAATCTCGCTGAACTGATTAATAAGGCCGCTGAAAACGGTGATTCACTCCGCGTGGTGGATGACCGTGACTCTACCGAAACACCGGCAACTTATGCCAGCCCTCATCAGTTGCCGGAAGACAATACAGTGATACAGAGCGTGATGCCATTAACCACTGAAACAGCGCTGGATATCCTCATTGCGTGGCTGCAGGACAATATCGACTGCGGGTCCGGAATTATTTTCAACAACGATGAGGATAAAACGGATTCGGCAGCACTGCTGCCCTGTATTGAACAGGCCAGGGAGGATATCCGTACCCTGCACCAACTGCAACTTATGCACCAGAACCGGTGAATCTCACTCACCAGACTCCATTCTCCTGACGCCAGCCTGAACAGGGCTGGCGTTTTCGTTTATAAACAGAAAGGAAACCTCATAATGTCAGATATCACAATCCCCCACCCGAACGCGGTCAACGGGCATACAGCCGTTATCTGTTCCACAAGTATCAGACACATCCTGGCTGTACGAAAGAGTACACTACTGCAAATCGACACGCTTATCCGGCAACTGACAGAAATCTCAGCACTGACGGAAAATATTGGCGGTAAAGCCGCCCCGGACTGGGCGATGAAACAGAATTTTCGCTGTGGTTGCTGGATGATGGAGAAACCAGAAACAGCAATGAAAGCCATTACCCGGAATCTTGAGCGCGAAATCTGGCGTAACCTGATGCAGCGTTCCGGGATGTTTTCCTTAATGGATGCACAGGCACGTGATACAGGGTTCAGGTCACTGGAATATGATAATTTTCCGGAAATCAGCGAAGCGAACATTCTGAGCACATTTAAACAACTGCACCAGAATAAGGATGAGCTGTTTGAGCGGGGGGAGATCAATGCCTTCAGAGGACTGAGCCGGGATTACAAAACCAGGCCGCCCTGCAAATTTAGTAATAAAATTATCATCAACAACCTGGTGAGATGGGACCGGTGGGGATAATGAGATGGTCCTCCCACCTTAACAGTAGTACGCTGTTAAGGTGAATCCCTTTATGCGTCCCCCTTTTCACCTCATCTTCCAACTCCCGGGTTTGATTCCTTTTTCACAGCAAAAGGGACTGAGGGTACAAAAGAGGGTACATTTTTCACCAAACCAAATAAATCACATCAATATCAATATGATAAATAAAATATTCGATTCCGAGTCCGGCACCAAATTCATATAAACGGACCTCCACGGAGGTCCGTTTTTCGTTTCAGGACGCCACGATTTAAGCGTCCTGCCGCCAAATCAATTCTACCGAACTCAACCAGATTCTCCCCACATCACCAGCAATTTGCGGGCATATCCCAATTCGGGAAAATTTGTTTCTGAGCTATAGCGCTGACTGACGTGAAATGTCGTGCGGCCCCGTGATGCTGTTGAACGTCAAATGACGTCATCAGGAGCGTAACGCACCCATAAAGCACAACATCGGGCAGAACGCCAACTGATGAGATTTTCTGAATGAGAACAAAGAGAAATGTATCAGTCCGTTTGCTCATGCAAAGACTAACAATCCATTAAAATAGTAAGCGCTCCGGACAATTTTTCATGGATTATTTTCTGAACATTTTTCTTTGGCAAAGATGATGAATTTTGATGGTAAGGAAAATTACTTCTGGTTCTCAGTAAAATCCTTTCGTAATACTATGTAATCAAGAAGTTTATGGCGGGTAAAAATAACGTCCTACATTCACCAATAATATGTAAATAAACCCATCTATAGATGGAAAAAATAGGTTATGGCAATTATCATTGCATCATTCCCTTTTCGAATGAGTTTCTATTATGCAACAACCTGTAGTTCGCGTTGGCGAATGGCTTGTTACTCCGTCCATAAACCAAATTAGCCGCAATGGGCGTCAACTTACCCTTGAGCCGAGATTAATCGATCTTCTGGTTTTCTTTGCTCAACACAGTGGCGAAGTACTTAGCAGGGATGAACTTATCGATAATGTCTGGAAGAGAAGTATTGTCACCAATCACGTTGTGACGCAGAGTATCTCAGAACTACGTAAGTCATTAAAAGATAATGATGAAGATAGTCCTGTCTATATCGCTACTGTACCAAAGCGCGGCTATAAATTAATGGTGCCGGTTATCTGGTACAGCGAAGAAGAGGGAGAGGAAATAATGCTATCTTCGCCTCCCCCTATACCAGAGGCGGTTCCTGCCACAGATTCTCCCTCCCACAGTCTTAACATTCAAAACACCACAACGCCACCTGAACAATCCCCAGTTAAAAGCAAACGATTCACTACCTTTTGGGTATGGTTTTTTTTCCTGTTGTCGTTAGGTATCTGTGTCGCACTGGTAGCGTTTTCAAGTCTTGAAACACGTCTTCCTATGAGTAAATCGCGCATTTTGCTCAATCCACGCGATATTGACATTAATATGGTTAATAAGAGTTGTAACAGCTGGAGTTCTCCGTATCAGCTCTCTTACGCGATAGGCGTGGGTGATTTGGTGGCGACATCACTTAACACCTTCTCCACCTTTATGGTGCATGACAAAATCAACTACAACATTGATGAACCGAGCAGTTCCGGTAAAACATTATCTATTGCGTTTGTTAATCAGCGCCAATACCGTGCTCAACAATGCTTTATGTCGGTAAAATTGGTAGACAATGCAGATGGTTCAACCATGCTGGATAAACGTTATGTCATCACTAACGGTAATCAGCTGGCGATTCAAAATGATTTGCTCCAGAGTTTATCAAAAGCGTTAAACCAACCGTGGCCACAACGAATGCAGGAGATGCTCCAGCAAATTTTGCCGCATCGTGGTGCGTTATTAACTAATTTTTATCAGGCACATGATTATTTACTGCATGGTGATGATAAATCATTGGATCGTGCCAGTGAATTATTAGGTGAGATTGTTCAATCATCCCCAGAATTTACCTACGCGAGAGCAGAAAAAGCATTAGTTGATATCGTGCGCCATTCTCAACATCCTTTAGACGAAAAACAATTAGCAGCACTGAACACAGAAATAGATAACATTGTTACACTGCCGGAATTGAACAACCTGTCCATTATATATCAAATAAAAGCGGTCAGTGCCCTGGTAAAAGGTAAAACAGATGAGTCTTATCAGGCGATAAATACCGGCATTGATCTTGAAATGTCCTGGCTAAATTATGTGTTGCTTGGCAAGGTTTATGAAATGAAGGGGATGAACCGGGAAGCAGCTGATGCATATCTCACCGCCTTTAATTTACGCCCAGGGGCAAACACCCTTTACTGGATTGAAAATGGTATATTCCAGACTTCTGTTCCTTATGTTGTACCTTATCTCGACAAATTTCTCGCTTCAGAATAAGTAACTCCCGGGTTGATTCATGCTCGGGAATATTTGTTGTTGAGTTTTTGTATGTTCCCGTTGGTATAATATGTTGCGGCAATTTATTTGCCGCATAATTTTTATTACATAAATTTAACCAGAGAATGTCACGCAATGCATTGTAAACATTGAATGTTTATCTTTTCATGATATCAACTTGCGATCCTGATGTGTTAATAAAAAACCTCAAGTTCTCACTTACAGAAACTTTTGTGTTATTTCACCTAATCTTTAGGATTAATCCTTTTTTCGTGAGTAATCTTAGCGCCAGTTTGGTCTGGTCAGGAAATAGTTATACATCATGACCCGGACTCCAAATTCAAAAATGAAATTAGGAGAAGAGCATGAGTTCTGCCAAGAAGATCGGGCTATTTGCCTGTACCGGTGTTGTTGCCGGTAATATGATGGGGAGCGGTATTGCATTATTACCTGCGAACCTAGCAAGTATCGGTGGTATTGCTATCTGGGGTTGGATTATCTCTATTATTGGTGCAATGTCGCTGGCATATGTATATGCCCGACTGGCAACAAAAAACCCGCAACAAGGTGGCCCAATTGCGTATGCCGGAGAAATTTCCCCTGCATTTGGTTTTCAGACAGGTGTTCTTTATTACCATGCTAACTGGATTGGTAACCTGGCAATTGGTATTACCGCTGTATCTTATCTTTCCACCTTCTTCCCAGTATTAAATGATCCTGTTCCGGCGGGTATCGCCTGTATTGCTATCGTCTGGGTATTTACCTTTGTGAATATGCTCGGCGGTACCTGGGTAAGCCGTTTAACCACGATTGGTCTGGTGCTGGTTCTTATTCCTGTGGTGATGACTGCTATTGTTGGCTGGCATTGGTTTGATGCAGCAACTTATGCAGCTAACTGGAATACTGCGGATACCACTGATGGTCATGCGATCATTAAAAGTATTCTGCTCTGCCTGTGGGCCTTCGTGGGTGTTGAATCCGCAGCAGTAAGTACTGGTATGGTTAAAAACCCGAAACGTACCGTTCCGCTGGCAACCATGCTGGGTACTGGTTTAGCAGGTATTGTTTACATCGCTGCGACTCAGGTGCTTTCCGGTATGTATCCGTCTTCTGTAATGGCGGCTTCCGGTGCTCCGTTTGCAATCAGTGCTTCAACTATCCTCGGTAACTGGGCTGCGCCACTGGTTTCTGCATTCACCGCCTTTGCGTGCCTGACTTCTCTGGGCTCCTGGATGATGTTGGTAGGCCAGGCAGGTGTACGTGCCGCTAACGACGGTAACTTCCCGAAAGTTTATGGTGAAGTCGACAGCAACGGTATTCCGAAAAAAGGTCTGCTGCTGGCTGCAGTGAAAATGACTGCCCTGATGATCCTCATCACTCTGATGAACTCTGCCGGTGGTAAAGCCTCTGACCTGTTCGGTGAACTGACCGGTATCGCAGTACTGCTGACTATGCTGCCGTACTTCTACTCTTGCGTTGACCTGATTCGTTTTGAAGGCGTTAACATCCGCAACTTTGTCAGCCTGATCTGCTCTGTACTGGGTTGCGTGTTCTGCTTCATCGCGCTGATGGGCGCAAGCTCCTTCGAGCTGGCAGGTACCTTCATCGTCAGCCTGATTATCCTGATGTTCTACGCTCGCAAAATGCACGAGCGCCAGAGCCACTCAATGGATAACCACACAGCGTCTAACGCACATTAATTAAAAGTATTTTCCGAGGCTCCTCCTTTCATTTTGTCCCATGTGTTGGGAGGGGCCTTTTTTACCTGGAGATATGACTATGAACGTTATTGCAATATTGAATCACATGGGGGTTTATTTTAAAGAAGAACCCATCCGTGAACTTCATCGCGCGCTTGAACGTCTGAACTTCCAGATTGTTTACCCGAACGACCGTGACGACTTATTAAAACTGATCGAAAACAATGCGCGTCTGTGCGGCGTTATTTTTGACTGGGATAAATATAATCTCGAGCTGTGCGAAGAAATTAGCAAAATGAACGAGAACCTGCCGTTGTACGCGTTCGCTAATACGTATTCCACTCTCGATGTAAGCCTGAATGACCTGCGTTTACAGATTAGCTTCTTTGAATATGCGCTGGGTGCTGCTGATGATATTGCTAACAAGATCAAGCAGACCACTGACGAATATATCAACACTATTCTGCCTCCGCTGACCAAAGCACTGTTTAAATATGTTCGTGAAGGTAAATATACTTTCTGTACTCCTGGTCACATGGGTGGTACTGCATTCCAGAAAAGCCCGGTAGGTAGCCTGTTCTATGATTTCTTTGGTCCGAACACCATGAAATCTGATATTTCCATTTCAGTATCTGAATTGGGTTCTCTGCTGGATCACAGTGGTCCACACAAAGAAGCAGAACAGTATATCGCTCGCGTCTTTAACGCAGACCGCAGCTACATGGTGACCAACGGTACTTCCACTGCGAACAAAATTGTTGGTATGTACTCTGCTCCGGCAGGCAGCACCATTCTGATTGACCGTAACTGCCACAAATCGCTGACCCACCTGATGATGATGAGCGATGTTACGCCAATCTATTTCCGCCCGACCCGTAACGCTTACGGTATTCTTGGTGGTATCCCACAGAGTGAATTCCAGCACGCTACCATTGCTAAGCGCGTGAAAGAAACACCAAACGCAACCTGGCCGGTACATGCTGTAATTACCAACTCTACCTATGATGGTCTGCTGTACAACACCGACTTCATCAAGAAAACACTGGATGTGAAATCCATCCACTTTGACTCCGCGTGGGTGCCTTACACCAACTTCTCACCGATTTACGAAGGTAAATGCGGTATGAGCGGTGGCCGTGTAGAAGGGAAAGTGATTTACGAAACCCAGTCTACTCACAAACTGCTGGCGGCGTTCTCTCAGGCTTCCATGATCCACGTTAAAGGTGACGTAAACGAAGAAACCTTTAACGAAGCCTACATGATGCACACCACCACCTCTCCGCACTACGGTATCGTGGCGTCCACTGAAACCGCTGCGGCGATGATGAAAGGCAATGCAGGTAAACGTCTGATCAATGGTTCCATTGAACGTGCGATCAAATTCCGTAAAGAGATCAAACGTCTGAGAACGGAATCTGATGGCTGGTTCTTTGATGTATGGCAGCCGGATCATATCGATACGACTGAATGCTGGCCGCTGCGTTCTGACAGCACCTGGCACGGCTTCAAAAACATCGATAACGAGCACATGTATCTTGACCCGATCAAAGTCACCCTGCTGACTCCGGGGATGGAAAAAGACGGCACCATGAGCGACTTTGGTATTCCGGCCAGCATCGTGGCGAAATACCTCGACGAACATGGCATCGTTGTTGAGAAAACCGGTCCGTATAACCTGCTGTTCCTGTTCAGCATCGGTATCGATAAGACCAAAGCACTGAGCCTGCTGCGTGCTCTGACTGACTTCAAACGTGCGTTCGATCTGAACCTGCGTGTGAAAAACATGCTGCCGTCTCTGTATCGTGAAGATCCTGAATTCTATGAAAACATGCGTATTCAGGAACTGGCTCAGAATATCCACAAACTGATTGTTCACCACAATCTGCCGGATCTGATGTATCGCGCATTTGAAGTTCTGCCGACTATGGTAATGACTCCGTATGCTGCGTTCCAGAAAGAGCTGCACGGTATGACCGAAGAAGTTTACCTCGACGAAATGGTAGGTCGTATTAACGCCAATATGATCCTTCCGTATCCGCCGGGAGTTCCTCTGGTAATGCCGGGTGAAATGATCACCGAAGAAAGCCGTCCGGTTCTGGAGTTCCTGCAGATGCTGTGTGAAATCGGCGCTCACTATCCGGGCTTTGAAACCGATATTCACGGTGCATACCGTCAGGCTGATGGCCGCTATACCGTTAAGGTATTGAAAGAAGAAAGCAAAAAATAATTAGCTCGTACAAGGGAAGTGGCTTGCCACTTCCCTTTTTTGCTCATAAGGAGAACACATGAAAACACCCTCACAGCCGCGCGCGATATACTATATCGTGGCGATCCAAATCTGGGAGTACTTCAGTTTTTACGGCATGCGTGCCTTACTCATTCTCTATCTCACCCATCAGCTTGGTTTTGATGATAACCATGCCATCAGCCTGTTCAGCGCATATGCTTCTCTGGTTTACGTTACCCCTATTCTCGGCGGCTGGCTTGCCGACCGCCTGCTCGGCAACCGCACTGCAGTGATTGCCGGCGCGCTGTTAATGACCCTTGGCCATGTGGTGCTGGGCATTGATACAAATTCAACCTTTAGCCTGTATCTGGCGCTGGCAATCATTATTTGTGGCTACGGTTTATTCAAATCAAACATCAGCTGTTTGCTTGGCGAGCTCTACGACGAGAACGATCATCGACGTGATGGCGGTTTTTCGCTGCTGTATGCTGCGGGCAATATCGGTTCTATCGCCGCGCCCATCGCCTGCGGCCTGGCTGCTCAGTGGTATGGATGGCATGTTGGCTTTGCCCTTGCGGGAGGCGGCATGTTTATCGGTTTGTTGATTTTCTTAAGTGGTCATCGTCATTTCCAGTCCACGCGTAGTATGGATAAAAAAGCGCTCACAAGCGTCAAATTTGCCTTACCAGTATGGAGCTGGTTAGTGGTGATGCTCTGTTTAGCCCCAGTATTTTTTACCCTGCTGCTGGAGAACGACTGGTCCGGATATTTGCTGGCGATCGTTTGCCTCATTGCCGCACAAATCATTGCCCGCATGATGATCAAATTCCCCGAACACCGCCGTGCTCTTTGGCAAATTGTATTGTTGATGTTTGTCGGGACGTTGTTCTGGGTACTGGCACAACAGGGCGGCAGTACCATCAGCTTGTTTATCGATCGCTTTGTGAATCGTCAGGCATTCAATATTGAAGTACCTACAGCACTATTCCAGTCGGTGAATGCCATTGCGGTGATGCTCGCTGGGGTTGTTCTGGCCTGGCTGGCGTCGCCAGAAAGCCGCGGCAATTCAGCATTGCGCGTCTGGCTGAAGTTTGCCTTTGGCTTACTGCTGATGGCTTGTGGCTTTATGTTGCTGGCATTTGATGCCCGACATGCAGCGGCTGGCGGTCAAGCGTCAATGGGCGTGATGATATCCGGGCTGGCGCTAATGGGCTTTGCTGAACTCTTTATTGACCCGGTGGCGATTGCGCAAATCACGCGTCTGAAAATGTCTGGCGTATTAACCGGTATTTATATGCTGGCAACAGGCGCAGTCGCCAACTGGCTGGCAGGCGTCGTGGCACAGCAGACGACAGAGTCGCAAATTAGCGGTATGGCAATTGCCGCTTACCAGCGATTCTTTTCTCAGATGGGAGAGTGGACGTTGGCTTGTGTCGCGATCATCGTGGTATTGGCCTTTGCTACCCGTTTTCTGTTTAGCACGCCGACGAATATGATACAGGAGAGCAACGATTAACTGTCGTAAAAACAATTGGTTATGAATAAAATAACTTTCAGTTTATCACACTAGCAAATCGAGATTAATAAGTCATTTAAACCATTTTATGGTTATTTATTAGTGATATCAACTTGAGGTAAGCGTTAGTTTCGATAAGATAAACTGAGTTATTAATAGTCGAGGCAGATAATACAGTGTACCGATCTGTCTCTTTATCTACGCTAAATTGAAAGCTGGATTTAGAGGAACCAAAATGTCTGAACGAGAAACACGGGGAGCCAATGAGGCTATTGATTTTAACGATGAACTGAGAAATCGCCGCGAAAAACTGGCGGCACTACGTCAGCAAGGTGTGGCGTTTCCCAATGATTTTCGCCGCGACCATACCTCTGACCAGTTGCACGAAGAGTTTGATGCGAAGGATAACCAGGAACTGGAATCCTTAAACATTGAAGTCTCGGTTGCTGGCCGAATGATGACCCGTCGTATTATGGGGAAAGCCTCCTTTGTAACGTTGCAGGATGTCGGTGGCCGTATTCAACTGTACGTTGCAAGAGATAGCCTGCCAGAAGGTGTTTATAACGATCAGTTTAAAAAATGGGATCTGGGTGACATTATCGGTGCCCGCGGTACGCTGTTTAAGACGCAAACGGGTGAGCTTTCCATTCACTGTACTGAGCTGCGCCTGCTGACTAAAGCACTACGTCCTTTACCAGATAAATTCCATGGTCTGCAGGATCAGGAAGTCCGTTATCGTCAACGTTATCTGGACCTCATCGCTAACGATAAATCCCGTCAAACGTTTGTTGTCCGTTCAAAAATTCTGGCCGCTATCCGTCAGTTCATGGTCGCGCGCGGCTTTATGGAAGTAGAAACCCCGATGATGCAGGTAATTCCAGGTGGGGCATCTGCTCGCCCGTTTATTACCCATCATAACGCTCTGGATTTAGATATGTACCTGCGTATCGCGCCGGAGCTGTATCTGAAACGTCTGGTTGTAGGCGGTTTTGAACGGGTATTCGAAATCAACCGTAACTTCCGTAATGAAGGTATTTCTGTTCGCCATAATCCTGAGTTCACAATGATGGAACTCTACATGGCATATGCGGATTACCACGATTTGATTGAACTGACGGAGTCACTGTTCCGCACCCTGGCACAAGAGGTACTGGGTACCACTAAAGTCACTTATGGCGAGCATGTGTTTGATTTCGGCAAACCGTTTGAAAAACTCACCATGCGCGAAGCAATCAAAAAATATCGTCCAGAAACCGATATGGCGGATCTGGATAATTTTGATGCTGCTAAAGCATTAGCTGAATCTATCGGTATTACGGTAGAGAAAAGCTGGGGACTGGGACGTATTGTTACGGAGATCTTTGATGAAGTGGCAGAAGCACATCTGATTCAGCCAACCTTTATTACGGAATATCCGGCAGAAGTGTCCCCGCTGGCGCGCCGTAATGATGTTAACCCGGAAATCACCGACCGTTTTGAATTCTTCATCGGTGGTCGTGAAATCGGTAATGGTTTTAGCGAATTAAACGACGCAGAAGATCAGGCTGAACGTTTCCAGGAACAGGTTAACGCTAAAGCTGCAGGTGACGACGAAGCCATGTTCTATGACGAAGATTACGTGACTGCGCTGGAATATGGTCTGCCGCCAACCGCTGGTCTGGGTATTGGTATCGACCGAATGATTATGCTGTTTACAAACAGTCATACTATTCGCGACGTTATTCTCTTCCCGGCGATGCGCCCACAGAAATAAATTTCACTTTAATGAACGAAGCAGTCAGGCGACTGCTTCGTTCGTCATTCCGCAAATCCAGTTTTGAGGAGAGACGCTTCGTTTCAAGATAACCAGCGGGTCCACTCAACTACAGCTCCTAAAAGAGAGAAAAAAGTAATGCCACAGGAAGACTCATTGGCCAGGTTATTCCGACCAGAAATGCACTAAGTAAACGAATATGTGTTTTCTCATGTGAGATAAACCAGATAATGACAAAGGATATGTTCACACCAATCACATAAAAAATTAATATTTTAGAGAATAGTGCCATTTTTTATGTTCTTCTTATCCTTCCTGGCTACTTGTAAAACTGACGGAAATAGTCATCAACTGTCATAATGCTGAGGTCAAAATCAATATCCGGTAAGTCTAAGCATTTGAGCCTGATTAAATCTTCGATTTCACTTGCGGCTAACGATGTCGTTATTGCGAAGGAGTTTTCATTCAATTGTCGTGGTATCCCATATTCATCAGCCACGATAGAGGAGAAATTCATATCATACATCAATGATCTTAACCTTAAGAACACTGAGGAATAAGATGATGGATAATCAAAAGAAACAACATAAGTATTGAACTTGTTTTTACCTTCCATAATATGACTCCTATCAATATTGAACGCTCTGGGGACGCAAAACTTATTAACCCCGAATGATGATTCTCATATAGGAGATATTCTTTTTTTTTGCTCAGTAAAGGGGATGACTTGGGACAAAAAAACGCTCTCTCTGACCATTCTTTGTGCATCCCCCTACCCTTCAGATGCTCTCCTGCATCACACCGCGGAGAGCATGAAAAATATCGTGACTCTGTACTCTCCCATCAACTGCGAATATCATCATACTCCCGTGTTTTATCAAATTCGTGTTTCGCAAATGGGCATAGTGGGATAATTTTTCGTTTTTCCCGACGCATTTTTTCCACGACTTTCGCAACCAGCTGTTTACCAATCCCTTGCCCTTTCAGGCTTTCATCGACATCGGTATGTTCGATAATCGCTAAATTCTCTCCGGTCGGCACAAAGACAATTTCAGCGATTTGCTTGCCTTGTTCGTCATTAATGTAAAATTTATTGTGGCCTTCGCGTATTTCCATTTTACCCTCGCTTATTTATGACGGTATTTCAGCGCGCCACTCGGGCACGTATCAATCACTTTAACCACAGTGGCAACGTCGACTTCATCCGGCATGATCCACGGCTTTCGTTTGAGATTAAATAACTTGCCGTTGCCACGTACGCAATTGCCAGAATGCTGACATATCGCAGTGTTAAAATAGACATCGATATTTTCGCCGGTATAACAGCGATAACCCCCGTCCAGTAGCGCCCGATCCATGACCTTCCCTCTCTCATCAGTATGATTATCGCTATAAGCATAGCCCCGGAATCTTCATACAGCACTGGCAGTTTCCGTTGCCAGAGTCTCTTCCCCTATATAGCCAATCATTCTTACTCCCTTTGAATTACCCGCCTCATCAGAGATAATGCTTAAGAAATTTGTCACACAAGGAAGCTGATGAGACATTCATTGCCCTACCGTATGTTACGCAAACGTCCGATGAAATTGAGTACCACTGTGATCTTAATGGTCAGCGCGGTACTGTTCTCGGTGCTATTGGTGGTGCATCTGATTTACTTCTCGCAAATCAGTGATATGACGCGAGACGGGCTAGCTAACAAGGCACTGGCAGTAGCGCGTACCCTCGCCGACTCGCCGGAAATCCGTCAGGGCTTGCAGAAAAAACCGCAGGAGAGTGGAATCCAGGCCATCGCGGAAGCCGTGCGCAAACGCAACGATCTGCTGTTTATTGTCGTTACCGATATGCAAAGCCTTCGCTACTCGCATCCTGAAGCCCAGCGTATTGGTCAGCCATTTAAAGGTGATGACATCCTTAAAGCGCTGAATGGCGAAGAAAATGTCGCTATCAATCGCGGTTTTCTGGCGCAGGCTTTACGCGTATTTACCCCCATCTACGATGAAAATCATAAACAAATTGGCGTGGTGGCGATCGGCCTTGAGTTAAGCCGCGTGACCCAACAGATCAATGACAGTCGCTGGAGCATTATCTGGTCGGTACTATTTGGCATGCTGGTCGGACTGATCGGCACATGCATTCTGGTTAACGTACTGAAAAAAATCCTTTTCGGCCTGGAACCCTACGAAATCTCCACACTGTTTGAGCAACGCCAGGCCATGTTGCAGTCCATCAAAGAAGGCGTCGTTGCCGTGGACGATCGCGGCGAGGTCACGCTGATCAACGATGCCGCACAAGAATTGCTGAATTACCGTAAGTCGCAGGACGATGAGAAACTGTCGACGCTAAGCCACTCGTGGTCACAGGTGGTAGATGTCTCGGAAGTGTTACGCGACGGAACCCCACGCCGCGACGAAGAGATTACGATTAAGGACCGACTATTACTGATCAACACCGTTCCGGTGCGCAGTAATGGCGTTATCATCGGTGCCATTTCAACCTTCAGGGACAAAACTGAAGTACGTAAACTGATGCAGCGACTCGACGGTCTGGTCAACTATGCTGACGCACTTCGTGAACGATCCCACGAATTTATGAATAAATTGCATGTGATTCTCGGATTATTGCATCTGAAGAGTTATAAGCAGTTGGAAGATTACATTCTCAAAACAGCCAATAACTATCAGGAAGAGATTGGCTCTCTGCTGGGTAAGATCAAATCTCCGGTTATCGCTGGTTTTTTAATCAGCAAGATTAACCGCGCGACCGATTTAGGCCATACGCTGATTTTAAACAGTGAAAGCCAGCTGCCAGACAGCGGTAGTGAGGATCAGGTCGCGACGCTGATTACCACGTTGGGAAATCTGATAGAAAACGCGCTGGAGGCATTAGGACCGGAACCCGGTGGCGAAATTAGCGTAACATTGCACTACCGTCACGGCTGGCTGCACTGCGAAGTTAACGATGATGGACCGGGGATCGCACCCGACAAAATCGATCACATTTTTGACAAAGGTGTCTCGACAAAAGGAAGCGAGCGAGGCGTCGGTTTAGCACTTGTCAAACAACAGGTAGAAAATCTCGGCGGCAGCATCGCCGTGGAATCGGAACCCGGGATTTTCACACAATTTTTTGTCCAGATACCCTGGGACGGGGAGAGGTCGAACAGATGATCAATGTATTAATTATCGATGACGACGCAATGGTCGCGGAGCTGAATCGCCGATACGTGGCACAAATCCCGGGCTTTCAATGCTGTGGAACGGCTTCGACGCTGGAGAAAGCCAAAGAGATTATCTTCAATAGCGATACGCCTATCGACCTGATATTGCTAGATATCTATATGCAAAAAGAGAACGGGCTCGATTTACTGCCTGTCCTGCATAACGCGCGTTGCAAAAGTGATGTGATTGTCATCTCCTCCGCTGCCGATGCAGTAACCATTAAAGATTCGCTGCATTACGGTGTTGTGGATTACCTGATCAAACCCTTCCAGGCTTCCCGCTTTGAAGAGGCGCTCACCGGCTGGCGGCAAAAGAAAATGGCGCTGGAAAAACATCAGTATTATGACCAGGCCGAGCTTGATCAGCTAATCCACGGCAGCAGCTCCAACGAGCAGGATCCTCGTCGCTTGCCAAAAGGCTTAACGCCGCAGACGTTACGCACGCTGTGCCAGTGGATTGACGCGCATCAGGACTATGAGTTTTCAACCGACGAGCTGGCTAACGAGGTTAACATCTCGCGTGTTTCCTGCCGTAAATACCTTATCTGGCTGGTCAACTGCCACATATTGTTCACCAGTATCCATTATGGCGTCACGGGGCGTCCGGTTTACCGTTACCGTATTCAGGCAGAACACTACTCACTACTGAAACAATATTGCCAATAACGGATCGCTGGTTATCTGTAAGTAATAATTATTACCGTAATGCAAAATCCCCCTGGCACAAGTTACATCGTTCATCAGTAAAACTTGTGCCAGATCAAATATAATTATCCCTCCATCATCGCTAAAAATTAATATCTCTTCAGATGAACGGTGTTTTTAATTTCAAAACGCTAACAAAAGTTAATTAACTATTATGTCACCCACATTATGTGTATTTTTACCCACAAATGGGTAGATCAGATTAATCTATAAACCTAATGATACCTGCCCTGAGAACAAAAAACAGACCGATAAATATCAATAAGATAACAGCAAACAAAACATTAACATCTGCGCTGTACAAACTATAAACCCATCGCCAGAGAGTCTTTCTCTCTGAAAAAGCCGCTTATCACAGTGCATAAATTTGCCGCTGCTTTAATCAGCCAATATTCACTGTGAGGTATTTGCTCAAGCCGGTAACGACCAAACGGATATTTAGTCAGGCTCTGAAAACAGTTCATACAAAACAGAACGTGACTGTGATCTATTCAGCAAAAATTTAAATAGGATTATCGCGAGGGTTCACACATGTTATTTACTATCCAACTTATCATAATACTGATATGTCTGTTTTATGGTGCCAGAAAGGGGGGTATCGCGCTGGGTTTATTAGGCGGTATCGGTCTGGTCATTCTGGTCTTCGTCTTCCACCTTCAGCCAGGTAAACCACCGGTTGATGTCATGCTGGTTATCATTGCGGTGGTGGCGGCATCGGCGACCTTGCAAGCTTCGGGCGGTCTTGATGTCATGCTGCAAATTGCCGAGAAGCTGCTGCGTCGCAACCCGAAATATGTCTCAATTGTCGCGCCGTTTGTGACCTGTACGCTGACCATTCTTTGCGGTACGGGTCATGTGGTTTACACCATTCTGCCGATCATCTACGACGTTGCTATTAAGAACAACATCCGTCCGGAACGTCCGATGGCGGCAAGTTCTATCGGTGCACAGATGGGGATTATCGCCAGTCCGGTGTCGGTTGCGGTCGTATCTTTGGTTGCGATGCTGGGTAATGTCACCTTTGATGGTCGCCATCTTGAGTTCCTCGACCTGCTGGCAATCACCATTCCATCGACGTTAATCGGTATCCTGGCGATCGGTATCTTCAGCTGGTTCCGCGGTAAAGATCTGGATAAAGACGAAGAGTTCCAAAAATTCATCTCCGTACCGGAAAACCGTGAGTATGTTTACGGTGATACCGCGACGCTGCTGGATAAAAAACTGCCGAAAAGCAACTGGCTGGCAATGTGGATCTTCCTCGGGGCAATCGCTGTAGTCGCCCTTCTTGGTGCTGATTCGGACCTGCGTCCATCCTTCGGCGGCAAACCGCTGTCGATGGTACTGGTTATTCAGATGTTTATGCTGCTGACCGGGGCGCTGATTATTATCCTGACCAAAACCAATCCCGCGTCTATCTCAAAAAACGAAGTCTTCCGTTCCGGTATGATCGCCATCGTGGCGGTGTACGGTATCGCATGGATGGCTGAAACCATGTTCGGTGCGCATATGTCTGAAATTCAGGGCGTACTGGGTGAAATGGTGAAAGAGTATCCGTGGGCCTATGCCATTGTTCTGCTGCTGGTTTCCAAGTTTGTAAACTCTCAGGCTGCGGCGCTGGCGGCGATTGTTCCGGTCGCGCTGGCGATCGGCGTTGATCCGGCATACATCGTGGCTTCAGCACCGGCTTGCTACGGTTATTACATCCTGCCGACTTATCCGAGCGATCTGGCAGCGATTCAGTTTGACCGTTCCGGCACCACCCACATCGGTCGCTTCGTCATCAACCACAGCTTTATTCTGCCGGGGTTGATTGGTGTGAGCGTATCGTGCGTCTTCGGCTGGATCTTCGCCGCGATGTACGGGTTCTTATAAATGCACTTTGCGTGCCGCCCGTGACTACGCGGCACGCCATTTTCGAATAACAAATACAGAGTTACAGGCTGGAAGCTATGTCAAACAAACCCTTTATCTACCAGGCACCTTTCCCGATGGGGAAAGACAATACCGAATACTATCTACTCACTTCTGATTACGTTAGCGTTGCCGACTTCGACGGCGAAACCATCCTGAAAGTGGAACCAGAAGCCCTGACCCTGCTGGCGCAGCAAGCCTTTCACGACGCTTCTTTCATGCTCCGCCCGGCACACCAGAAACAGGTTGCGGCTATTCTTCACGATCCAGAAGCCAGCGAAAACGACAAGTACGTGGCGCTGCAATTCTTAAGAAACTCCGAAATCGCCGCTAAAGGCGTGCTGCCGACCTGCCAGGATACCGGCACCGCGATCATCGTCGGTAAAAAAGGTCAGCGCGTGTGGACCGGTGGCGGTGATGAAGAAGCGCTGTCGAAAGGCGTCTATAACACCTATATCGAAGATAACCTGCGCTATTCACAGAACGCGCCGCTGGACATGTATAAAGAGGTCAACACCGGCACGAACCTGCCTGCGCAAATCGACCTGTACGCGGTAGATGGCGATGAGTACAAATTCCTCTGTGTCGCTAAAGGCGGCGGCTCTGCCAACAAAACGTATCTCTACCAGGAAACCAAAGCCCTGCTGACGCCCGGCAAACTGAAAAACTTCCTCGTCGAGAAAATGCGTACCCTCGGTACTGCAGCCTGCCCGCCGTACCATATCGCGTTTGTGATTGGCGGTACGTCTGCGGAAACCAACCTGAAAACCGTCAAGTTAGCAAGCGCTCACTATTACGATGAACTGCCGACGGAAGGGAACGAACATGGTCAGGCGTTCCGCGATATCCAGCTGGAACAGGAACTGCTGGAAGAGGCCCAGAAACTCGGTCTTGGCGCGCAGTTTGGCGGTAAATACTTCGCGCACGACATCCGCGTTATCCGTCTGCCACGTCACGGCGCATCCTGCCCGGTAGGCATGGGAGTCTCCTGCTCCGCTGACCGTAACATTAAAGCGAAAATCAACCGCGAAGGTATCTGGATCGAAAAACTGGAACACAATCCAGGCCAGTACATTCCAGAAGAACTGCGTCAGGCAGGTGAAGGCGAAGCAGTGAAAGTCGACCTTAACCGCCCGATGAAAGAGATCCTTGCCCAGCTTTCGCAATACCCGGTATCCACCCGCTTGTCGCTCACCGGCACCATTATCGTGGGTCGCGATATTGCACACGCCAAGCTGAAAGAGCTGATTGACGCCGGTAAAGAACTGCCGCAGTACATCAAAGATCACCCGATCTACTACGCGGGTCCGGCGAAAACGCCTGCCGGTTATCCATCAGGTTCACTTGGCCCAACCACCGCAGGTCGTATGGACTCCTACGTGGATCTGCTGCAATCCCACGGCGGCAGCATGATCATGCTGGCGAAAGGTAACCGCAGCCAGCAGGTTACCGACGCGTGCCATAAACACGGCGGCTTCTACCTCGGTAGCATCGGCGGTCCGGCGGCGGTACTGGCGCAGCAGAGCATCAAGCATCTGGAATGCGTCGCTTATCCGGAGCTGGGTATGGAAGCTATCTGGAAAATCGAAGTAGAAGATTTCCCGGCGTTTATCCTGGTCGATGACAAAGGTAACGACTTCTTCCAGCAGATCGTCAACAAACAGTGCGCGAACTGCACTAAGTAACCTCTTCGGCCCAGCGCCTGGCAGCATGCTGCCAGGTGATCCCCCTGGGCCACCTCTTTTGCGATTGTAATTTCACGCTTACTGGTCAATAGTCAGTATTTTCCCTGACTTGCGAACTCACCATGACCCGCACACTCAAGCCGTTAATTCTTAACACCGGCGCACTGGCGCTAACGTTAATCCTGATTTATACCGGCATTTCGGCCCATGACAAACTCACCTGGCTGATGGAAGTGACACCGGTGATTATTGTCGTGCCGCTACTGCTTGCCACCGCTAAACGTTACCCGTTAACGCCGCTGCTCTATACGCTCATTTTCTTTCACGCCATCATCCTGATGGTCGGCGGGCAATACACCTACGCGAAAGTCCCCGTTGGTTTTGAGGTGCAGGAATGGCTGGGGTTGAGCCGTAATCCGTATGATAAACTGGGGCATTTTTTCCAGGGGCTGGTGCCTGCACTGGTGGCACGAGAGATCCTCGTGCGCGGGATGTACGTTCGCGGGCGTAAAATGGTGGCGTTTCTGGTCTGTTGTGTCGCGCTGGCGATAAGCGCGATGTATGAGTTAATCGAGTGGTGGGCAGCGCTGGCAATGGGCCAGGGCGCAGATGATTTTCTCGGTACTCAAGGCGACCCGTGGGATACGCAATCCGATATGTTCTGCGCACTACTGGGCGCATTAACGACGGTGATATTCCTCGCCCGCTTTCATTGCCGCCAGCTACGGCGCTTTGGCTTAATCACCAGAGCGCCGGAAGCGATTACCCCTTAACGGTGCAACCAGCCTGGCAGCCAGTCGCCGTGGGCGGCAATCAGGTCGTCAACAAGAGCATATATTTCGTCAATGCCCAGCACGGCGGCAGTATGCGGGTCCATCATCGCGGCGTGGTAAACACGGTCGCGATTTTCCGTAAGAATAGCTTCTGTCAGCAGCGTCTGTACGTTGATGTTGGTTTGCATCAGGGCGGCCAGATGCGAAGGTAGCGTACCGGCTTTGGTCGGCTGAATGCCATTAGCATCAACCAGACAGGCCACTTCCACGCAACATCCTTGTGGCAGGTTATCAATCAAGCCATCGTTACGGACATTGCCATAAATCACACTCGGCTCGCCAGTCCAGATAGCGTTCATGATTGTGCTGGCATATTCCCGTGACGGTTTAATATCAATCCGGGAGGCGTTTTTATACTCCTCCAGCTCTTTATGCCAGTTCGCCAGCTGCTCGACGCAGCGTTTCGGGTACTCATCCAGCGGTACTTTATAACGCTCAATCAAATCCTCACGACCTGGCTTAATAAACCACGGTGTGTACTCAGCAAAATGTTCTGACGATTCTGTGACGAAGTAGCCCAGCTTTTTGAACATTTCGTAACGCACAATATTCTGGCAGCGAGTATTACCATGAATATTTGGCTTCGGTGCCTGCCCTGCTTCATAAGCCGCCAGCAGTTCCGGGTAGAGATTCACGTAACTGCCGTCGGCGGTTTTGCGCTCCAGTTCCAGGTAAAACGCCATATGGTTGATACCTGCGCAACGGTAACGCAGCGTAGCCGGGTCGATATTGAGGTCACGCGCCAGCTCTTCCGCCGTTCCCTGCACCGAATGGCACAGCCCTACCTGCTTGATATGCGGATAGCGGGCATACATCGCCCAGGTATTCATCGCCATTGGATTAACGTAGTTGAGCATGGTGGCATCGGGGCAGACTTCCGTCATGTCCTCGCAAATCTGCCACAGGTGCGGAATGGTACGTAGCGCACGCATAATGCCGCCCGGCCCCAGCGTATCGGCAATGGTTTGTTCCAGACCATGCCGCTTACAGACCTCGAAATCAGTCACCGTGCAAGGTTCATAACCGCCAATCTGAAATGCCACCACCACAAAATCAGCATCCTGTAAGGCTTCTTTCTGTTGGGTGTGGCAGGTGATTTTGCCGCTGGCCCCTGCTGAATCCATCAGCTTACGCACCACAATGTGCGACTCTTCCAGGCGGGTGGGATCGATATCCATCAGGGCAATATGCGCCGTTTTCAGCGCCTCTCGATGGAACACATCACCAAGAATATTTTTAACGAAAATCGTCGAACCAGCGCCGATAAATGTAATTTTGGGTGCAGACATCATGCAGATCTCCTGGCTTGCTTGAATAACTTCATCATGGCAGGCGATATCGCAGAAAACCTCCGGTTTCCCGGTTGAGCATTCCCGAAAACTCAGATCCTAAGTGGCACATCAATAGATCTGAGTTTATGGGAATAAATTACCTGAAAAGCTGAATAATCGACCCAAATCTTCTCATCCGCTCTCCTCGCACCTCCAGGGAGAGGAATAAAACCGTGCGCCTGTTCGCAGTCATCCTCCCTCACTCCTGCCATAATTCTGATATTCCAGGAAAGAGAGTCATCCATGAATACAGATACGTTTATGTGCAGCAGCGACGAAAAGCAGACCCGTAGCCCACTGTCGCTGTATTCAGAATACCAGCGGATGGAAATTGAGTTTCGCGCACCGCATATCATGCCCACCAGCCACTGGCATGGTCAGGTCGAAGTGAATGTGCCTTTCGATGGCGATGTGGAATACCTGATCAACAATGAAAAAGTGAATATCAATCAGGGTCATATCACGCTGTTCTGGGCCTGTACACCGCACCAACTAACAGATACCGGAACCTGTCAGAGCATGGCGATTTTTAATCTGCCGATGCATCTGTTTCTCTCCTGGCCGCTGGATAAAGACCTGATTAACCACGTCACTCACGGCATGGTGATCAAATCACTGGCGACACAGCAACTTAGCCCGTTTGAAGTGCGCCGCTGGCAGCAGGAATTAAACAGTCAGAACGAGCAAATTCGCCAGCTCGCCATTGATGAAATTGGCCTGATGCTCAAGCGATTTAGCCTCTCTGGCTGGGAACCGATTCTGGTCAATAAAACCTCGCGCACACACAAAAACAGCGTCTCGCGCCATGCGCAATTTTATGTCAGCCAGATGCTGGGCTTTATTGCCGAAAACTATGATCAGGCGCTGACCATCAACGATGTGGCTGAGCACGTCAAACTTAACGCCAACTATGCAATGGGGATATTCCAGCGGGTCATGCAATTGACGATGAAACAGTACATTACCGCGATGCGCATCAACCACGTTCGCGCGTTACTGAGCGATACCGATAAAAGTATTCTCGATATTGCCCTGACGGCAGGCTTTCGTTCGAGTAGCCGTTTTTACAGCACGTTCGGCAAATATGTCGGCATGTCGCCGCAACAATACCGCAAACTTAGCCAACAGCGCCGCCAGACGTTTCCCGGCTAAAGACGATATCAGTATCAGCCAAAAAAATAGTTTAGCCGTCGATAATAAGCAGTGAAAATAATTTAAAATAATCACATAACGTGTTGTTTATAAAAATAAATATTTCAAAAATGTTTGTTTTTCACGCGCTTTACAGCCCGAAAAGGCCGGAAGATACTTGCCCGCAACGAAGATTCCTTCATAACCGGGTAAGCAATGATGAAAGTATTAATTGTTGAAAGCGAGTTTCTCCATCAAGACACCTGGGTCGGTAACGCCGTTGAGCGTCTGGCAGATGCTTTAAGCCAGCAAAATGTTACCGTGATTAAATCCACCTCCTTTGATGATGGTTTTGCCATTCTCTCTTCAAACGAAGCCATTGACTGCCTGATGTTCAGCTATCAAATGGAACATCCGGACGAACATCAAAACGTCAGACAATTGATCGGTAAGCTTCATGAGCGCCAACAAAACGTGCCGGTCTTCCTGTTGGGCGATCGGGAAAAAGCCCTCGCCGCAATGGATCGCGACCTGCTGGAGCTTGTCGATGAATTCGCCTGGATTCTGGAAGATACTGCCGACTTTATCGCCGGACGCGCCGTTGCCGCGATGACCCGCTACCGCCAGCAGCTATTGCCGCCACTGTTCAGCGCGCTGATGAAATATAGCGACATCCATGAATATTCCTGGGCAGCGCCAGGCCACCAGGGCGGCGTTGGTTTTACCAAAACACCCGCCGGACGTTTCTACCATGACTACTATGGTGAAAATCTGTTCCGCACCGACATGGGCATCGAACGCACTTCCCTCGGTTCTTTGCTTGACCATACTGGCGCATTTGGCGAAAGCGAAAGATATGCCGCACGCGTATTTGGTGCCGATCGCTCCTGGTCGGTAGTCGTCGGTACTTCCGGCTCTAACCGCACCATCATGCAGGCTTGCATGACCGATAACGATGTCGTGGTCGTTGACCGTAACTGCCATAAATCCATCGAACAAGGCTTGATGCTGACAGGCGCGAAACCGGTCTACATGGTGCCAAGCCGCAACCGCTACGGCATTATCGGGCCAATCTATCCGCAGGAAATGCAACCTGAAACCTTGCAGAAGAAAATCAGTGAAAGCCCGCTGACCAAAGACAAAGTCGGGCAAAAACCGTCTTACTGCGTGGTGACCAACTGTACCTATGACGGCGTGTGTTATAACGCTAAAGAAGCGCAGGATCTGCTGGAAAAAACCTCCGATCGTCTGCACTTTGACGAAGCCTGGTACGGCTATGCACGTTTCAACCCGATCTATGCCGATCACTATGCCATGCGCGGCGAACCTGGCGATCACAACGGTCCTACCGTTTTCGCCACCCACTCCACCCACAAACTGCTGAATGCGCTGTCCCAGGCCTCTTATATTCATGTACGTGAAGGTCGTGGGGCGATTAACTTCTCCCGCTTCAACCAGGCCTACATGATGCATGCCACCACCTCCCCGCTGTATGCCATCTGCGCATCCAACGACGTGGCAGTGTCGATGATGGACGGCAACAGCGGCCTGTCACTGACCCAGGAAGTGATCGACGAAGCGGTTGATTTCCGTCAGGCGATGGCGCGGCTGTATAAAGAGTTCACCGCTGACGGTAGCTGGTTCTTCAAACCGTGGAACAAAGAAGTCGTCACCGACCCACAAACCGGCAAAACCTATGACTTTGCTGACGCACCAACCAAACTGCTGACCACCGTTCAGGACTGCTGGGTCATGCATCCGGGCGAAAGCTGGCACGGCTTCAAAGATATTCCGGATAACTGGAGTATGCTCGACCCGATTAAAGTCAGCATCCTTGCTCCGGGAATGGGTGAAGATGGTGAACTGGAAGAAACCGGTGTTCCGGCGGCGCTGGTCACAGCCTGGCTTGGTCGCCACGGCATTGTGCCTACCCGTACCACTGACTTCCAGATTATGTTCCTGTTCTCTATGGGCGTGACCCGTGGGAAATGGGGGACTCTGGTTAACACCCTTTGCTCCTTCAAACGCCACTATGATGCCAACACACCGCTGGCGCAGGTGATGCCGGAACTTGTTGAACAATATCCTGACACTTACGCGAACATAGGGATTCACGATCTGGGTGACACCATGTTTGCCTGGCTGAAAGAAAACAACCCTGGCGCACGGTTGAATGAAGCCTATTCCGGCCTACCGGTGGCGGAAATCACCCCGCGTGAAGCGTACAACGCGATTGTCGACAACAATGTCGAACTGGTATCCATTGAAAATCTGCCAGGACGTATCGCGGCAAACTCAGTTATCCCGTATCCGCCAGGAATCCCGATGCTGCTGTCTGGTGAAAACTTCGGCGATAAAAACAGTCCGCAAGTAAGTTATTTACGCTCGCTGCAATCCTGGGACCATCATTTCCCTGGATTTGAACACGAAACAGAAGGGACAGAAATTATTGACGGTATTTACCACGTTATGTGTGTGAAAGCGTAACCACTATTCCGCTGAAGGCGTAATTGTTAAATAACATTACGCCGCCTGGCTTGAGGCCTTTTAAGTATGGCAACGTTTTCATAAAAATTGCTGCAAACAAAAAATGTCATGCTTTTTGCGCGGTCCCACCCCGCGCTTTTTTTTGCCTGTTATTTATCCTTTTTTTAGCCTGTAAAAAAATATGTACATGAGAAATTACTATAAAAATTTGTAATATTAGTAAAACTCGTTATTTTTATGCATGTTTATATTCATCATACAATTATATAACCATTTCCCGGTATCGCTTCGCTTTAGCGAGAACTGGTCTTTTATTCGCACTCAGGAGTACATGTATGAGGATTTGCAGCGACCAACCTTGTATTGTTTTATTGACTGAAAAAGATGTCTGGATAAGGGTGAATGGGAAAGAACCTATTAGCCTTAAAGCTAACCACATGGCGTTATTAAATTGTGAAAATAATATTATCGACGTCTCCTCTCTTAATAACACTTTGGTTGCTCATATTAGTCACGACATCATCAAAGATTACCTCCGGTTTCTGAATAAAGATCTCTCGCAAATACCAGTATGGCAACGTAGCGCTACGCCCATCCTCACCCTGCCATGCCTGACGCCAGACGTCTTTCGCGTTGCCGCGCAGCATAGCATGATGCCCGCTGAAACTGAGTCAGAAAAGGAACGAACACGTGCATTATTATTCACTGTGCTATCCCGTTTTCTCGACAGTAAAAAATTCCTTTCACTAATGATGTATATGTTACGTAATTGTGTAAGTGACAGCGTTTATCAAATTATTGAAAGCGATATCCACAAAGACTGGAATCTTAGTATGGTAGCCAGTTGTTTATGTCTTAGCCCAAGTCTGTTAAAGAAAAAGCTGAAAAGCGAAAACACCAGTTATAGCCAAATAATCACCACCTGCCGCATGCGTTATGCCGTAAATGAATTAATGATGGACGGTAAAAATATCTCTCAGGTATCACAGTCCTGCGGCTACAACAGTACGTCGTACTTTATTTCTGTCTTTAAAGACTTCTACGGTATGACGCCGCTGCATTATGTTAGTCAGCACAGAGAACGCACTGTCGCCTGATTTTTAACCTTAACGAAGAGCTATATTAATAACGGCATCAGCGATAACCCGGCCGATAATAATTCAACTATCGAATGCAGGCGTATGATATGACGTAATTTATTGTCACGAAGCTCGCCTTCGCAGGAGTTTAATTATGTCTTCGGATGCTGATGCTCACAAAGTGGGCTTAATCCCCGTCACCCTGATGGTGTCGGGGAATATTATGGGGTCAGGTGTTTTTCTGTTACCTGCAAACCTGGCCTCCACTGGCGGGATTGCCATTTATGGATGGTTGGTGACGATTATCGGTGCGCTGGGGCTCTCGATGGTATACGCCAAAATGTCGTTCCTCGACCCAAGTCCTGGTGGTTCTTACGCTTACGCCCGCCGCTGCTTTGGCCCGTTTCTCGGTTATCAAACCAACGTCCTCTACTGGCTGGCCTGCTGGATCGGCAATATCGCTATGGTGGTCATTGGCGTAGGATATTTAAGTTACTTCTTCCCGATTCTGAAAGATCCATTGGTATTAACCATCACCTGCGTCGTGGTGCTGTGGATCTTCGTCCTGCTGAACATTGTCGGTCCGAAAATGATCACCCGCGTACAGGCCGTTGCTACCGTGCTGGCGCTGATCCCCATCGTCGGGATTGCCGTATTTGGCTGGTTCTGGTTCCGTGGTGAAACCTATATGGCGGCATGGAACGTCAGCGGCCTGGGCACCTTCGGTGCGATTCAAAGTACCCTTAACGTTACGCTGTGGTCGTTCATCGGTGTGGAAAGTGCCTCCGTTGCCGCAGGTGTGGTGAAAAACCCGAAACGCAACGTCCCTATCGCCACCATTGGCGGGGTATTGATTGCTGCCGTTTGCTATGTACTTTCTACCACCGCGATTATGGGGATGATCCCTAATGCCGCACTGCGCGTTTCTGCTTCGCCATTCGGTGATGCCGCACGGATGGCGTTGGGTGACACCGCCGGGGCCATTGTTTCCTTCTGCGCAGCTGCGGGTTGCTTAGGTTCACTGGGCGGCTGGACGTTGCTGGCGGGTCAAACGGCGAAAGCCGCTGCCGATGACGGACTGTTCCCACCGATTTTTGCCCGTGTAAATAAAGCGGGCACGCCAGTGGCGGGGCTGATTATCGTCGGTATTTTGATGACCATCTTCCAGCTCAGTAGCATTTCGCCAAACGCGACCAAAGAATTCGGTCTGGTTTCTTCCGTGTCGGTCATCTTTACACTGGTGCCATATCTTTACACCTGTGCGGCGTTACTACTGCTCGGCCACGGTCACTTTGGTAAAGCACGCCCGGCATATCTGGCAGTGACTACCATTGCCTTCCTCTACTGCATCTGGGCCGTAGTAGGGTCCGGCGCGAAAGAGGTTATGTGGTCATTTGTCACTCTGATGGTAATCACCGCCATGTATGCGCTGAATTACAACCGGCTGCATAAAAACCCGTATCCCTTAGATGCACCAATAAGCAAAGATTAATTCCCCTTAATCAAGCAAACATAAAAGCCAACCTTAAGAACTTAAGGTTGGCTTAATTTTGCTTTGCGAGCATATGCGCACTTTGTTCGATGGAAACACCGTGATGTTGAAGCGCCTACTAAAAAGACCCTCTTTGAATTTACTCGCCTGGCTATTGTTAGCCGCTTTTTATATCTCTATCTGCCTGAATATTGCCTTTTTTAAACAGGTGTTGCAGGCGCTGCCGCTGGACTCGCTGCATAACGTACTGGTTTTCTTGTCGATGCCGGTCGTCGCCTTCAGCGTGATTAATATTGTCCTGACACTAAGCTCTTTCTTGTGGCTTAATCGACCGCTGGCCTGCCTGTTTATTCTGGTTGGCGCGGCTGCACAATATTTCATAATGACTTACGGCATCGTCATCGACCGCTCGATGATTGCCAATATTATTGATACCACTCCGGCAGAAAGTTATGCGTTGATGACGCCGCAAATGTTATTAACGCTGGGATTCAGCGGCGTGCTTGCTGCGCTGATTGCCTGCTGGATCAAAATCAAACCCACCACCTCACGCCTGCGCAGCGTTCTTTTCCGCGGGGCCAACATCCTGATTTCTGTACTGCTGATTCTGCTGGTTGCCGCACTGTTCTACAAAGACTATGCATCGCTGTTTCGCAACAACAAAGAACTGGTGAAATCCTTAAGCCCGTCCAACAGCATTGTTGCTAGCTGGTCGTGGTACTCTCACCAGCGGTCAGCCAACCTGCCACTGATACGCATTGGTGAAGATGCTCACCGCAACCCATTAATGCAAAATGGGAAACGCAAAAACCTGACCATTTTGATCGTCGGAGAAACGTCGCGCGCAGAGAATTTCTCGCTGAATGGTTATCCACGCGAAACCAATCCTCGCCTGGCAAAAGATAACGTGGTCTATTTCCCTAATACCGCCTCTTGTGGCACAGCAACAGCCGTCTCAGTGCCGTGCATGTTCTCGGATATGCCGCGTGAGCACTACAAAGAAGAGCTGGCACAGCACCAGGAAGGCGTGCTGGATATCATTCAGCGAGCGGGCATCAACGTGCTGTGGAATGACAACGATGGCGGCTGTAAAGGCGTTTGCGATCGCGTACCTCACCAGAACGTCACCGCGCTGAACCTGCCTGGTCAGTGCATCAACGGCGAATGCTATGACGAAGTGCTGTTCCACGGGCTGGAAGAGTACATCAATAATCTGCAAAGCGATGGCCTCATTGTATTACACACTATCGGCAGCCACGGCCCGACCTATTACAACCGCTATCCGCCGCAGTTCAGGAAATTTACCCCAACCTGCGACACTAACGAGATCCAGACCTGTACCCAAGAGCAACTGGTGAACACTTACGACAACACGCTGGTTTACGTCGACTATATTGTTGATAAAGCGATTAATCTGCTGAAAGAACATCAGGATAAATTTACCACCAGCCTGGTTTATCTTTCTGACCACGGTGAATCGTTAGGTGAAAATGGCATCTATCTGCACGGTCTGCCTTATGCCATCGCCCCGGATAGCCAAAAACAGGTGCCGATGCTGCTGTGGCTATCGGAGGATTATCAAAAACGGTATCAGGTTGACCAGAACTGCCTGCAAAAACAGGCGCAAACGCAACACTATTCACAAGACAATTTATTCTCAACCTTATTGGGCCTGACTGGCGTTGAGACGAAGTATTACCAGGCTGCGGATGATATTCTGCAAACTTGCAGGAGAGTGAGTGAATGAAAATTCTGATTGTTGAAGACGATACGCTGTTATTGCAGGGATTGATTCTGGCGGCGCAAACCGAAGGCTACGCGTGCGATGGCGTGAGCACCGCGCGGATGGCGGAACAAAGCCTTGAAGCCGGTCATTACAGCCTGGTGGTACTGGATTTAGGCTTACCCGATGAAGATGGGCTGCATTTTCTTGCCCGTATCCGGCAGAAAAAATACACTCTGCCGGTGTTAATTCTCACCGCCCGCGATACCCTTACCGACAAAATCGCCGGGCTGGATGTCGGGGCCGACGATTATCTGGTGAAGCCTTTTGCGCTGGAAGAGTTGCACGCCCGTATCCGCGCCCTGCTACGACGCCATAATAATCAGGGCGAAAGTGAGCTGAACGTTGGCAACCTGACGCTGAATATGGGTCGCCGCCAGGTATGGATGAGCGGAGAAGAACTGATTCTGACGCCCAAAGAATATGCTCTGCTGTCGCGCCTGATGCTTAAAGCAGGCAGCCCGGTGCATCGGGAAATTCTCTACAACGATATCTACAACTGGGACAACGAGCCCTCGACCAACACCCTGGAAGTGCATATCCATAACCTGCGCGACAAAGTGGGCAAAGCCCGTATCCGCACCGTGCGCGGATTTGGCTATATGCTGGTCGCAAATGAGGAAAACTAATTGAATCTGATGCGTTTTCTGCGCCGACCAATATCGCTGCGCCAACGGCTGATATTGACCATCGGGGCCATTTTGTTGGTGTTTGAGCTGATCAGCGTCTTCTGGCTGTGGCATGAAAGTACCGAGCAGATTCAGCTGTTTGAGCAGGCGCTACGCGACAATCGCAACAACGATCGCCACATCATGCGTGAGATCCGCGAGGCGGTCGCCAGCCTGATTGTCCCCGGCGTCTTTATGGTTAGCCTGACGCTATTTATCTGCTATCAGGCGGTACGCCGCATCACCCGACCGCTGGCGGAGCTGCAAAAAGAGCTGGAAGCGCGCACCGCCGATAACTTAACGCCCATTGCCATTCATAGCGCCACCCTCGAAATCGATGCGGTGGTTTCGGCGTTAAACGATCTGGTCAGTCGCCTGACCAGCACGCTGGATAACGAAAGGTTGTTTACCGCTGACGTCGCGCACGAACTGCGAACGCCACTGGCGGGGGTGCGTTTGCATCTGGAACTGCTGGCGAAAACGCATCACATTGATGTAGCACCGTTAGTGGCACGACTTGATCAGATGATGGAGAGCGTCTCCCAGCTGCTGCAACTGGCGCGTGCCGGACAGTCATTTTCTTCCGGTAATTATCAACATGTAAAACTGCTGGAAGATGTCATTCTCCCCTCGTATGACGAACTTAGTACCATGCTCGACCAGCGCCAGCAAACCCTGCTATTGCCAGAGAGCGCCGCCGACATCACCGTTCAGGGTGATGCAACCCTGCTGCGGATGTTATTGCGAAACCTGGTAGAAAACGCCCATCGTTATAGCCCACAAGGCAGCAACATTATGATTAAGCTGCAAGAAGATGGCGGAGCGGTCATGGCCGTTGAAGATGAAGGGCCGGGTATTGATGAGAGTAAATGCGGGGAGTTGAGTAAAGCGTTTGTACGAATGGACAGCCGTTATGGCGGGATTGGTCTGGGGTTAAGTATTGTCAGCCGCATTACACAGTTGCATCACGGGCAGTTTTTCCTGCAAAACCGGCAAGAGACTTCCGGCACGCGGGCCTGGATACGGCTGAAAAAAGATCAGTACGTGGCAAACCAGATATAAAGAAAGCTGCTGACCACCAGCACGCTGAACACGGTAGTTAAACTTTCATAAACACGGTTTTTCATTGCACTCTCCTCCGTTAACCTGGAGGAGAGTATGCGCGTCAGAGATTAAGTGAACCTTAAGAGTTCAATTGACCTGATTAGACAGCGTCACATCAGGCCATCCGTTTCAGCTTATTCATCAATTCGCGGATGTTGCTGCACCAGGCGGGTACGTTTCGCCTGCAAATCGGCAATCTCGTGGTCAATATCATCGATTTTCTGCTCGATATTATCGTAATGCTCGACGAGAATTTCCTTCGCTTCCTGTATATCTGACGCCGCTGGTGTCGCACCTTTCAACGGTCGATTCGCCGTCTCTTTCATGGTTACGCCGGTGATTAAACCAACCACCGCCACTACCATCAGGTAATAGGCAGGCATCATCAGATTCTGCGAGCTTTCGACCAGCCAGGCCGCCAGCGTTGGCGTCAGACCGGCAACCAGCACCGAAATATTAAATGCCGCCGCCAGCGCGCTGTAACGGATATGCGTCGGGAACATCGCAGGCAAGGTAGAAGCCATAACGCCCGTAAAGCAGTTAAGGATCACCGCCAGCATCAATAAGCCGGCAAAAATCAGGCCGATGACGTTACTGTTAATCAGAATAAACGCCGGGATCGCCAACACAAACAGTGCAACACTACCAAGAAGCACAAACGGACGACGGCCAAAACGGTCACTCAGCAAGCCCATCACCGGTTGAACAAACAGCATACCGATCATAATGGCGATAATAATCAGCACCCCGTGGTCTTCGGAGTAATGCAGGTTATGCGACAAATAACTCGGCATATAGGTCAGCAACATGTAGTAAGTCACGTTGGTGGCAATTACCAGACCAATACATGTCAACAGGCTGCGCCAGTGTTTGGTGGCAATCTCTTTAAACGAGACTTTCGGGCCATCCTGCAAACCTTCGCGGTCGCCCTGTTCCAGTTTATCGACATGCTGCTGGAACGCCGGAGTCTCTTCCAGCGCATGGCGCAGGTAAAGCCCGATAATCCCTAACGGCAGAGCGATAAAGAACGGAATACGCCAGCCCCAATCGAGGAAGTTCTCTTCGCCGACAATGGTCGAAATTAACACCACTACGCCAGCTCCCAGCACAAACCCGGCAATAGAACCAAAGTCCAGCCAGCTGCCCATAAAGCCACGTTTACGGTCAGGGGAGTATTCCGCAACAAATATTGACGCCCCGGTATATTCACCGCCGACCGAGAAACCTTGTGCCATCTTACAGATCAACAGCAGAATCGGTGCCCAAATACCAATCGTGTCGTAGGACGGTATTAAGCCAATACAGAACGTACTGATCGACATAATCACAATAGTGATAGCGAGGATCTTCTGGCGACCATATTTATCGCCCAACATACCAAAGAAGAGCCCGCCAAGCGGTCGAATCAGAAAGGGAACGGAGAAAGTGGCGAGTGCAGCAACCATCTGCACGCTGGGGTCAGCCCCCGGGAAAAAAACTTTACCTAATGCGTAAGCAACAAAACCATAAACACCAAAATCGAACCATTCCATTGCATTACCCAGTGATGCTGCGGTAATGGCTTTACGCAGTTTACCGTCATCAATAATGGTGACATCACGAAGGGTAATCGGTTTTACTTTTTTCCTTTTCAGCATAGCTTTCCTCGCAGAGTTGGCCCATTTCCGCAAACGCCAGAAAAATCAGCGCGACGGCCGCAAAAGGGGAGCGGGAATTGCAGGATGCAATCTCTGTAACAAGCGTAGCGGGTTTGCTTACACCCTCCGGTTAAGGAATGTACAATCAAACCAGTTGACGCCTGAATTGAGCAGTTAATGACCTTTTTACCCTACCAGTGTTTAAATTTGTGATCAACTTCACACATGTATTTCGTTTAGGACTCATTGGTGTAACTGATTATTTACACCAAATTTACAGAGAAGATTTCCTCGACCATTGCTCCCGCCAGACGCTGCGCTGAACAGAGTCGTGGCATCCCCAGTGCGACAGTTCGCCAGCGTTGGGTCACTGACCAGCAAACGGGTTGTTTATCTGCCGTGGACCACTTTCCCAGCCAACTTAAAAAATCAGCATGCTCCCCGCCCGTCGAAACGGTCGAAGAGGCAAACCACTGATGGTAATAGTGACGCGTGGTCGGGGCCGCATTGATACTCTCTGCCAAATGTTGTGTCGCTTTCACGCGCAAATCACCCAGCAACAACGCCACCGCTTGCGGTCTTCCCAGACGGCAGGCATCGCCAAATGCACCCCAGCGCAACTCCTCCAGAACGATAAAGCAGCGCCCAGGCAACGACCAGGCGTTATACGCCCCAGCACGCCAGCGGGTAAAAATTTGCTCGCTCTGTTCACCCGCCTGCACCAATAGGCCTCGTTGCGTTAACGCCTTTTCCTTCCAGCGACAACGGGCTGAAAACCACTCATACAAGTCGACAATTTGCTGGGGGAGCTCCGGGAAAGCAGAGTGCTGGCGGTGATCCATTTTTTGCAGCAGCGCCAGATGCTGCGCGATCTGCGTCAGCGCCAGATGACCGGGATCCAGCATCGACGCCAGTTTTTCCACCAATGTCAGACGCAGGCTAAGCGGCGCATTTAACATGCCGCCGTTCGTCCATGTCTGAAGCTGCACGCGCGCAAGAAGTTCCTGCATCAGTCGTTCACGAAACTGCTGCTGATGGGCTTGTGGAAGGCGGGCATCATCGCCCTGCGCCAGATCCACTAAAAAGCGCGGATGAACCGACTCCAGCACGCGACCGGGGCCGTCCAGTAACGTCTTGGTCAATATCGTTCTGCCGTGAAAAGTGTTTGAATATCATCGCGTAACAGCTGAGCGTCGGTGTAAATCCAGCCGTGAGTCATCACAGTCTGCTGCAATTGCTGTTGCATCAGCCTGACCACGGATTCATTTTGTTGACGCAGAGCCAGACTTTCGCGTAAACGCGTCTGTAATTCCGTCAAACATGAAGCGAACTCAGCGAAAAAAGTATTCATGCCTGCCGTAACAGATTCATCGACCTGCTCTGCCATAACTTTAGCCATTTGTTGGCAATAAAGATCGACTTCTGCGCTTAATGCTCGTTGCAACACACTGTAATCAACCGTCTCTGTCGGGAATTTCTCATTTCCCCGTCCCCAGTCGGGCTGATTCAACCAGCGCGAAAAAATCTCACGCACAACGCCAAAACGGGTGATCTGCTCATCCGTTGCTTCCTGACGGGATATTGCATCGCTGAACAGCTGGCGGGTGTTGAAGTGGGGAACTACGCCGTGAAAAACAGGAAAATGAAACCCAGGACGAAACCCAGACTCACTCAATTCCATTTTGACTTGTTGCTCAATGGGGCGAATAACATCGGTTAACACCCGGCAAAGGGTGGACTCAAGCTCGGCAAAGCGCAGCGTAAAGTCGCGACTGATGGTGTTCTGCGCCGTCTGTAACAGTGTCTCACAGCGGGTACGCATCTCACTTAACGACTCCGAATCATCCTGAAACAACGCGGCTAACTGCGCATTCACCGCATCTTGCTGTTGACGCAGAAAGTGGTTGGTGGAGGTCAGGGCCAACTCGATTTCATGTTTAATCTCGCCGCTCACCTGCGCCTGATTGAGTTGCAATAGCTGCAAACTTTCTTCGACCTGATGGATATTTTGCTGCAATTGTTCACAAGCGACGTTTAACCCGTGCGCACGAAAATCCAGGTATTCCCGCGCCTGCTGCGCGTAATTCAACAGTTTATGCGCGGCAGATCGCAGAGCATACAACGAGGCGTTAGCGTAAGCGGCATGAAGCAACGCCTGAATTGGCTGGGCGAACAGCGAATCTTCCCACAACTGATCGGCAGCATGGCGAATATGTTCGAGGTCCGCCAGATCGGCATGACGCCAGCGCCTGCCGAGCGCGGCATGGGCAAAATCTTCCACCCAGCGTTGTTGCTCTGGCGGTGGTAACTTACCGTTGTTGGCTAACTCATGGCGCGCCCGATTCGCCAGGTAGCCCCACATCGACGACACCGGAAATATCTGCTGTGGCGTAATACAGCCTTTCATCAGCGTTCCGGAAATCAGTGCCCGCACCTGGTCGGCGTCGTCACTGTTACGATCCTGTTGATCGAACTTATTGACCAGCACATACAACGGCACCGATTGCCCCACCGCCAAAATTGCCTCACGGACCTCTTCATCGGAGATCGATTTCAGTTGCGTATAATCCAGCACCGCCAGTACCGCCGAGGCGCGTGCCAGCTGCTGGTTAAGCATTTTTTGCAGATGCGGTTGCCCGGCTTCATTTGGCCCGGGGGTATCCAGTAACGTCAACTGACCGGGATAACTCTCCAGCCCCGCCAGATGGACAAACTCCACTTCAATCACGGGAATATGCTCAATGGCGGCGTAAGCAGAAAAAGGAAAATCGACGTCCAGCGCCTTCGCCAGTCGCACCAAATCATTCAAACTTTTCAGACAATGAAAAATAGGTTGAGCACCCAGATAATATTTTTCGAAAGCGATGCCATTTTCAATCCGCTGCATAAGCGCACGCATATCTTTATCTATTTCCAGCACATCGGTCAGATGCTTAATATCGCAATCACGCAGGCGCTGTTGTAATTGTTGAATTAAATGGTCGATTGGCGCGACATGTGAAAAATGCAGTACCGGTTCTTTTTGCCCGGGCGTATGGCGAATAAGCGTTGGCAGCGCAGTCATTGGGCGATTGCGATTAGGCAGAACCTCCGTACCAACAATGGCATTAATGGTGGTTGATTTCCCTGCTTTCATAGTACCGGCAATCGCCAGCACCATTTCCAGTCGGGAAATTTTACGCAACTCATTATTCAGCATCGCGTGACGTTCGGCGATATTAGGCTGACTCCAGGGTAAAGCCAGTTGTGGCGCATCGTCTCCGGGTACAGAGAGAGGCATTTTTTCCAGTAACTGCAACTGTTGGCGAGAAAGCTGTAACAGGCGTTCAGCCTCCTGACTTAACTCATACAGGGTCTGTGTGTACATAGAAAATTTTTCCTTAAAGCAAATTTTATTACTTTTATTTAGCCAGATTGTTTTTGAGTTCTGTTTTCGGCTTTTATAATTACTGCAAGAAATAATTTTATATTTAGAGTGTTGTTTTTTATTAGAATAAATAACGTCTTCCGATACGTTTAAAACGTCAGAAAGATAAAAAATATCATTTGAATTAAAAAAAGAACATGTAGAGCATTAACCTTATCTTAAATAATAAATGGAGGCAAAAAGATTATTTTCTTTTTGCGTTTCCTTTCAAATGAAAACGATCGTCGTCTAAAATCAGCAGTACCCCCGACAAACTCAGGGATTTTGTGTATAATTGCGGCCTTTTTCGGCAATCTGCCGTTTTTTGGCGCTTTTGCCCTGCTGACTTTTGAGGAAATCCACATGTCATTACCACACTGCCCAAAATGCAACTCCGAATACACCTACGAAGATAACGGCATGTACATCTGCCCGGAATGTGCCTACGAATGGAACGACGCAGAACCTGCACAGGAAAGCGACGAGCTGATCGTTAAAGATGCTAACGGCAATCTGCTGGCTGACGGCGACAGCGTGACCATCATTAAAGATCTGAAGGTGAAAGGTAGCTCTTCGATGCTGAAAATTGGCACCAAAGTGAAAAACATCCGCCTGGTTGAAGGCGACCATAACATCGATTGCAAAATCGACGGTTTTGGTCCGATGAAACTGAAATCTGAGTTTGTGAAAAAGAACTGATTGTATTGTGATCGGTAGGCCGGATAAGGCGTTTACGCCGCATCCGGCAACGGTGGCGACTGCCTGATGCGACGCTGACCGCGTCTTATCAGGCTTCCCTCTCATCTGTATAAATTTCGAACTACACTTAACGGGCTTCTCTTAACTGAGGTCACCATCATGCCGTTAAGTCCCTACCTCTCTTTTGCCGGTAACTGTTCCGACGCGATTGCCTATTATCAACGTACGTTGGGCGCGGAACTGCTCTATAAAATCAGCTTCGGCGAAATGCCGAAATCAGCGCAGGACAGCGCCGAAAACTGCCCTTCCGGAATGCAATTTCCCGATACCGCCATCGCTCATGCCAACGTGCGCATTGCAGGAAGCGACATCATGATGAGCGATGCTATACCGTCAGGAAAAGCCAGCTACTCCGGCTTTACGCTGGTGCTCGATTCGCAACAGGTCGAAGAAGGAAAACGCTGGTTTGACAACCTTGCCGCTAACGGAAAAATCGAAATGGCCTGGCAGGAAACTTTCTGGGCGCATGGCTTCGGCAAAGTCACCGATAAATTTGGCGTACCGTGGATGATTAATGTCGTCAAACAACAGCCAACGCAATAACCCGCCGGGAGGCCCACCCTCCCGCACTGTCATCGAATTCCCGTTAACTCTTCATCTGTTAGTCACTTTTAATTAACCAAATCGTCACAATAATCCGCCACGATGGAGCCACTTTTTTAGGGAGGCTGCATCATGCAAACGATTATCCGTGTCGAGAAGCTCGCCAAAACCTTCAATCAGCATCAGGCGCTGCACGCGGTTGATCTGAACATTCATCATGGTGAAATGGTGGCTCTGCTTGGGCCGTCGGGTTCCGGAAAATCCACCCTTTTACGTCACTTAAGCGGTTTGATTACCGGCGATAAATCTGTCGGTAGCCATATCGAGCTGCTGGGCCGCACTGTCCAGCGCGAAGGCCGTCTGGCCCGCGATATCCGTAAAAGCCGCGCCCATACCGGCTACATCTTTCAACAATTCAACCTGGTGAATCGCCTGAGCGTACTGGAGAACGTGCTGATTGGCGCGCTCGGCAGCACGCCATTCTGGCGAACCTGTTTTAGCTACTTCACCCGCGAGCAGAAACAGCGCGCGTTACAGGCGCTGACCCGCGTTGGCATGGTGCACTTTGCCCATCAACGCGTTTCCACACTCTCCGGCGGCCAGCAACAGCGTGTGGCGATTGCCCGCGCGCTGATGCAGCAGGCGAAGGTCATTCTCGCTGACGAACCCATCGCCTCGCTGGACCCGGAATCGGCACGCATCGTGATGGACACCCTGCGCGACATCAACCAGAACGACGGCATTACCGTGGTCGTCACGCTGCATCAGGTGGATTACGCCCTGCGCTACTGCGAACGCATCGTCGCCCTGCGCCAGGGGCACGTCTTCTACGACGGCTGCAGCCAACAGTTTGATAACGAACGTTTTGACCATCTCTACCGCAGCATTAACCGCGTCGAAGAGAACGCGAAAGCTGCCTGACATCCCCATCATTGAGGAAAACGAATGAACGCTAAGATAATTGCCTCGCTGGCCTTCACCAGCATGTTCAGCCTCAGCACCCTGTTAAATCCGGCATACGCCGAAGAGCAGGAAAAGGCGCTGAATTTCGGCATTATTTCAACGGAATCACAGCAAAACCTGAAACCGCAATGGACGCCGTTCTTACAGGATATGGAGAAGAAGCTGGGCGTAAAGGTCAACGCCTTCTTTGCCCCGGACTACGCGGGCATTATCCAGGGGATGCGCTTCAATAAAGTGGATATCGCCTGGTACGGCAACCTGTCGGCGATGGAAGCGGTGGATCGCGCCAACGGCTAGGTCTTCGCCCAGACGGTCGCGGCGGATGGATCGCCGGGTTACTGGAGCGTGTTGATCGTCAACAAAGATAGCCCGATCAACAACCTGAACGATCTGCTGGCGAAGCGGAAAGATCTCACCTTCGGCAATGGCGATCCTAACTCTACCTCCGGCTTCCTCGTCCCCGGTTACTACGTCTTCGCTAAAAACAATATCTCCGCCAGCGACTTCAAGCGCACCGTCAACGCCGGGCATGAAACCAATGCGCTGGCCGTCGCCAACAAGCAAGTGGATGTGGCGACCAATAACACCGAAAACCTCGACAAGCTGAAAACCTCCGCGCCGGAGAAGCTCAAAGAACTGAAGGTGATCTGGAAATCGCCGCTGATCCCAGGCGATCCGATCGTCTGGCGCAAAAATCTGTCCGAAACCACCAAAGACAAGATCTACGACTTCTTTATGAACTACGGCAAAACGCCGGAAGAGAAAGCGGTGCTGGAACGCCTGGGCTGGGCGCCGTTCCGCGCCTCCAGCGACCTGCAACTGGTGCCGATTCGCCAGCTCGCGCTGTTTAAAGAGATGCAAAGCGTGAAGGACAACAAAGGGCTGAACGAACAGGACAAGCTGGCAAAAACCACCGCCATTCAGGCGCAACTGGATGATTTGGACCGCCTGAACAACGCGTTAAGCGCAATGAGTTCGGTGAGTAAAGCGGTGCAGTAAATCGTAGGTCGGATAAGACGCCCCGGCGTCGCATCCGACAATGTGCAGACGTTGATGCCGGATGCGGTGCAAGCACCTTATCCGGCCTACAGACCGGAGCCAAACATGCAAACCATCACCATCGCCCCACCCAAGCGCAGCTGGTTCTCGCTTCTGAGCTGGGCCGTTGTTATCGCCGTGCTGGTCGTCTCGTGGCAGGGCGCGGAAATGGCACCGCTTACGCTGATTAAAGATGGCGGCAACATGGCGACGTTCGCCGCCGACTTCTTCCCGCCCGATTTCAGCCAGTGGCAGGATTACCTCACCGAAATGGCCGTCACGCTGCAAATCGCCGTCTGGGGCACCGCGCTGGCGGTGGTTCTCTCCATCCCCTTCGGCCTGATGAGCGCTGAAAACCTGGTACCGTGGTGGGTCTACCAACCTGTACGCCGCCTGATGGACGCCTGCCGCGCCATTAACGAAATAGTCTTCGCCATGCTGTTCGTGGTCGCCGTCGGCCTCGGCCCGTTCGCTGGCGTGCTGGCGCTGTTTATCCACACCACCGGCGTACTTTCCAAACTGCTTTCCGAAGCGGTAGAAGCGATTGAACCCGGCCCGGTGGAGGGCATTCGCGCTACCGGTGCCAACAAGCTGGAAGAGATCCTCTACGGCGTACTACCGCAGGTCATGCCGCTGCTGATTTCCTACTCTCTCTATCGCTTCGAATCCAACGTCCGCTCGGCGACCGTCGTCGGTATGGTTGGCGCGGGCGGGATCGGCGTCACGCTGTGGGAAGCGATTCGCGGTTTCCAGTTCCAGCAAACCTGCGCCCTGATGGTGCTCATCATCGTCACGGTCAGCCTGCTGGATTTCCTCTCTCAACGGTTGCGTAAGCACTTTATCTGATAAGCGAGGCATTGATGGCTATGCACTTGTCTACACATCCGACCAGCTACCCAACACGCTATCAGGAGATAGCCGCAAAACTTGAGCAGGAGCTTCGTCAACACTACCGCTGCGGCGACTATCTTCCCGCCGAGCAGCAACTGGCGGCGCGCTTTGAGGTGAACCGCCACACCCTGCGCCGCGCCATCGACCAACTGGTGGAAAAAGGCTGGGTACAGCGCCGTCAGGGCGTCGGCGTACTGGTGCTGATGCGCCCGTTCGATTACCCGCTCAACGCCCAGGCGCGTTTTAGCCAGAACCTGCTGGACCAGGGCAGCCATCCCACCAGCGAAAAATTGCTATCGGTGCTGCGCCCCGCCTCCGGTCACGTCGCTGACGCGCTGGGGATAACCGAGGGGGAGAACGTCATCCACCTGCGCACCCTGCGTCGGGTCAACGGCGTCGCGCTCTGTTTAATCGACCACTACTTTGCGGACCTCACCCTCTGGCCGACGCTGCAACGTTTCGACAGCGGTTCGCTGCACGATTTTCTGCGCGAGCAAACGGGGATTACGCTACGACGCAGCCAGACGCGGATCAGCGCCCGCCGCGCCCAGGCCAAAGAGTGCCAGCGTCTTGAAATCCCGAATATGTCGCCGCTGCTGTGCGTGCGCACCCTTAACCACCGTGACGGTGAAAGCAGCCCGGCGGAGTACTCCGTCAGCCTGACGCGCGCCGACATGATTGAATTCACTATGGAGCACTGAATGCACGCAGATACCGCGACCCGCCAGCACTGGATGTCCGTGCTGGCGCACAGCCAACCGGCTGAACTGGCAGCCCGCCTGAACGCGCTGAACATCAACGCCGATTATGAGGTGATCCGCGCCGCTGAAACTGGCCTGGTGCAGATTCAGGCGCGAATGGGCGGCACCGGCGAACGCTTTTTTGCTGGCGACGCCACGCTCACCCGCGCCGCCGTGCGTCTGACTGACGGCACGCTCGGCTATAGCTGGGTGCTGGGGCGCGACAAACAGCACGCCGAACGTTGTGCGCTGATTGATGCGCTGATGCAGCAAAACCGCCACTTTCAAAACTTATCAGAAACCCTTATCACCCCGCTGGACGCTGACCGTATGGCACGCATTGCCGCGCGCCAGGCCGAAGTGAACGCCAGCCGGGTCGACTTCTTTACGATGGTTCGCGGAGACAACGCATGACCCTGGAAACCGCTTTTATGCTTCCCGTGCAGGATGCCCAACACAGTTTTCGTCGCCTGTTAAAGGCCATGAGCGAGCCGGGCGTGATTGTCGCCCTGCATCAGCTCAAGCGCGGCTGGCAGCCGCTGAATATCGCCACCACCAGCGTGCTGCTGACGCTGGCCGATAACGACACGCCGGTGTGGCTTGCCGCGCCATTGAGCAACGATATCGTCAATCAGAGCCTGCGTTTTCATACCAACGCGCCGCTGGTTAATCAGCCGAAACAGGCGACCTTCGCGGTAACAGATGAGGCGATCTCCAGCGAGCAGCTCAACGCCCTTTCCACCGGCACTGCCGTTGCACCAGAAGCGGGCGCAACGCTGATTTTACAGGTCACCAGCCTGAGCGGTGGGCGTATGTTGCGCCTCACCGGCGCAGGTATTGCCGAAGAACGGATGATCGCCCCGCAACTGCCAAAGTGCATTCTTCATGAACTTACCGAGCGCCCGCACCCGTTCCCGCTCGGCATCGACCTGATCCTGACCTGCGGCGAGCGCCTGCTGGCTATTCCGCGAACCACTCATGTGGAGGTGTGCTGATGTACGTTGCCGTGAAAGGGGGCGAAAAGGCGATCGACGCCGCCCACGCCCTGCAAGAGAGCCGACGCCGGGGCGATACTGATTTGCCTGAACTGAGCGTCGCCCAGATTGAACAGCAGCTTAACCTCGCGGTAGATCGCGTGATGACCGAAGGCGGTATTGCCGACCGCGAGCTGGCCGCGCTGGCGCTGAAACAGGCCAGCGGCGATAACGTCGAAGCGATTTTCCTGTTGCGCGCCTACCGCACCACGCTGGCGAAGCTGGCGGTCAGTGAGCCGCTCGACACCACCGGGATGCGTCTCGAACGGCGTATTTCAGCAATTTATAAAGACATTCCCGGCGGCCAACTGCTTGGCCCCACCTACGACTACACCCATCGCCTGCTCGATTTCACCCTGCTGGCAAACGGCGAAACGCCAACGCTGACCACCGCTGACAGCGAACAGCAACCGTCGCCACACGTCTTCAGCCTGCTGGCGCGTCAGGGGCTGGCGAAGTTTGAAGAAGATAGCGGCGCACAACCGGACGACATCACCCGCACGCCGCCGGTTTATCCCTGTTCGCGTTCTTCCCGTCTACAACAATTAATGCGCGGTGACGAAGGCTATTTGTTGGCGCTGGCCTACTCCACCCAACGCGGTTACGGGCGCAATCACCCGTTCGCAGGCGAAATTCGCAGTGGCTATATCGATATATTTATTGTGCCGGAAGAGCTGGGATTTGCGGTGAACGTCGGCGAATTGTTGATGACCGAGTGTGAAATGGTCAACGGTTTTATCGACCCGCCGGATGAACCACCGCATTTTACACGCGGCTATGGGCTGGTGTTCGGCATGAGCGAGCGCAAAGCAATGGCGATGGCGCTGGTTGACCGTGCGTTGCAGGCACCGGAATACGGCGAGCACGCAACAGGTCCGGCACAGGATGAAGAGTTCGTGCTGGCCCATGCCGACAACGTCGAAGCCGCAGGCTTTGTTTCGCATCTCAAACTCCCGCACTACGTCGATTTCCAGGCCGAACTGGAGCTACTCAAACGTCTGCAACAGGAGCAGAACCATGGCTAATCTGAGCGGCTACAACTTTGCTTACCTCGACGAGCAGACCAAACGCATGATCCGCCGCGCTATCTTAAAAGCGGTGGCAATCCCCGGTTATCAGGTGCCGTTTGGCGGACGCGAGATGCCGATGCCCTACGGCTGGGGAACCGGCGGCATTCAGCTCACCGCCAGCGTGATTGGCGAAAGCGACGTGTTGAAGGTGATTGACCAGGGCGCAGACGATACCACCAACGCCGTGTCGATTCGTAACTTCTTTAAGCGCGTGACCGGGGTGAACACCACCGAGCGCACGGACGATGCGACACTTATCCAGACGCGTCACCGCATACCCGAAACGCCGCTGACCGAAGATCAGATCATTATCTTCCAGGTGCCGATCCCCGAACCGCTGCGCTTTATTGAGCCGCGTGAGACGGAAACGCGCACCATGCACGCGCTGGAGGAGTACGGCGTGATGCAGGTGAAACTGTATGAAGATATCGCCCGCTTCGGTCATATCGCCACCACCTACGCCTATCCGGTGAAGGTGAACGGGCGCTACGTAATGGACCCGTCGCCGATCCCGAAATTCGATAACCCGAAAATGGACATGATGCCCGCCCTGCAACTGTTTGGCGCGGGGCGCGAGAAGCGCATCTATGCCGTGCCACCGTTTACCCGCGTGGAAAGCCTCGATTTCGATGATCATCCGTTCACCGTCCAGCAGTGGGATGAACCATGCGCCATCTGCGGATCGACCCACAGTTACCTCGACGAAGTGGTGCTGGATGACGCCGGAAACCGCATGTTTGTCTGCTCCGATACCGATTATTGCCGCCAACAGAACGAGGCCAAAAGCCAATGAATCAACCGTTACTTTCGGTCAATAACCTGACCCACCTTTATGCCCCGGGCAAAGGCTTCAGCGATGTCTCTTTTGATTTATGGCCGGGAGAAGTTCTGGGCATTGTTGGGGAGTCCGGCTCCGGGAAGACCACGCTGCTGAAGTCGATCTCCGCCCGCCTGACACCACAGCAAGGGGAAATTCGCTACGAGAACCGTTCGCTGTACGCGATGAGCGAGGCCGACCGCCGTCGCCTGCTGCGCACCGAATGGGGTGTGGTGCATCAGCATCCGCTTGACGGCCTGCGCCGCCAGGTGTCGGCAGGCGGCAATATCGGCGAACGGTTGATGGCAACCGGAGCGCGTCATTACGGCGATATTCGCGCCACCGCGCAGAAATGGCTGGAAGAGGTGGAGATTCCCGCCAACCGGATCGACGACCTGCCGACCACCTTTTCCGGCGGCATGCAGCAACGTTTGCAGATTGCCCGCAACCTGGTGACGCATCCGAAGCTGGTGTTTATGGATGAACCCACTGGCGGGCTGGATGTGTCGGTACAGGCGCGCCTGCTGGACCTGCTCCGCGGTCTGGTGATGGAGCTTAACCTGGCGGTGGTGATTGTCACCCACGATTTAGGCGTCGCCCGTCTGCTGGCGGACCGTTTGCTGGTAATGAAGCAAGGGAAAGTGGTGGAGAGTGGGTTAACCGACCGCGTGCTCGACGACCCGCACCATCCGTATACCCAGTTGCTGGTGTCATCGGTTTTGCAGAATTGAGCTGGTGCCGGATGCGGCGTAAACGCCTTATCCGGCCTACAAATGCGCTCCCCGTAGGTCGGATAAGACGCATCAGCGTCGCATCCGACACCCGAACCACGAGGCGAAAAATGATTAACGTACAAAACGTCAGTAAAACCTTCATCCTGCACCAGCAAAACGGCGTGCGCCTGCCTGTATTACAAGGCGCCTCACTCACCGTCAACGCCGGCGAATGCGTGGTACTCCACGGCCATTCCGGCAGTGGAAAATCAACTCTGCTACGCTCGCTGTATGCCAACTATCTACCCGACGAAGGGCAAATCCAGATCAAACACGGTGATGAATGGGTCGACCTGGTCACCGCGCCAGCGCGCAAAGTGGTGGAGATCCGCAAAACCACTGTCGGCTGGGTAAGCCAGTTTCTGCGCGTCATCCCACGTATTTCGGCACTGGAAGTGGTGATGCAGCCGCTGCTCGATACCGGCGTACCGCGTGAAGCCTGCGCCGCTAAAGCCGCGCGTCTCCTCACCCACCTGAACGTGCCTGAACGCCTGTGGCACCTGGCACCATCGACCTTCTCCGGCGGCGAACAGCAGCGTGTCAACATCGCCCGTGGCTTTATCGTCGACTACCCCATTCTGCTGCTCGACGAACCTACCGCCTCGCTGGACGCTAAAAACAGCGCCGCCGTAGTGGAACTGATCCGCGAAGCCAAAGCCCGCGGCGCGGCCATCGTCGGTATCTTCCATGACGAAACCGTGCGCGAGCAAGTCGCCGACCGCCTGCACCCAATGGGAGTCTCTTCATGATTATCAATAACGTCAAACTGGTGCTGGAAAACGAGGTGGTACACGGTTCTCTGGAGATGCAGGACGGCGAAATCCGCGCCTTTGCCGAAAGCCAGAGTCACCTGTCAGAAGCAATGGACGGCGAAGGCGGCTGGCTGCTACCGGGGCTGATTGAGCTGCATACCGATAATCTGGATAAATTCTTCACCCCGCGCCCGAAAGTTGACTGGCCAGCCCACTCGGCGATGAGCAGCCACGACGCGCTGATGGTGGCGAGCGGCATCACCACCGTGCTGGACGCCGTGGCGATTGGTGATGTACGCGACGGCGGCGATCGGCTGGAGAATCTGGAGAAGATGATCAACGCCATCGAAGAGACGCAGAAACGCGGCGTCAACCGTGCCGAGCACCGTCTGCACCTACGCTGCGAACTGCCGCATCACACCACGCTGCCGCTGTTTGAAAAACTGGTACAGCGCGAACTGGTAACGCTGGTGTCGCTGATGGATCACTCACCGGGCCAGCGCCAGTTCGCCAACCGCGAAAAATATCGTGAATATTATCAGGGCAAATACTCGCTCACCGATGCGCAGATGCAACAGTACGAAGAGGAGCAACTGGCGCTTGCCGCACGCTGGTCACAGCCTAATCGCGAAACTATCGCCGCAATGTGCCGCGCGCGACACATTGCCCTCGCCAGCCACGATGACGCCACGCACGCCCACGTTGCCGAATCCCACCAGCTTGGCAGCGTGATCGCCGAATTTCCCACCACGTTCGAAGCGGCAGAAGCCTCGCGCAAGCATGGCATGAACGTACTGATGGGCGCGCCGAATATCGTGCGCGGCGGTTCGCACTCCGGCAACGTGGCGGCCAGTGAACTGGCACAGCTTGGCCTGCTGGATATCCTCTCTTCCGACTACTACCCCGCCAGCCTGCTCGATGCGGCATTTCGCGTCGCCGATGACGAGAGCAACCGCTTTACGCTGCCGCAGGCGGTGAAGCTGGTGACTAAAAATCCGGCGCAGGCGCTTAATCTTCAGGATCGCGGGGTGATTGGCGAGGGCAAACGCGCCGACCTGGTGCTGGCGCATCGCAAGGGCAACCACATTCATATCGACCACGTCTGGCGTCAGGGTAAAAGGGTGTTCTGATGACGGGAAAACTGATTTGGTTAATGGGGGCCTCTGGCTCCGGAAAAGACAGTCTGTTGACGGAACTCCGCCAGCGGGAACAAACCCAGCTACTGGTAGCGCATCGCTACATCACGCGTGATGCCAGCGCCGGAAGTGAAAACCATATCGCCTTAAGCGAGCAGGAGTTTTTTACCCGCGCGGGGCAGAACCTTCTGGCCTTGAGCTGGCATGCTAATGGTTTGTATTACGGTGTCGGCATTGAGATCGACCTCTGGCTGCACGCCGGATTCGACGTCGTGGTTAACGGCTCACGCGCCCACCTGCCGCAGGCGCCGGCGTTGCCGG
>OBWV01000098.1_pt1 | contig 104460 bp, 113 predicted proteins | sample 1495351 | NCBI WGS metagenome assembly OBWV01 (sample SAMEA2580122, study PRJEB22360) | human gut metagenome | biome: human gut; feature: human-associated habitat; material: faeces | place: Denmark | collected 2008/2010 | reverse complement strand
TCGTGAGCGTGTTAAGGGGTCGCGCATCAGCCACACTTGATAGCGGCAGCGGCAGCGGCAGTAGCAGTAGTACAGCCGCAAAACCAGCGGAAGCGAAGACGCCAGAAGCTGAAAAAAGCGCGACACCGGACGCAAAGGCCGATACTGAGCTGCCCAATATTTTCACGAAGGTGGCACTGAAGGACGGCAATGATCAGCCTTTGGGAACGGAAGTCGATCAGCAAAGTGCTGTGAAGATGGAGATGACCTTTACACTACCGGCAACGAGCACCCCGTTTCCGGCAGGGGCATCCTTTACAACGACCTTGCCAAAGGAGCAGATTGCTTTTCCTGAAAGTGGCGGCGGCAATTTTTCCGGTGATGTCGCCTCGTACTATTTTGACGCAACCACAGGACAGCTGACGATCAAACTTTTGAAAGCCACGAGTAATGGTTCTTGGTTAGTGCATATTGCAGCAAGCTTTAAGGCTTTAACTGCTAATGATTCACTCAATCAGACACTGGTTTTCCATACAAAAGATCAGGACACAAAGTTTCCAATCACGTTTAGGTCGAATGCCAAGCCGGTGGTGGTGTATGCGCCTACGACGACACCACAAAGCTTGAATCCGACTGGCATTGCTGGGACCGCGAAGTTTAATTTAAACGGGAACGAAACCAGCAAAACCGATCCGACAAAGTGGGACAGTGATCCGGCTAAACGGTCAAAGAACGCTGACATGGCATTGACACTGACGGCACGAGGCAGCGGAACAGATTATCTCAAATCGCTGACCTTTAGCGACAGCGATCTGGCGAAGATCAAGGTCTCGTTGGCACCAGTCAATATTCTCGGCGGCTTTTCTGAAGAACTTAAGCCGTTAGTCGCCGGCCAAGATTTTCATGCTGTTTTATCGGATGACAAACGAACGGTTAAGATTTATCTGACAGGCGGCTTTAAAAAGACAACTGGGTATCAAGTAGATTACACGGCCACGATTGACCGATCTTTAGACGATACCGGGAAAGTGGGTAGTGCCTTAGTTGAAGGCTATCGCTACTTAACTGGTTCACAGACGCATGATGGTTATGACTATGATAGTGTCACCATGCGCAACTCCGGCGTGGCGGTCACCAAATCTGGCGATATCACCAATAATTTCCGAGCACTTAACTGGAAAATTAATTGGAATTACAGCATGGACACCATGAAAGCTGGCGCCACGCTGACGGACCGCTTTGGCAAGCAAACCAGCGGGAAAGATGAGCATGATCAACCCAACATCGAGACAGATGGCAATCAAACCTTAGACACGAAGTCCCTGAAGGTCTTTCAAGTCACGTTTGACGAGTGGGCAACGCCGAGTGTTTCCAAGGTCGACATCGCGCAGTACTTTAAGCTCACTGAAAAAGGCGACGGCGAGTTCACACTAACTTATCTTGGCGGCGGCGATCTCCCGGAAAATGCTTCTTTCCAGATTCAATATCAAACGAAACTGAAGAACACACCGAAAAATGGCGACAACTTAACCAATATTGTGAATGATCAGAAGAATCATTACGATCATGCGACCTATCCAGTTAGGCTGCCAAGCGGGATTACAAAAGTAGGCGGCAAGATTGATGCCTACAATGGTCAAATGACGTGGCGGATCAATGCCAACCGCGTTTTCCGGAACATGAAGAATGGTAAAATCTTCGACCTTTTCCCGGATGGGGTCGATAAGCTGGACAACGATCCAACGGCCGATAACATCAACACCATCTCCGGTGAAAATGTCTCAGCAAATGTTGACGACGGCGCTAATGACGGTATTCTTGTCTACGCCCAGAATCCGGACGGCGCAAGAACGTTGCTGAAGCCGAGGACTGATTACGATATGAGTACCCAAGACGCTGACGTTCAATCTGCAGTTAAGCAATATAACGACAAGGATAAGACAAATCCGATTAATGCGAATGGTCAGGAAAAAGGCATTCGCGGCTTTGTCGTCACGCTCAAAGGGGCGTATGCAGAAACAGATTCGCAAATTGTGATTTATACGCATACTAAGCTGGACATGTTGAAGCTAGGCCAAGTCGGTCACGACCCAGACGCTTTGAAAAAGGCTTTAAATAATCGCGCATTTTTCTTCTTTGACTTGCCACCAGGTGATGATGACGTTGCCAGCGGTGATAGTAGTAGTACACCAACACCAGAAGAAGGGGCCTTTAGCGGAGCCTTGAAGAATTCTTGGAGTGATGCGCCCGATACCCAGTATTGGGGTGTCTTGGTTAATCAATTGGGGCTTCCATATGGCCACATGCACCTGACCGATATTTTGTCGCGGTTTGATGGCGTTAATTACGAGTTGATTCCTGATTCGATTAAATTCTATGAAGTCACGGGACCAGACGGAGTTGATCCATCGAACACAGGTGATCCAGCTTCTTCTAACGATGTGAAAGAAATCAAGACGAGCCCATATTATGGAACCGGTGGCTGGTCATCAACAGCACTTAAAGCTGAGGATGCAGCACAGCAACATCTGTTACCAACCAACACGCCAAATACGTGGCTCAAGAACAATCCAAACTTAGCACAACAATTGGATTTTGATTTTCCAAATATTGGTACGGGGCGTGTTTGGGTTGTTTTCAAGACGATGCGCGCTAACCAGTGGAACTATAACGATCCTAACTTCGCCAACAATGCGACTGTGACAGATACCGAACCGACCACGGCAATTCCTACTTTCAACCCGTCAGCTTCGAAGTCGGCGCAAAGTTATTGGACACCAATTAGTAAAACTGTCAGTGCTGACGCCAAGTTGAAAAATGTCTTGAATTGGCAGGTAAAGCTGATCAATATCCAAGATAAATATCGGCCGATGGTGAATCCAATCATTGAGGACACCTTGGATCCAAGAGGTACTGGGGCGGAAATCAATGCCACCAGTTTTGTCGTGAAATTGAAGGTTGGCATTGCCGATCCGATCACGTTAAAAGAAGGGGATGATTATACCCTTGCCTTAGATGGCAATAAATTTACGATTACCTTTAAGCGGACTTTTGGGAATCTGACGCAAGAGGCCAATAGCCCACTTAATAATTACCAAGTAAGCGTCGACTATGCCACCAGTAGCAAGAACTCAGGATGGGTATACAATTCGAGTAGCGTTGAATGGGATGGCGGCCAAACGACTCAAAAGCCAAGTGATGGTGTCCCTCCTGATGCCCGAATAGCAAACGCAAATGGGTATTTGCCTTATTGGGGTTCCGGTATCAGCGGCGAGACCCTCACGCAATTAGCCAACTTAGTGGTTGAAAAGAAGGATAGCGTCAGTGGCACGCCAATTCCGGGCGTTAAGTTCCGCTTAAGTGACGGCACCCATACATTTGAAGCCACCACAAAACTTGATTCGGCCACGAATAAAGCACTGGCAACCTTCCAAGGACTGCCAATTGGGATTGACTATACGTTGACGGAACTCAGTACGCCAGCTGGGTATAAGCCATTGGCACCACAGACCATTCGTTTGAACGCAACTTCCGACACAGGCACGGCGATTCAAACGGAAGCGGTTGAAAACGAGCCTTATCAGATCACGCTGTCGAAGTATGACAACCGCGCTAATGGCCAATCAGAAACAGATAACAAACACTATCTGCTTCCCGGCGCCACTTATGACTTAGTGGATACCGATACGCAGAAAACATTGAAGTCGGGCATGAAGACCAACGCTGATGGCAAAATCACTATCGGAACGGCTAGCAGCTTTTCAGGTCAGTATGCTGGCGACAAGTTCACCCCTGACTTGAAAGATGGTGAATACGTCCTTGAAGACTTGAAGCCAGGCAATTACAAGCTGGTTGAAACGCAAGCCCCAGATCATTATCGCGGGGATGCACATGATCAGGCAACAATTACCAGCGGGCCTGACAAACAAGTTTGGGAAGATAGTCTGAAAGCCGGCAGTGTGGCGGCAATCATTTCTAACAAGGCACCGTCCGCTACAGTGACGGCGTATAACCAGAAGAAACCTGGTCAACTGGACATCAAGAAGCAGGCAGAAACGATCACTGGCGACAAGTTCCCTGATCGCCAGCCAATGACCGGCGCCGAATTTAAGCTTTATCGTTACGGCGATGACGGCAAGGTTGATCAAAGCAAATCTTGGGACGCAACGATCATTAGCCAAGATGGTACCTTTATCTTCGATTCACCTGATTTGTATGAAGGTAAGTATCAGTTAGTCGAAACCAAAGCGCCTGAAGGTTATGTCATCCCCGATGACCTTGCCAAAGGTGTTGACGTTAATATCACTGGTGACGAGACGCTGAAGCTGCCGACGATCACGGAGCCAGTTTACCGACGCGCCTTGCAAGTGGCTAAGACGGATGGCAACTTCGGCAACCCAATTGCCGGCATCACGTACGCGTTGTATCAAAATGATGGTACTGAGATCGCCAAGGATTTAGTCACGGATGACAATGGTCAGGTCAACTTGCCATTTAATTTACCAGCAGGCAAGTACTATATTCAGGAAACCAAGAGCTTACCGCCATATAGGCCAAACAGCGACAAGCATCCGTTTGAAGTGAAACAGACAGATCAAACTCAGACGGCAGGCGATTTGGCAACCGAGAATAAAGAGCATCCGATTAAAGTCAATGTGACTAATTATCAAGTCAAAACCCTGAATGTCAAAAAGGTTGATCGCATGTACGCAACTCATGGGTTGCCAGGTGCCGTCTTCCGGCTGACGAATAGTGCTGGTTACAGCCGCGACGTGACGACAGATGAAAACGGGATTGCTTCATTTGGCGATTTGTTGCTGGGCAGTTACTCGCTGACTGAAATCAAGGCACCGGCTGGGTATCGGCTGGACAACACGGTGTATCCAATTGCGTTGTCATCTGCCGAAACGCCGACAGCGATTACGGTTAATAAGGAGATTGCTGACGATCCTTATCAGGTTAATCTGACGAAATACGATAATCGCGTCAAGAAGGATGATCCGGCGAGTCAAAAGAAGTATCTGTTACCAAACGCAGTATACAAACTTGTCGACGTGACGGCCAACAAGACCTTAAAGGCCGATATGAAGACCAATGCTGATGGCCAACTGACCTTTGGCGCGGCAAGCAGTTTTGACTCGCCGCTCAAGGATGGCGAATACGCAATTGAAGGGTTGAAGCCGGATACCTCATATCGGCTGGTCGAAACGGAAGCTCCTGAACATTATGAAGGGGATGCTGCTGACCAAGCCAACGCGACAAGCGGCACCCAGAAACAGGCGTGGGAAGACAACTTAGCGGCTGGCAGTGTTGATTTCACTATCAAGGCTGATCAGACGCAAGTGAAGCTGACCGCAACGAACCAAAAGAAACCGGGTCAGCTGGATCTTAAGAAACAAGCTGAAACCATCAAGGATGACCAGTTCCCTGATCGTCAACCAATGACTGGCGCTGAATTTAAGCTTTATCGTTATGACGAAGCTGGCAAAGTTGATCGCAGCCGGTCATGGGACGCTACTATCACTAACAATGACGGCACCGTCTCCTTTAAGGATTCAGATTTATATGAAGGCCAATACCAACTGGTTGAAACTAAAGCACCCGATGGTTACGTTATCCCTGATCACCTTGCCAAAGGTGTTGACGTCAACATCACTGGTGATGAGACCCTGAAGTTACCGACCATCACGGAGCCGGTTTACCGCCGTGCTTTGCAGGTAGCTAAGACCGATGGCAACTTTAACAATCCAATTGCTGGCATTACGTACGCGTTGTATCGCGAAGACGGCACTGAGTTAGCCAAGGATTTGGTGACAGACAAAAATGGCCTAGTCAATGTCCCGTTTAGTCTGCCAGTTGGTCATTATTATATTCAGGAAACGAAGACCTTGCCGCCATATCGGCCAAATACGGACAAACATGCTTTTGAAGTCAAGCAGACTGATCAAACGCAAACGGCCAGCAGTTTAGCAACTGAAAATAAGCAACAACCGATTCGAGTCAACGTCACCAACTATCAAGTCAAAACCCTGAATGTCAAAAAGGTTGATCGCACTTTCGCGGCTCATGTGCTGCCGGGTGCCGTTTTCCGGCTGACCAACAGTGCCGGCTACAGTCGTGACATCACCACTGACGAAAACGGGCTGGCCTCATTCGGCGATCTCCTACTCGGCAGCTATTCGTTGACAGAAGTGAAGGCACCAGCTGGGTATCGGTTGGACAAGACCGTTCATGCGATCACCTTATCCTCAGCGATCACGCCGACACCGATCACCATCGACAAGCAAATTGCCGATGATCCTTATCAGGTCACCTTAACCAAGTACGATAACCGGGTTAAGAAGACCGATGATGCGGCAACACGCAAGCAGTATCTGTTGCCGGGAGCGACGTATAAGCTTGTGGATGCCGTAACCAACAAAACGTTGAAGGCCGACATGAAGACCAACACTGATGGGCAATTGACCTTTGGCGCAGCAAGCAGCTTTGACACCTCACTCAAGGATGGCGAATACGCGATCGAAGGGTTGAAACCGGACAATTCATATCGCCTAGTCGAAACCCAAGCCCCTGAGCATTATGAAGGGGATGCCGCTGATCAAGCTAACGCGACAAGCGGCGTCCAGAAGCAACGATGGGAAGATAGTTTGGCCGCTGGTAGTGTCGATTTCACCATCAAGACTGATCAAACCCAGCTGAAGCTGACCGCAACTAACCAGAAGAAGGCTGGCCAAATCATTGTGACGAAGAAGGCGGACACCACAACCGATGATCGCTTCCCGGGCAAAATGACCATGATTGGCGCCCAATTTGCGATGTATCGTTATCGTGAAGACGGCACGGTTGATCACAGTCACGCATGGACAACAACGATCACCAACCAGAATGGCATTGTGACCTTCAATGATCATGATCTTTATGAAGGTAAGTATCTGCTGGTTGAAACGCAGGCACCACGCGGCTACGTTATCCCAGATGATCTGGCCAAGGGGATTGATGTGAACGTCAAGGGCGACCAAAAAGTTGCTCTTGATCCGATTATCGAACCCGAATTTAGACGCGCCATTCAGCTGCAAAAGACGGATGGTAATTTTGGCAATCATTTGGCCGGCATTACCTTTGACTTATATGGTAGCAATGGCAATGTTCTTGCCAAGGATCTTGTCACGGATGAAGTCGGGCAGATCAACCTGCCGTTTAACTTGCCAATCGGCGACTACTACTTTGAAGAAACCAAGACCTTGCCGAAATATGAACTGAATACCGATAAGATCGACTTTAAAGTAGAACAAACCGACCTGACGCAAACCGTGAGCGCGCTAGCAAGCCAGAATAAGCAGCAGCCGGTTACTGTACAGGTTGCCAACTATCAGATCAATTCACTCGTCATCAAGAAGGTGGATGCTGCTGATAGCAATCAAGTCTTAGCAGGGGCCATTTTCCGACTGACAAATGACAAAGGCTATAGCAAGGAATTCACGACTGATGTCAATGGGCTGGTCACCTTTGATAACCTGAAACTGGGTCGTTACTGGCTGACCGAGGTCAAAGCGCCGGCTGGGTACACGATTAATCCGGACTACGCAAAGCCGGTCGCAGTTGATATTAAGAGCGGTGATACAATCCGCATGACAATCGCCGACCAGCGCCATGTTCTGCCAAGTACAGAAGGTGGGAATAATGGTAACGATGTGCGCCATGACCAACCGTCACGCCGCTTACTCTTCGGCAGCTTTGGTGATCGAGATGCGATTACCCTTGTCCTTTTAGGCATCGTGATTCTCGTCATCGCCGGCAGCACCGTGATCCTGCGGCGGCGCAAGCGATCATAATCAATTGACACGAGCTGTTCGAGACTGAACGGCATCACGTTACAGTAGTTCCGCGAGGTGAGTCTTCTAGCCGGAGACTTGCTTTGCGGAGCTATTTTGTTATGGTTAGGGGTATGGCCGTTCGGGGCCGATTAAAGCGGTTGATAAACTGTGTTTATTGAAAAAGTAACAACTTAGTTACAACCGGTGAATCTGCTATTTGAGAACGGCTCACCACTTCTTTGATTGGAACTAAAGTCGGGGGATGCTGATCTTAAAAGGTATGAATTCAAGAATAGAGCCATGAGAGCTGGCAAAGCGGCGAGGGGGCTCAGCCGTGATATTGTTCTTAAACGGGTGGTTTTCCCGTTTTAGAACAAGGCCAGACTTTGAAATCGTGCGGGCTTTGCGCGAGTTCAAAGCTGTGCCCACAGCTCTAGCTTCGCGGTCGCCAGCCCTCCTCGCCGCGTAGCCAACTCGGACAATCGAGAACACGCGACTCAAATAGAACTAATACAAATCTTTGAGTTTGTCGCGCGAGTCACCCCGCTCTTTCTTTTTCTCTTGACACTCAGCCGCAAAGGATAGTACACTATCAAAGGTGCTTTTTTCCAGTTTATTCGGGTTGCCCGGACGTGCTGACTGGGTTAAGAGCCGTTGCCGTTCGGTTGGCCATTTTTTTATCAGAAAAAATGAACCGCCTGGATGTGTGGACTTATAAAATGATGTAAATTAAGGAAGGAGAAGCTTAATGCCTACTATTAATCAATTAGTTCGCCAAGGTCGTAAATCAATTTCAACCAAGTCAGACTCTCCTGCGTTGAACTTCGGTTACAACAGCAAGAAGAAGAGCCTTACCAATAACCCAGCACCGCAAAAACGTGGGGTGGCAACTCGTGTCGGTACCATGACACCGAAGAAGCCAAACTCCGCATTGCGGAAATATGCCCGTGTTCGTCTGTCTAACTTAATTGAAGTGACAGCTTACATTCCGGGTATTGGCCATAACTTGCAAGAACATAGTGTTGTCTTGATCCGTGGCGGCCGTGTTAAGGACTTGCCAGGGGTTCGTTATCACATTGTTCGTGGTGCGCTTGATACGGCTGGTGTTGACGGCCGGATGCAGGGTCGCTCCAAGTACGGTGCAAAGCGCCCTAAGAAGAAGTAATTCACGATCAACATTAAAGATCGCTATTAAAAATTTTTAGATCCGCTATGTGCGGTATAGACAGAGCGTGAGCTGGTGCGGTAGAAACCGGAGCATAAGTGGGCTTGGGCGTGATGGTCGGTTTTTGACCATTGCGACCAAGGTCCTTATGTGCAGGTTTTTGCGCCAGCGAGCGCGTTTAAGAGGAGGCAAAGTGCATGCCACGTAAAGGCAGTGTCGCAAAACGTGATGTTTTACCTGATCCAGTTTACAATTCAAAGCTGGTAACTCGCTTGATCAACCACTTAATGATTGATGGTAAGCGCGGGAAGGCATCAACTATTTTATATGATGCATTTGATATGATTAAGAAACAAACCGGGAACGAACCATTGGACGTTTTTGAAGAAGCAATGAAAAACGTTATGCCGGTCTTGGAAGTTAAAGCTCGCCGTATCGGTGGTTCTAACTACCAAGTGCCGATCGAAGTTCGTCCGGATCGTCGGACCACCTTGGGCCTACGGTGGATCGTTCAGTATTCCCGTCAACGCGGTGAACATACGATGGACGAACGCTTGGCTAAAGAAATCATGGACGCCGCTAACAACACCGGTGCCGCAGTGAAGAAGCGTGAAGATACCCACAAGATGGCAGATGCCAACCGGGCATTTGCACATTATCGTTGGTAAGATGATTTGGCTATTATATCCGCGGCTTGGTATATAGTAGCCATTCTTTGTATAAAGCCAGTTGAAACAAGAGAGGAGCAATACGCCACATGGCCAACAAACGTGAATTTCCGTTAGACCGTACCCGTAATATCGGGATCATGGCTCACATCGATGCCGGTAAAACGACCACGACTGAACGGATTTTGTATTATACCGGTAAAATTCATAAAATCGGTGAAACTCATGAAGGAGCTTCACAGATGGACTGGATGCCACAGGAACAGGAACGTGGGATCACCATCACCAGTGCTGCTACTACGGCTTTCTGGAAGGATCACCGGGTCAATATCATTGACACCCCAGGACACGTGGACTTCACGATTGAAGTTGAACGTTCCCTGCGTGTGCTGGATGGTGCGATCACCGTTTTGGATGCCCAATCCGGTGTTGAGCCGCAGACCGAAAACGTTTGGCGTCAAGCAACGACATACGGCGTTCCGCGGTTGGTTTTCGTCAACAAAATGGATAAGATCGGTGCCGACTTCGATTATTCGATGACGACATTGCATGATCGGCTTCAGGCTAACGCTCACGCCGTTCAGATGCCGATCGGTGCCGAAGATAAGTTCGAAGGGGTCATTGACCTGATCGAAATGAAGGCCGATTTGTATGACGAAGATGAATTGGGTACCAAGTGGGACACTGTAGATGTTCCAGATGACTACAAGGAAGCTGCTCAAAAAGCGCATAACGACTTGATCGAAGCCGTTGCTGACGTTGACGACGGCATCATGGACAAGTACCTTGAAGGTGAAGAGATTTCCAATGCTGAATTGAAGGCTGCGATCCGTAAAGCAACCATCAACTTGGAATTCTACCCAGTTTTGGCTGGTTCTGCCTTCAAGAACAAGGGTGTTCAGATGTTGTTGGATGCTGTGATTGATTACTTGCCATCACCACTTGATGTTCGGCCATATCATGCGACCGATCCTGACACTGGCGATGCAGTTGAATTGACCGCTGGCGACGACAAGCCGTTTGCTGCCTTGGCCTTCAAGGTTGCGACTGACCCGTTCGTTGGCCGTCTAACCTACATCCGGGTTTATAGTGGGACGCTTGAAGCCGGTTCTTACGTGCTGAACGCAACTAAAGATAACCGCGAACGTGTTGGTCGTCTGTTGCAAATGCACAGTAATCACCGTGAAGAAATCCCTGAAGTTTTCTCTGGTGATATCGCGGCTGCTATCGGTCTCAAGAACACCACTACTGGTGATTCCTTGACTGATGTTGACCACCCGCTGATTCTTGAATCTCTGGATGTGCCTGATCCGGTTATCCAAGTTTCCATCGAACCTGACTCTAAAGAAGACCAAGATAAGCTGGATGTCGGCTTACAAAAGCTTTCTGAAGAAGATCCAACATTCAAAGCTGAAACCAACCCTGAAACTGGCGAAACATTAATCGCCGGCATGGGCGAATTGCATTTGGACATCATGGTTGATCGTCTGAAGCGTGAATTCAAGGTTGCTGCTAAGGTTGGTGAACCACAAGTTGCTTATCGCGAAACCTTCACTAAAGAAACTTCCGCGCAAGGTAAGTTCGTTCGTCAGTCTGGTGGTAAAGGTCAGTATGGTGATGTTTGGATTGAATTCAGTCCAAACGAAGAAGGCAAAGGCTTTGAATTTGAAAATGCCATTGTCGGTGGTGTTGTTCCTCGTGAATACATCCCAGCTGTTGAGCAAGGTCTGAAGGAAGCCATGGCCAATGGTGTCCTCGCCGGTTATCCATTAATCGACGTTAAGGCTAAGCTTTATGATGGTTCTTACCATGAAGTCGATTCTTCTGAAGCTGCCTTCAAAGTGGCTGCTTCTATGGCATTGAAGAATGCCTCGAAGAGTGCCGGCGCGGTTATCCTTGAACCGATCATGCACGTTGAGGTGGTTGCCCCTGAAGAATATCTTGGCGATGTTATGGGACAAATCACGGCTCGTCGTGGTCGCGTTGAAGGGATGGAAGCCCGCGGGAATGCCCAATTGGTTAACTCCATGGTGCCGCTTGCCGAAATGTTCGGTTATGCAACCACCTTGCGTAGTGCTACCCAAGGCCGTGGTACGTTTACCATGACCTTTGACCACTACGAAGCTGTTCCAAAGAGCATTCAAGCAGAAATCATCAAGAAAAATGGCGGCGGCGTCGCAACCAAAGACTAGTCTTTGATTGTTACCAGCTGCATGAACGACGATGCCTAAAAGGCATCGTCGTTTTTTTCTAAAAGTGCGCCAGAAGTCAAAATCCGGAAATAAGCATGAAAATCGTGAACCTGATTGCTGGGCTTGGGAAAAGATTATAGTATACTGATGTTATTCTATAAGCGTTAGGGGGCGAAGCAGCGTGTCGAGTCAGGAGCGTATTACGACCATTTTATTGCGCTTGCTGCGAGGCGATCAACTCAATAAGCAAGCGCTCATGACAGAATTCAATAAGGATGAATCATCGATTCGCCGTGATATTAGCGTCATCAAACGTGCCTTTGACGATGTGTTCAGTGAACCGGCGCCATTTATTGCTGCAAGTTCTGGGGATTATCGACTCAAGCCAGACCTGCACGCCGCTGGCCGCAGTCTGGACGACGGGCAACTGTTGGCGATTGCCTTGATACTGACGGCTAGCCGTGGCTTGTCGTCCGTAGAAATGAAGCAACTAATGGCACAATTATTACCAGCCGGACCCGAGCACAAAGGATTGGATCGGCTTACCAAAAATCCAGTTTTTGAGTATCGTGGTGTCCCCAAAATATCGTTGACTAATCGGTTGGCCCGATTGAGCCAAGCTATCGTTAATCACGAACTGATCAGCTTTGATCACGTGTATCACGGCGAAATGCGGCACTTTGACCGGCGACTGCCAACCGGCTTGTTTTTTGGCGATCTCTTCTTCTATCTTATTGTCGATGGCAGCGATGAACAGGCGGATGATGATCCAGACGAGGGCAAATTCGTCCGATTTCGGCTCGACTATATGCGCAATATTACCTATCATCGTCAGCAGCCGACCCATGATCATGATGAGCGATTCCGCGGGGGACGCTTACAGAATCACACGTGGTATCCGTATCTAGGCAAACCGATCAATTTGGAAATTCTCTACAGTTATGATCCGCAGTTTGTCCTTGATCGCTTTCCCGAGGCCATTGTTGATTGGAAAAATGTCCGTGATCGTCCGTTTATTAAGAATCCATACGCAAGAAAGGTTTATCACATTACGATTCCGGTTAACGATGGTTTTGGCGTCCGGATGTGGCTCCAAGGGCAAGGGGATCTCGTAAAAGTCCTGGCTCCCAAACATATTCGTGATTATGTGGTTTGGGTCTTGCGTAAAAGTTTGAAGAATTATCAAAACGAAGATGATACTGGCAAGTATTTATAGCAGTTGTGCAGCCGGGTTTGCGAATGAATGCAGACTCGGTTTTTTGCTGAGGGCGAACCAACCCGATTTCTGGGAAGGCAAGCGCATGATGACGGCGTGATGTGAACACATATTCTCGTATGCCTTATTATATGAGATCGGCATCATTAAACAGGTAAAGGTGGCCAAAGTTGACTGCCGACAAAAAGGCAGAATTTTTTTGGCAATGCTTGATAATTGCATAAGGAAAAGGTACGGTGAATATGTAAATAATAATCATTCTAAAAATGGAGGTAATATCATGAGCTATATTGGCCAACATTTACCGGCGTTTAAGTTGAACGCCTATCAACATGGCGATTTCCATGAAGTCAGTGATACTGATCTTAAGGGCAAGTGGGCAGTGATTTGTTTCTACCCTGCCGATTTTTCTTTCGTTTGCCCGACAGAACTTGGCGACTTGCAAGATCACTATGAGCGGTTCCAAGCTGTTGGAGCTGAAGTCTATTCTGCTTCTGAGGATACCGAGTTTGTACATATGGCATGGGCCGAGGCGAGTCCCACCATTAAGAAGATTCAATACCCAATGCTTGCCGATCCTGCAGGTAAACTGGCAACGGCGTTGGATGTTCGTGACGAAGCTAGCGGTCAAGCCTTCCGTGGGACTTTTATCATTGATCCCGATGGTGTGATTCAGGCCTATGCCGTCAATAACTTTGGTATTGGCCGTAATGCCGATGAGATTCTACGGACTTTGCAAGCGGCACAATTCGTTGCTGCTCACGGCGATCAGGTTTGCCCAGCTAACTGGCAACCGGGCGCTAAGACACTGACACCAGGGGCAGACTTGGTTGGCAAGATTTAAAACGGTGCTTTGATCAGCTAACAGTGAATATATCAGCGCTTGGCTAATCAGCGACGCACGCAAAAAAGGAACCGCAATGATTTTCGCTGCGGTTCCTTTTTTGCGTGTATAAACTAATATAGAAGAAACGAGAAAAAAACAAAGTTAAAAGTGTTGGTCAATATCAACGTTTTTACCATCCTGCGACTGTTTGAAATCGCCACTGACAAACGAAAACACCGTGAGTACACCGGCTAATACCAAAATGGCCAAGGTTAAAAGCAGGGTTTCAGTCCCGCGGTCATGCAGCACGAGCAGTTGGCGTAAGATGGCGGTCATTGAAATTAAAATAAGGTAGCGGATAGGAATGTGATGACCTTCCTCAATGTAGCGAACCAGCATGATCACAAATTCAAAGAGCATGAAGAAGCTGGTAACTTCCTGAATGACTTTGCCAAACAAAGCAGTCGAAAGTGGTTGAAGGATCAGACTACCGATATCGAGAATGTAGCGTAGCATAAAAATTACCACGACAATGGCTAAAAAACCGAGTAGAATATCTAAAGTTGAGTTGACGAGCTTTTTGTAATGGTCAAATTTCATCAACTGCCTCCCTTCTTTCTATGGTTATTCAAAAGTTAAGGCTTTAATTTGAATTTAGCACAAGCAGCTGTTCAAAGGAATAAGTTTGCTTCTGACATATTTTTTGTAAACCGAAAGAAAACCTTGTAATGGCGGGGGAGATTTTGTATACTATCAAGAGTGCTGTTTCTCAAAGGGGACAACTATGCACTTGGTTCCAAAGGTGAACCAGAGTAGCGCGGATGTGAGAGGTTGCGACACGCCCGGCCGCTTTGCCACGGCAGCGTGTTGGTAATTTTCACGGAGCTAGTCTACTAACTGATAATAGACGAAGGAGGTCACACAATGGCAAAACAAAAGATTCGGATCCGGCTTAAGGCTTATGAACACCGGATTCTCGATCAATCCGCAGACAAGATCGTGGAAACTGCAAAGCGCACAGGCGCAACAATTTCAGGCCCGATCCCTCTGCCAACGGAACGTACACTTTACACGGTTCTACGTTCCCCGCATAAGTACAAGGATTCACGTGAACAATTCGAAATGCGGACGCATAAACGTCTGATCGATATTGTTAACCCAACACCGAAGACAGTTGATGCTTTGATGAAGCTCGACTTGCCAAGCGGCGTCGATATCGAAATTAAATTATAATTCTTAGAAAATAGGAGGTGTACCCATGGCACGTAAAGGAATCTTAGGCAAAAAAGTTGGCATGACGCAGGTCTTCACCGATAACGGCGAACTCGTACCCGTTACTGTTGTCGACGTAACTCCAAACGTTGTAATGCAGGTCAAGACCGTTGAATCTGACGGTTACGAAGCAGTACAGCTGGGCTACGGCGATATGCGTGAAGTCTTGACGAATAAGCCAAGTGTCGGTCACGCCAAAAAGGCAGACACGACCCCTAAGCGCTTCGTTCGCGAAATCCGCGATGTAGCGCTTAGTGATTATGAAATCGGCAGTGAAGTTAAGGCTGACGAATTCGCAGCAGGCGACATTGTGGACGTCACTGGTACTTCCAAGGGTCACGGTTATCAAGGTAACATTAAGAAGGATGGCCAATCCCGCGGTCCTATGGCGCACGGTTCTCGTTACCATCGTCGTCCAGGTTCACTTGGGGCCATCATTAACAAGGTCTTCAAGGGCAAGAAATTACCTGGTCGGATGGGTAACCACACCCGCACCATGCAAAACCTGCAAGTCGTTGCCGCTGACACAGAGCACAATGTTCTGCTGATCAAAGGTAATGTCCCAGGGGCAAACAAGTCCTTTGTTACGATCCGTTCTGCTGTTAAAGCAGCTAAATAATACGAAGGGAGGACAATAACTAATGGCTAACGTTACTTTATATAAGCAAGATGGCTCAGAAAACGGCAAAGTTGAACTCAACGATGCCATCTGGGCAGTCGAACCAAATGAAAACGTCGTGTTTGACGCAGTCGTGATGCAGCGCGCTTCCCTTCGTCAAGGTACTCACGCCGTTAAAAACCGTTCTGCTGTTTCTGGCGGCGGTCGCAAGCCTTGGCGCCAAAAGGGTACTGGTCGTGCCCGCCAAGGTTCAATCCGCAGCCCGCAATGGCGTGGCGGTGGGATCGTCTTCGGACCGACCCCACGCAGCTATGCATACAAGCTGCCAAAGAAGGTTCGTCGTTTGGCAATCAAATCCGTACTTTCACAGAAGGTTCTCGATAGCGACTTGGTCGTTGTTGACGGTTTGAACTTCGATGCACCTAAGACAAAAGCTTTTGCAACTGTCTTGGATGGCTTGAAGGTTAGCGACAAGGCACTGGTTGTGTTGGAAGACGGCAATGAAGTTGCTGCCAAAGCCGCACGTAACCTGCCGAACGTGAAAGTTGTTCCTGCAGAGGGTATCAACGTTTTGGACGTTGTTGACTACAAGAAATTAATCTTGACCCAATCTGCGCTCCAAAAGATTGAGGAGGTGCTTGCATAATGGAAGCACGCGATATCATTTTACGTCCGATCGTCACCGAGCAATCGATGGCTGAAATGGATAACCGTAAATACACATTCGAAGTTGCACTGCATGCAACCAAGCCGCAAGTTCGCAAGGCTGTTGAAGAAATCTTCGGTGTGAAGGTTGTCAACGTCAACATCGCGAACGTTCGCGGTAAGAAGAAGCGTCAAGGCCGTTACGAAGGCATGACGCGTCGTCGTCGCAAGGCATTGATTGCCTTGAGCGCCGATTCCAAAGAAATCAAGATCTTCGCTGACGAAGATAACGATAAAAAGTAACAAAAATCCGTTATAGGAGGTAAAACACGTGGCGATTATTAAGTACAAACCAACAAGCAACGGCCGGCGCAACATGTCCGGGTCTGATTTTGCTGAAATCACCAAGACAAAGCCTGAAAAGACTTTGCTGGTCAGCCAAAGTCATACTGCAGGACGTAATGCCCATGGTCACATCACCGTGCGTCATCGTGGCGGCGGTCACAAGCAATTCTACCGTGTGATCGACTTCAAACGTAATAAGGATGGCATGGCTGCAACAGTTAAAGCAATCGAATACGATCCAAATCGGACCGCAAACATTGCACTGCTGCATTATGAAGATGGGGTTAAGTCTTACATCTTGGCACCTAAGGGTCTCAAGGTTGGCGACAAGGTTTATTCTGGTGAAGATGTCGATATCAAAGTCGGCAACTCATTGCAATTGAAGAATATTCCAGCCGGGACAACTATCCATAACATCGAACTGAAGCCAGGTAAGGGCGCGCAATTAGCACGTTCAGCTGGTGTTTCGGCCCAATTGTTGGGTAAAGATAATGATAAGTACGTTACCATTAAGTTAGCTTCAGGCGAAGTTCGTCTGATTTTGGCTGAAAACCGTGCCACAATTGGTGCCGTTGGTAACGAGCAACATGAGCTGATCAGTATTGGTAAAGCTGGCCGCAAGCGCTGGTTGGGCTTCCGTCCGACAGTTCGTGGGTCAGTTATGAACCCTAACGATCACCCGCATGGTGGTGGTGAAGGTAAAGCACCAATCGGCCATCCATCTCCAATGTCACCATGGGGCAAGAAGACCTTGGGTAAGAAGACCCGGGATCACAAGGCTAAGTCTGAGAAATTCATCGTTCGTCACCGCAGAGCGAAGTAAACACATTGAAGTGTTACATCGATTAAAGGAGGTCACAAAATGGGTCGCAGTCTTAAAAAAGGACCTTTTGCCGACGCTCATCTCCTGAAGAAGATTGAAGCGCAGGCAGATAACGACAAGAAGACCGTTATTCGTACATGGTCCCGTCGTTCCACCATTTTTCCAAGTTTCATTGGCTACACCATCGCCGTATATGATGGTCGTAAGCATGTCCCAGTTTTCGTGAGTGAAGACATGGTTGGTCACAAGTTGGGCGAATTCGTTCCTACGCGTACCTTCCGCGGTCATAACACCGACGACAAGAAGACAACAGCACGCTAGAAAGGAGCACAACATTCATGGCTGATCAAATTACGTCTGCAACGGCAACGGCCAAGACAGTTCGGATTGCTGCTCGCAAAGCGCGCCTGGTAATCGACTTGATTCGCGGTCGCGATGTTGCTGAAGCATTGGCAATCTTAGAATTCACCCCTCGATCCGGTTCACCGATCATCGAGAAGGTACTCAAGTCTGCCATCGCTAATGCAGAACATAACTATGACTTAGATGCACAAAACCTTTATGTAAGCAAGGCTTACGTCAACGAAGGCCCGACCCTCAAGCGGTTCCGTCCTCGTGCCAAGGGGAGCGCATCACCAATCAACAAACGGACAAGCCACGTTACCGTGGTTGTATCCGAAAAAGAAGCATAAGGAGGGATAACGCGTGGGTCAAAAGATTAATCCAACCGGTTTCCGTGTCGGTGTCATCCGTGACTGGGATGCCAAATGGTATGCAGACAAAGACTTTGCAGCCTTTCTGCATGAAGACATTGAAATCCGAAACTTCATTAACAAGAAGCTGCAAGATGCTTCCGTATCACGTATCGAAATCGAACGTGCCGCAAAGCGCGTCAACATTTCCATTCATACTGCTAAGCCGGGTATGGTTATCGGTAAAGGCGGTTCTGAAGTTGAAAACTTGCGTAAGCAGCTGAACAAGCTGACTGGCCGCCAAGTTCACATCAACATCGTGGAAATTAAGAAACCTGATCTGGATGCCAAGCTTGTTGGCGAAAACATCGCCCGTCAGCTTGAACAACGGATCGCTTTCCGTCGTGCAATGCGTCAAGCAATGCAACGGACCATGCGAGCAGGTGCCAAGGGAATCAAAACCCAAGCTTCCGGTCGTTTGAATGGTGCGGATATTGCACGTCGCGAACATTACAATGAAGGCTTAGTACCATTGCATACCTTGCGTGCCGATATCGACTACGCATGGGAAGAAGCCGCAACAACTTATGGCCGTATCGGGATCAAAACCTGGATCAATCGTGGTGAGATTTTACCTGAAAAGCCAAAGCAAAATAGTGTGAAAGGAGGGAAATAATCAATGTTAGTACCTAAGCGTGTAAAGCATCGTCGCGAATTCCGTGGGAAGATGCGCGGTGCAGCTAAAGGCGGCCGTAACGTCGACTTCGGTGAATATGGTTTGGAAGCATTGGAATCCCACTGGATCACCAACCGTCAGATCGAAGCTGCTCGTGTCGCAATGACCCGTTATATGAAGCGTGGTGGGAAAGTATGGATCCGCATTTTCCCTCATAAGTCCTACACCAGTAAAGGTGTTGGCGTCCGGATGGGTAATGGTAAAGGTGCACCAACTGGATGGGTTGCTGTCGTTAAACGTGAAAAGATCATGTTTGAAGTCGGTGGCGTTTCCGAAGCAGTCGCAAAGGAAGCTTTGCGTTTGGCATCCAACAAACTCCCGATCCGTACCAAGATCGTTTCACGCGAGGAAGTAGGTGGGCAATCAAATGAAGGCTAAAGAAATTACTGCATTAACCACTGCTGAGATGCTCGACAAAGAGAAGCAATATAAAGAAGAGCTGTTCAACTTGCGCTTCCAACAGGCGACTGGCCAATTGGAAAACACCGCTCGCTTGAGTCAGGTTCGGAAAAACATTGCACGGATCAAAACGGTCCTTCGGCAACAGGCACTCAATAAATAATCGGAAAGGAGACATTTACCTTGGCAGAACGTAATTCTCGTAAGGTTTATCAAGGCCGCGTGGTCTCAGATAAAATGGACAAGACGATCACCGTGGAAGTCAGCACGGTCAAGATGCACCCTGTTTACGGCAAGCGTATGAAGTACTCCAAGAAGTATTACGTGCATGATGAAGACAATACCGCTAAAACTGGCGATATCGTGCGGATCGCAGAAACACGTCCTTTATCACGCAATAAGCGTTTCCGTTTATTGAACATTGTCGAAAAGGCAGTTATCATCTAATCAATTTTTCGGATGAAAGGAGGACCATTCCGTGATACAACAAGAAAGTCGCCTTAAAGTGGCGGATAATTCCGGCGCGCGCGAAATCCTGGTGATTAAAGTACTTGGCGGTTCATACCGTAAGACTGGTAACATCGGTGATGTCGTTGTCGCAACTGTAAAACAAGCAACACCAGGTGGCGTTGTCAAGAAGGCTGACGTTGTCAAGGCTGTCATTGTACGGACCAAGTCTGGCGCCCGTCGCGCTGACGGTTCTTACATCAAGTTCGATGAGAACGCAGCAGTTATCATTAACGCCGACAAGAGCCCTCGTGGGACTCGTATCTTTGGACCTGTGGCACGTGAACTGCGTGACGGCGATTTCATGAAGATCGTCTCCTTAGCGCCCGAAGTACTTTAATCATTCTGACCAAATAGGAGGTGCGATACATGAAGTTCAAAACTGGTGACAAAGTGCGGGTCATGCGCGGCAAAGATGCCGGCAAAGAAGGCCAGATCACTAAAGTCTTGAAGGACGCTGATAAAGTTGTCGTTGAAGGCATTAACATGATCAAGAAGCACCAAAAGCCTAACAATGCTAATCCGCAAGGCGGTATTATCGATAAGGAAGCGCCTATTCACGTGTCCAATGTGATGCTTCTTGATCCAGATACCAATAAGCCGACACGGATCGGTTCTGAAGTTAAAGATGGCAACAAAGTGCGGATTGCTAAGAAGTCTGGCACCGCAATCGATAAATAATAGGGAAGGAGGACAAACTTTTTCATGGAGAATCGTCTTGAAGAACGTTATAGCAAAGAAATCGCTCCTGCATTGGTAAGCAAGTTTAACTACAAGAGCACCATGCAGGCACCGAAGATCGAAAAGATCGTTTTGAACATGGGTGTTGGTGATGCGACTCAGAACGCCAAATTGCTGGATGAAGCAGTTGACGAACTGACCCTGATCTCTGGTCAACATCCACTGATCACCAAGGCTAAGAAGAGTATCGCTGGCTTCCGTCTGCGTGAAGGCATGCCAATCGGCGCAAAGGTTACCCTGCGCGGCGAACGCATGTATGATTTCTTGGATAAGCTGATCAATGTCTCCCTGCCGCGTGTGCGTGACTTCCATGGTATTTCCCCCAAGTCCTTCGATGGTCGCGGGAACTATACCTTGGGTGTTAAAGAACAACTGATCTTCCCAGAAATCGATTACGATAAGGTTAATCGTGTTCGTGGGTTGGATGTTGTCATCGTTACAACGGCAAATACTGATGAAGAAGCTCTCGAATTGCTGACGCAAGTCGGGATGCCATTCGCCAAATAAGGGAGGTCCGCTACTTGGCTAAGAAGTCAATGATCGCTAAGAACAATCGGCCTGCAAAATTTGCAGTCCAGGAATATACGCGGTGCCAACGTTGTGGCCGTCCACATTCCGTTTATCGTAAATTCAAACTCTGCCGGATTTGCCTTCGTGAGTTAGCACATGCCGGCCAAATTCCAGGCATGCGCAAAGCTAGCTGGTAATCACTAGACAAAGGAGGTTAAATCAATGGTCTTGACCGATCCAATCGCAGATTACTTGACCCGGATCCGTAACGCCAACATGGTGCGTCACGAATCCTTGGTCGTACCTGCATCTAAGATGAAAAAAGACATTTCTGAGATTCTGAAACGTGAAGGGTTCATCCGTGACTATGAAGTTATTGATGATGACAAGCAAGGCGTTATCCGCATTTTCTTGAAGTATGGTAAGAATAATGAACGGGTTATCTCTGGCTTGAAGCGGATTTCCAAACCGGGTCTGCGCTCATACGTTAAAAGTGATGCTGTTCCTAAGGTCTTAAACGGCTTAGGGATTGCTATCATCTCAACTTCCGAAGGTGTTATCACCGACAAGGAAGCTCGTGCCAAGAACGTCGGCGGCGAAGTACTCGCCTACGTTTGGTAATTCAATATATCAAAAAGGAGGTGCCGATAAGTGAGTCGTATTGGTTATAAAGTCATTAAAGTCCCAGCCGGTGTCACCATCACAAAAGATGGCGACAACATTACGGTTAAGGGCCCGAAAGGCGAATTGACCCGTCATTTTGCCCCGGAAATCGAAATGCACCAGGAAGGCGACGAGATCAACTTCACGCGTCCTGATGATTCCTACAAGGCTGTCCACGGAACAATGCGGGCCAACTTGAACAACATGGTCGTCGGGGTTACCGAAGGCTACAAGAAAGAAATGAAGTTGGTCGGTGTCGGCTATCGTGCACAAAAACAAGGCGAAAAGCTTGTTTTGAACGTTGGCTATTCCCATCCAGTTGAAATGACCGCGCCTAAGGGTGTCACTGTTGAAGTTCCAAGCACCACTCAGATCATCATCAGCGGGATCTCGAAACAGGTTGTTGGCCAGTTTGCAGCCGTTGTTCGTTCCGTCCGTGCACCTGAACCTTATAAGGGTAAAGGGATTCGTTACGTTGACGAACATGTCCGTCGTAAGGAAGGTAAGACTGGTAAGTAGTCTTAACCTTCAACAAATTTAACAAGAGGTGAACATTGTGATTTCTAAGCCAGATAAGAACAAGACTCGGCAACGGCGTCACGCCCGCGTACGAGGCAAGATTTCTGGTACGAGCGAGCGCCCACGCTTGAACATTTTCCGTTCGAATAAAAACATCTACGCACAATTAATTGATGACGTAGCGGGTGTGACGCTAGCAAGTGCCTCCACTCTTGATAAGGACATTAAAGATCCTGAAAACAAGACTGCTGCTTCTGCACAAGTTGGCGCGTTGATCGCCAAGCGTGCTGTTGCTGATGGTCATAAAGTTGTGGTCTTTGACCGTGGTGGTTATCTGTACCATGGTCGCGTTGCTGCGTTAGCTGAAGCAGCACGTGAAAATGGCCTCGAATTCTAGAAAAAAGGAGGATAACCAACACATGGCATCATTTATCGATCCAAACCAATTGGACTTAGAAGACCAAGTCGTTTCCATCAACCGTGTCACGAAAGTTGTTAAAGGTGGACGTCGTCTGCGTTTTGCTGCGATCGCGATCGTCGGTGATAAGAATGGTCACGTCGGCTTTGCAACTGGTAAGGCCCAAGAAGTTCCTGAAGCGATCCGTAAAGCTGTTGACGCGGCCAAGAAGAGCTTGATCGAAGTACCGATTGTCGGCACAACGATTCCTCATGAAGTTATCGGCCATTTTGGCGCCGGCGAAGTTTTGCTGAAGCCTGCTGAAGAAGGTTCTGGGGTTGCTGCTGGTGGCGCTATCCGTTCCGTCATGGAACTTGCCGGCATTGCTGATATTACCAGCAAGTCACTCGGCCGTAACACCCCGATCAACATGATCCGGGCAACGATGGACGGGTTGACACAACTGCGTACCCGTGAACAAGTTGCTGAATTGCGTGGCGTTTCTGCGTCATCATTAGAAGACTAGGAGGTAAACACATGGCTCAATTGAAGATTACTTTGACCCGTAGTGCTGCCCACCGTCTTCCTAAGCAACGTAAAATTGTGAAGGAATTAGGCTTAGCTCGAGTAAATAGCTCAGTGATCAAGCCTGACAACGCAGCCACTCGTGGTGCGATTTTCCAGATTTCACACTTGGTTTCCGTTGAAGAAATCAAGGATTAATAACATTATTTCGACAAGGAGGTGCCCAAGAGTATGCAATTGCACGAATTAAAGCCGAGTGTCGGCTCCCGTCATTCCCGCAAGCGTCTGGGCCGTGGTACTTCTAGCGGTCAAGGTAAGACAGCTGGTAAAGGGACAAAGGGTCAATTGGCACGTCAGGGCGGCAAAACGCGTCTTGGCTTCGAAGGTGGCCAGATGCCATTGTTCCGGCGTATGCCAAAACGCGGTTTCAACAACATTAACCGCAAAGAATATGCTGTTGTTAACCTTTCCGATCTTAACCGCTTCGACGATGGCGCCGAAGTAACCCCAGCAGCCTTGATCGATGCTGGTATCGTTAAGAACGAAAAGAACGGCGTCAAGTTGCTGGCAGACGGCAAGCTTGAGAAAAAACTGACCATTAAGGTAGCAAAGGCTTCTGCTGCAGCGAAGGCTGCTGTTGAAGCAGCTGGCGGTTCGATTGAGGTGATCTAATGCTGAGGACCCTGAAAAACGCGCTCAAGGTTAAAGACATCCGTAACAAGATCCTCTTCACTTTAGCGGTTTTATTGGTCTATCGATTAGGTACACTGATCGCAGTGCCCGGGGTCAATGCAAAGGCGCTGCAATCAATCGGTTCGACAGGCCTGATCTCACTGCTGGATACTGTCAGTGGTGGCGGACTGGCCCAGTACTCCATCTTCTCGATGGGGGTCTCACCGTACATTACGGCACAGATTGTGGTTCAGCTGCTGCAAATGGATATCGTTCCGAAGTTTGTTGAATGGAGCAAGCAAGGGGAAGTTGGTCGGCGTAAGCTGAATCAGGTGACTCGTTACTTAACCATTATCTTCGGGTTCTTTCAGGCAATTGGGATTACGGCCGGCTTTCAAACGTTAAGTTCGATGGGCTTGGTCAAAAATCCGTCTGTTAGCACCTATATCACGATCGGGATCATCTTAACCGGCGGCACCATGTTGCTGACTTGGATGGGTGAACAGATCACTGATAAAGGTCTTGGTAATGGGGTTTCCTTGCTGATCTTTTCCGGGATCATTGCTCGCTTGCCTTCTGGCCTTCAAGAGCTATACCGCGATAACGTTCAGGTATACTCTGGTGCCGAAATCTGGAAAGGGATTGCCTTCATGGCAGCCTTAGCCATTATCGTGATTCTAGTGATCACGTTTGTCACATGGGTACAGCAAGCGAATTACAAGATTCCGATTCAATATACCCGGCGTGTCACCAGCGCAGGCAGCAACAGCTACTTGCCTTTAAAGGTCAACGTGGCCGGCGTTATTCCAGTTATCTTTGCGAGTTCCTTCATCGTAACTCCGCAAACAATTCTGATGGCTTTTCAAAAGAATCATAGCGGTGATGGCTGGTATCAAGTCATGACCAACATCTTCAATATGCAAAAACCTGCCGGGACTGCGATCTACACGCTTCTAATCATTCTTTTCACGTTCTTCTATGCGTTTGTTCAGGTCAATCCCGAAAAGGTTTCTGAGAACTTAACCAAACAAGGCAGTTACATTCCAGGCGTTTGGCCAGGAAAAGAAACCGAGAATTACATCTCGCGTTTACTGATGCGGTTATCAACCGTCGGGGCATTGTTCCTTGGCTTGGTTGCATTGCTGCCACAGTTAGCTGCCAACATTTGGGGCTTGCCACAGTCAATCGGACTGGGCGGCACAAGTCTCTTGATTGTCGTCATGACAGCGATTGAATTGGTTCGTCAGTTAGACGGCTTACTCATGAAACGCGAGTATATCGGTTTCATTCGCGGAGACTTGATTAAAGGCGACAGTAAAAAATAAACGTCATTTAAACAGAACGTGAGTCAGCTTGATTAGAGTCAAATGTGTAAGCGAATCTGAGTATGATGACCGGGTTCGGTTATTGTGTTTAAGAGCGTTTATACGTCAGGTTCTAGTCTGGCGAGCGCGTTTAGAGGAGGATGCAACGTGAATCTCATTTTAATGGGACTTCCCGGTGCAGGGAAAGGTACTCAAGCAGAACGGATCGAAGACACTTATCCGATTGCACATATTTCAACCGGTGACATGTTCCGAGCTGCGATGGCTGCTGGTACCGCATTAGGTAAAGAAGCGAAAGGTTTCATTGATAAGGGTCAACTCGTACCGGACTCGGTCACGAATGGCATTGTCAAGGAACGACTCGCTGAATCTGATACCGATGCTGGTTATATGCTTGATGGCTTCCCGCGCACCATCCAACAAGCAGAGGCACTCGAAACGATTACAGCCGATCTGAAGAAACCGTTAGATGCTGTCATCAATATCGATGTTGCACCTGCAAAATTAGTCGATCGTTTGTCTGGCCGTTTTATTTGCAAGACATGCGGCGCGACTTATCACAAAATCTACAACCCGCCAAAGGTTGCCGGCACTTGTGATCGTTGCGGCGGTCATGAATTCTTCCAGCGTGAAGATGACAAACCGGCAACGGTTAAAAATCGGCTCAAGGTAAACATCGAAATGAACACACCGCTGTTGGACTTCTATGAAAAGAAGGGCCTGCTTCACACGGTTAATGGCGACCAGGACATTGATAAGGTGTTTGCCGAGATCAAAGCGATTTTGGCTGCTGTGGCAAAGTAAGTGCTTGGACGATTGCACGCCCCTCATGACTGTTTTCAAAGTCGAAGAATTATGGTACAATATCGCGGTATGCGGTGAGTGCCAATCGGCCTCACCCTTTTCGCGCGTTAATAGAACCAATAATTTTTAGGAGGAAACACTTCGTGGCAAAAGACGATGTAATTGAGATCCAAGGCACCGTGACGGATACCTTACCCAACGCGATGTTCAAAGTCAAACTTGAAAACGGCGCAGAGATCCTCGCCCATGTTTCCGGTAAAATTCGCATGCACTATATCCGGATTTTACCAGGAGATAAGGTAACGGTGGAGCTCTCCCCATATGATCTGACCAAAGGCCGAATCACTTACCGTTTCAAGTAGTTGCCAACTCAAGGAGGCTAAATTCTCATGAAAGTACGTCCATCTGTTAAAAAGATGTGCGAGCACTGCAAAGTGGTCCGTCGTAAAGGCCGGGTCATGATTATCTGCTCTGCAAACCCAAAGCATAAGCAACGTCAGGGATAATACAAACTAATTCAATAGGAGGTGTCATTGTACATGGCTCGTATCGCAGGTGTCGACTTACCACGTGGTAAGCAAATCGTCATTGCCTTAACCTATATTTATGGTGTTGGCAAGACAACCGCTCAAAAGGTCCTCAAGAATGCCGGTGTTCCGGAAAACGTTCGTCAAGATGACCTGACCCCAGAACAAGAAGACAAGATTCGTGCAGCCTTAGACTCCGTTAAGGTTGAAGGTGACCTTCGTCGTGAAGTAAACCTGAACATCAAGCGATTGATGGAAATCGGTTCATATCGCGGCATCCGTCATCGTCGTGGCTTGCCAGTTCGTGGGCAAAACACCAAAAACAATGCTCGCACCCGTAAAGGGAAGAAAGCAAGCATGGCAGGTAAGAAAAAATAATTAAAGGAGGTCATTGATCGATGGCAGGTAGAAAAACTACGCGGAAGCGCCGTGTCCGCAAGAACGTTGAATCTGGCGTGGCTCATATCCACTCAACATTCAACAACACCTTAGTAATGATCACGGACCCTCGCGGCAATGCGATCGCTTGGTCCTCTGCTGGTGCACTCGGCTTTAAAGGCAGTCGTAAGTCGACGCCTTTTGCTGCGCAGATGGCTGCTGAAGCTGCTGCAAAGGAATCAATGGAACATGGCATGAAGTCGGTTGAAGTTGCGGTTAAGGGCCCAGGTTCTGGCCGTGAAGCTGCGATCCGTTCACTTCAGGCAACTGGTCTTGAAGTTACTGCGATCCGTGATGTTACACCGGTTCCGCATAACGGTTCTCGTCCTCCAAAGCGTCGTCGTGTTTAATTGTTACCCTTCGGCCGCTTTAACGGTCAGGCAGACAAATCTTCACTTCTCGTTTTGAAAGGGGTACAAACTAGATGATCGAATTCGAAAAGCCGAACATTACCAAAGTTGACGAAAGCACCAACTATGGCAAGTTTGTGGTTGAACCGTTGGAACGCGGCTACGGTACTACTTTAGGTAACTCGTTGCGGCGGATCCTTCTTTCTTCATTGCCTGGGGCAGCTATCAGCAGCATCCAAATCGACGGGGTACTACATGAGTTCTCCACGATTGACGGTGTGCTGGAAGATGTGACCCAGATCATTTTGAATATCAAAAAATTGGCGCTCAAAATGAACACTGATGAAGACAAGAACATCGAAATTGATGTCAACGGTCCGGCTAAGGTAACTGCTGCTGATATCGTCGCTGATCCTGATGTTGAGGTCTTAAATCCTGAACAGTATATCTGTACTGTTGCAGATGGCGGGCACTTCCATGTACGTATGACCGTTAAAAAGGGTCGCGGGTATGTGGCAGCTGACCAAAACAAGTCTGATGACATGCCAATCGGTGTTTTGCCGATCGACTCGATTTTCACCCCGATCAGCCGGGTTAACTATCAAGTTGAAAGCACCCGTGTTGGCCGTCGGAATGATTTCGACAAGTTAACGCTGGATGTATGGACTAATGGCTCAATCTCACCACGAGAAGCCATCAGCTTAGCAGCGAAGATCCTGACAGAACACTTGGACATCTTCGTCAATTTGACGGATGAAGCCAAGAACGCTGAAATCATGGTTGAAAAAGAAGAGACTCACAAGGAAAAGATGCTTGAGATGACTATCGAAGAGCTTGACTTGTCCGTTCGTTCTTACAACTGCTTGAAGCGTGCTGGGATCAACACAGTTCAGGAGTTAACCAACAAAACAGAAGCCGATATGATGAAAGTACGTAATTTAGGTCGTAAGTCACTTGAAGAAGTTAAAAACAAGTTGGCAGATCTCGGCTTAGGATTGCGTAAAGAAGACTAATTTCGAAAAGGAGGCCAATCCATGAGTTACCGTAAATTAGGGCGGACCAGCTCACAACGTAAGGCATTGTTGCGTGACCTGACCACTGATCTTTTGATCAATGAACGGATCGTCACGACTGAAGCCCGCGCTAAAGAAGTTCGTTCAACTGCTGAAAAGATGATTACTTTGGGCAAACGCGGCGATTTGCACGCCCGTCGCCAAGCAGCAGCTTACGTTCGCAATGAAATCGCGAGTGTCGAGGAACAAGATGACAACAGTGTTGTTGTGAAGTCCGCTTTGCAAAAGCTGTTCAGTGACTTGGCACCAAAATACGCAGATCGCAAGGGCGGTTACACCCGCATCTTGAAGACTGCGCCACGTCGCGGTGACGGTGCACCAATGGTTATCATTGAGCTCGTCTAAACACAGTTAAAAATGGATGGCCCACGCGGTCAACCAACTTTGATCATTTGATCGATGGAGCGTTACGATGATGGCAGGCCCAGTTCCTGCTTAGTCTAGCTTGAGAGCACCGGGCAACCGGTTGTCTCCATCATTAAATGATTTTTTTTGTGGAAGCGCGAGCCAGCCCGGGTAGAAACCGGAGTATAAGTGGCTTTGGTCGTGATGGCTGGGTTTTGGCCATTGCGACCAAAGTCCTTACACGCAGGTTTCTGGGCTGGCGAGCACGTTATAGAACGCGCAGAAGCTCAATGGTATTGTCAAGGATAGAACATTCCTACAGTAGCATGAACCACAGAAAACCTGAAAAACCTCGCAGAAAACCGCCAAAATTGGCGGTTTTTCCTGTATACTGCAAAATAACGGAGGTTAACAACATGCACAATTGGCTTAAACAAAGAGCACCATGGCAGATTGGATTATATGTCATCGGCATTTGGTCACTGATTGCCATTGTTTGGGTTCTCCTGTTGGTCTTGTTAACACCACCAAATGGCAGCACAGGTGGTTTATTGATGCCGGGAGTGGATCACCTTGCTAACGGCAGCGTTATTGTGCAATGGCTGTCATATGCTTGGCTCATATCGATGTTAAGTGGTTATCTGACGGGACGACAATATCGCAAGCAAAAACTAACCCCTGCATTGCCCAAAACACTTATACCACTAACGACTTTCTGGGTCATCATTTTGCTTCTTGCTCAATGGTATCCACTGTCTTGGTTGACGAAACCACACTCACTTGACGGCTTTCTGCTGCTGGCAATGCTTAGTTTTGTTGTCATTATGCCAGTCGGGATCTGCGCCGCATATGCAGGACTGTTTGTGAACGGTTCTCGGTATTTAACAGTCATTTTCCTTGTGCTTTTGCTGATGACAATGCACACTAATCAATTGATCGTGAATGGCAACAGTCAATTTGGTATGGTGATGTTGAATGCGACTCCAATGCGAGTACAGGCTTGGATGTTGTTGGTTGGCAGTTTGATATTTAGTGCGGTTTTTGCATTCCTTAGTACTAATCCCGATATCGTTAAAAATAATTTCTAGCAAACCTGTTTTTCATGGATGCATGATTTTCACCCATGTCGTCATGGCTTGGAAACTGCAAGACAAGGGGAGCCTAACTCCCATCGGCTAAGTAAAATATGGTATCATTATCCGGTATACAAAGCGTAGGAAGAAGGGGCATCGTGGGCAACGTCATTCGTGTTCAACATTTGAATTACACTTATCCTGAAGCCAAACAGCAAGCGCTGACGGATGTTTCATTTGATGTGGCCAAGGGTGAGTGGCTGGCGATCATCGGGCACAACGGCAGTGGGAAGAGTACCCTTGCCAAAAATCTAAATGGTTTGCTGGCACCCGAATCCGGTACTGTGCAGGTAGCAGGCATGACGTTGAGTGAAGAAACCGTTTGGGATATTCGCGCCAAAGTCGGCATTGTTTTTCAGAATCCTGATAATCAGTTTGTCGGTGCGACAGTCGCAGATGATGTCGCTTTTGGCTTAGAGAATCGTGGCGTCCCGCGACCGGAAATGATTAAGCGAGTTGACGAGGCCTTGGATCGTGTTGGCATGACGGCTTTTGCCGATCGGGAACCGGCACGGTTGTCTGGCGGTCAAAAACAGCGGGTTGCCATCGCTGGCATCGTGGCTCAGCGACCGGAAATTATTATTCTAGATGAATCCACATCAATGCTGGACCCAGCTGGTCGGCAAGAAGTGTTGGGTGTTATTCGGGAATTGAAAGACGAACTTGGGTTGACGGTTCTTTCAATTACACATGATATTGATGAAGCGGCCGAAGCACACCGGATTATTCTCTTGAATGATGGCAAAATTAATGAGATTGGTACCCCAAGCGAGATCTTTTCGCATGGGATGGAGTTATTACGACTGGGATTGGATGTCCCATACTCGGAGAAGCTGAAAGATGCTTTGGCCCAGCGCGGCATTGCGATGCCGAAAGACTATATGGACAATGAAAGGTTGGTAGACTACCTGTGGACATTACATTCGACCATGTGAGCTTTACCTATCAGGCAGGTACGCCTTTCGCTGGTGATGGCATTAAAGATGTGAGCGGGGTTATTCGAGACGGCAGCTATACGGCAATTATCGGTCACACCGGTTCTGGCAAATCAACCATTCTGCAACATCTGAACGCGTTGTTGAAACCAACTTCCGGCACGGTGACGATTGGCGACAAGGTCATTACCAATGAAACTAACAATAAGAACCTCAAGCCGCTACGGCAAAAAGTCGGGATGGTTTTCCAATTTGCGGAAAATCAGTTGTTTGAACAAACAGTCGCTAAGGATATCGCTTTTGGCCCCCAAAATTTTGGAGTTAGCGAAAAAGATGCCTTAGCTTTGGCCGATAAAATGGTCAAAATGGTTGGCTTACCGCATGATGTGTTGGAAAAGTCGCCGTTTGATCTGTCTGGTGGTCAGATGCGTCGTGTTGCGATTGCAGGCGTGTTAGCGATGCAGCCGGAGGTATTAGTACTGGATGAGCCAACGGCGGGCCTGGACCCCTCAGGACGCCATGAGATGATGCAAATGTTTGAACAGTTGCACCGCGAGCAAGGACAAACGATCGTGTTGGTGACACATCAAATGGATGATGTGGCAGACTATGCGGATACAGTTTGGGTCATGGCAGAAGGCAAGTTAATCAAAACAGGAACACCGCGAGAGATCTTTGCTGACCCAGCTTGGTTAAAAGCGAATCAGCTAGGGCTGCCAAAGACGGCGCAACTGGCGCAACAATTAGCAGCTAAGGGGTTCCACTTTGATCCACAACCGCTAACTGAAAGCGAGTTGGCAGATCAATTGGTGCCGCAAATTGGAGGTGGCCAGCGTGGATAAATTACTGCTAGGCCGCTATATTCCCGGCGACTCGTGGGTTCATCGATTAGATCCGCGAACCAAACTTATCGCCAGCTTCTACTATATTGGAATTGTCTTTTTAGCCAATAATTGGCAGACATACCTAATGATGTTTGTAGCGACACTGTTCATGATTTGGTTATCGGGTATCAAAATCGGCTTCTTCCTTAAGGGGGTTCGCCCACTGATTTGGCTGATTTTGTTTACGGTTGTGCTGCAGGTGCTATTCGTTCGTGGTGGTACAGTTTACTGGCATTGGGGCTGGTTATGGATTACTGAATTTGGTCTGATAAACGGAGCCTTTATCTTTGTCCGGTTTGTGTTGATCATTTTCATGTCCACTTTGCTCACCTTGAGTACCCAGCCGCTGTCGCTAGCTGATGCGGTGGAAAGTCTGTTGAAGCCACTGCGGGTCATTCGCGTACCAGTAACCGAGCTGGCTTTGGTTTTGCAGATTGCCTTGCGTTTCGTACCCACGCTGATGGATCAAACGACCAAAATCATGAATGCGCAGCGTGCCCGTGGTGTTGATTTCGGTGAAGGTAACATTTTCCAGCAGATGAAGGCTGTTGTACCGTTGCTAATTCCACTATTTGTCTCAAGCTTTACGACTGCCGATGAATTGGCTACTGCTATGGAAGCGCGTGGCTACCAAGGCGGCGATGACCGAACGAAGTACCGTATCCTACGCTATCATCGGCGCGACTGGGTTGCAGCAGGCGGGATGCTTGTTTTAACCGGTCTGTTGCTGTTGTTGCGTGCTTAATAGAAGGGACATCATGACGCATTACAAGGTAACACTGGCCTATGATGGCACCAACTTTGCTGGCTATCAGGTTCAACCAAAACAGCGCACAGTCCAAGGTGTGCTGCAAAAAGCTTTAACCAAAATGACGAAGGGGCAGCCAGTGCATGTCGATGGTTCAGGCCGAACTGATTCTGGTGTTCACGCTTTAGGTCAGGTGATCAGTTTTGATTACCCGGGAAATATTCCGGCTGAGTCGATGCTGAAAGCGATGAATTCGTTGATGCCATTAGACATCGAAATTCTTAAAGCTGAAATCGTTGATGCCGATTTTCATGCCCGCTATTCCGCTAAAGGCAAACGGTATTTGTATCGAGTGGCTCGTGGTTACTATACAAATCCGTTTAACCGCCTATATACTGGTCATTATCCTTACAAACTTGATGTGCAACGAATTGAAGTGGCATTGAAGGACCTAGTCGGCACACACGACTTTACAAGCTTTGCGGCCAGTGGCGGCGTGATTGTCGATAAAGTTCGGACGATTTATGAGGCAACTGTTCGAGAAGATCCAGTGACAAACGAAATTATTTTTGAATTCTATGGCAATGGCTTTCTTTACAACATGGTTCGGATTCTCGTTGCGACAGCGCTTGAAATTGGTAATGGGCGGCGTGATGTTCACGACTTTCAGCGTTTGTTTGCAGTCAAAGATCGTCAACAAGCACGCGGCACCGCACCAGCATCAGGGCTGTACTTGAAGGAAGTTTATTATTAGAGGCTGACGCTGCGGCGTTGGCTTTTTTTTATGAAAAAAGAGCAGATTGATGCTGCGTATTGCATCAATCTGCTCTTAGGAAAGATTCGATTAAATTACCGCGTATAGTGCCGCACAATCGCATTTAACGTTTCAGCCGCTCCGGCTTTGCCGGTGCCGTCTTCGTAATACTTGCTAAAACGTGGATCGGAAACATACATCGCAGCTAAACCGCGATGAGCTTTTTGTGAATATTGTTCAGAAGGCCAGGTCATTTGTAGAAATTGCTTGTGCAATTTGAAGACGCGTTTTGCCTCCGGGGTGTTGAAATCGGTGGTGCCAACTACCGGCTTTAAGGCATCCAAAATTTCCTGTTGTAGGGCAGTTAGTTGCGCAACCTGCGCCTGTGACATATCGCGGAACTTTTTGTTGCTGGCTTCGACAATATCATCCCCATATTGTTGCCGGATTTCTTCACCATATTGTTGTTCGTTTGCTTTGATGGATTGATCTTTAAAAGCGGCAAATTTTTCGTCATCAGTCATTGTATCGACTCCTTTTTCTAAAGTTTGATCAAGGGTAGTGAGCAGTAAGCTTAGTTGATCGCGTTTGGCAGTGATGCGTTTGCGTTGTTGCTTGAGAGCGGCGGTTAAGTTTTCAGCAGGACCGTCTAGCAGCACCTTCACTTGGGCAAGCGGCATCTCAAATAATTGTAAGAAGCGGATGGTTTGCAGACGATCAACCTCAGCCTGAGTATAAACGCGATACTGATTATCAGGATCACGTTGCGTTTTCAGCAAGCCAATCTTGTCATAGTAGCGCAATGTTCGTGGTGTCACACCAGCCAAATCGGCTAGTTGCTTTGTAGAATAGGTCATCACTTGCCTCCTAAACGCGCTCAACCAGACACTTCCAAGGGCAATGGCCAAAGATGGCCAAAGACCCGGCCGATGTCCTTGAAGTCGCTTATATGCCGGTTTCAAACCGACTTGGTTCGCGCGCTCCCTTAATCAACTATAACAATAAACCGTGACGTAAGGTCAGGGTCAAGCGCAAAAGAAATTAATTATTTGGCGGGGAGGACTTCCTAAAATTTGCAAAAAAAAGAGCCGCGACCCGATAGTGCGATCCGCGGTTCATGATATTCAGTTGTTTGACGATGGTTACTTCTTGAGGACCTTTTCGGCCAAAGCTTTGACTTCGTCGTCGGACATATCTAAGACTGGCTTCATTTCTTCTTCAGTCTTAATGGTGTCGCGGCTGTTCTTTTCCATGTAATAATCCCACAGCGCATCACGTACAGGTGCTTCGCTGTCGCTCCAGTCAAATACCTTGTTCATTGGTTCATCGAGAAACAATGTCTTTTCAGGATCTACTGATGCCATAATGATTACCTCCATGATTTATACTCATTTTTGATACAAGTTCATTATAATCCTTTTACTAGGAGATGGTGCAAATTTTTAGCACTGTTTTTAATTGAGTGCTAATTTTTAGGAGTGTTTCTTCGTTGCTAGCCGATAGCTGGTAACAGTCAGTGCGTTTACGACAGCACCTTTTAGATGGCACTTGCCTTTATTTTCCGCATCCCTTCGTCAGTTAATGTCTTTAAATGGCCGTCGCGCATTTCATAAACGGTGTCGACAGCATCAAGTAAGCGTGTATCATGGGTAATCATCATGACGCCGCGTTGAGAATGGTGTGCGATATCTGCTAACAAATCAACGACCTGCAAGGCGCGCTTAGTGTCGAGACTGGCAGTTGGCTCATCGGCGAGGATGATCGACGGATCGTTGTACAATGCTCGCGCGATGGCAACGCGTTGCCGTTCGCCGCCAGATAAAGCTGCAGGGTAATTAGTAACCAAGTCGCTAATGCCAAGCATGTCAAAAAGTGCCGACATGGTTGTTTCATGCTTATGATGATGATTGAACCGATCAACTAAGGTGAGCTGATCTTTGACGGTTAAAAAAGGAATCAAATTGCTAGCTTGTAAAATAAAACCAAACGTATTGAAGCGTAAATCAGTTCGTTGGCCTTCATTCAAATGGGTGGTGTCTTGATGATTGACGATAATCTGACCGTTGCTTGGGCGTTGCAGGTTGCCGATAATCGTCAGCAAAGTTGTTTTGCCTGAACCTGAAGGGCCAATGATGGCCGCAAATTCACCGGCCTTTAAAGTGAAATCGGTCGGGTACAGAGCTGTGACCGCGGTATGGCCAGTACCGTAAGTTTTACTAACTTGTTTCAACTGAATAAGAATTGCCATCTCATTCGCCTCCAATCGCTGCTAATGGATCAATTCGTAAAATGCGTCGAAGTGAAAATAGTCCACCAATAAGCGACATGACGATTAACGCCGTCGCAATGCTGAAAAAGAGGATACTATTGGCATAAAATGGCATTGTTTTGGGAAGTATCAGCTCAGTCAGCATCAACAGGCCTGCCCCCACCGCAACGCCTACCACAGCGAGCATTAGGATTTGGCATAATAATGCGGCGATGATGGCACGCGTTCGGATACCTTGCGCCCGCATGACGCCATACATCGAGATTTTTTGGATCGTCAAGATGTACATGAAAATCCCGATAATGAGCAACATAATGCCAATCATGGCACCAATCATCAAAGCAAATGTCGAAGTTTCGGCGGTATAACCGGGGATGTTGTTAATCAACGTTGCCCGGGTGACTTGCTCCATTTTGGCGGGCACCTTTTTGAAGGCATGCGGGCTAATCAAAACCGAAACGTTCTGGACACGACTTTGGCCGTATTTTAATTGCCGAAAAGTCGTTAAAGTTGTGTAGAATACAGGTACAGTGTAAAAAAGGCGATCATGGGTGAGTCCGACAATGTGATACTTTTGATCGCTGCCATTGAGCGTGATATGGTCACCTTGATGGAGGCCGTAATGAAGAACACTGTCGTCAGCCAGTACCTCATTGCTGTCCTCGGGCATTCGGCCGCTGGTGACAGGTGGCTTCAACTTGCCACTAAGATTGACACCAAAAATATTACTGTTCACCTTTTGATTCGTCTTGGTGTTTTCGGCGACAACGGACACTTGACCAAGCAGCGCTGCCTGATGAGTGTCTGCCTGGTCGACTTGTTGCTTAGTGACAGTCGAGCTTAACAGATTTTTATTTGCGTATTTTGACATGAGCACATAGTTACCTGGTAAGGCATCAATCGCGGTTCGGTTGTTCCGCGCTAAACCGGTTGCCAGGCCAGTCAGAAAGAAAACTAGGTAGGAAATTAGCACAAAAGTCACCACCACTAAAAGGTAACGGGCCTTGTTGTGCGTAATCTCTTTATAGGCAAGGAACATCTTGTTCACCTCCAGGTTTGATTTTGCACAATTATAATATCACTCATTTATCAAATGATAAACGAAAAGGACTTAAGAAATGAATCAACGTGAACAACAGAAAAAAGCAACCATGCAACGCATTTTGACGACAGCACAAACTTTATTCATGACGCACGGTTATGCTGCGGTCACAACGCGGATGATTGCCGACGCCGCTGATGTCCAGCAGCCGTTGCTTTACCACTATTTCAAGACTAAAGAGGCTTTGTACCTTGCTGTTGTCATGCATGTAAGTGAAGCAATGGCCGCAAAAATCGTGCATGAACAAACAGATAGTCAACATTTTGTCGCCAACGTCAATCGGCTGGGCCATTTGTTAACTGACGACAATGATATGAACTTGCAGTTGGTGCTCCATGATATTGGCAACTTAAATGAAGCAGCGCGATTCAAAGTGTTTCAAGCGTGGCAAAAAGGCCTGTTGAATCCCTTAGACAGTTTCTTTACCGTTTTTAAACAACGACTCGCGCCGGATTACCAAATTCGGGAAGTGACGTTGTATTTTTTGACAGTCCTATCAGTTTATCTCCAACCAAATGAGCGTCCGACTAGCAACCGGATAACATTCAAACGCCAATTATCGCTTGATCGCGCGTTGCAAATGTTTTGTACAGGGGTCCAGCAGAAAGGAACTATCCAGCAAGACTGATAAGTGTGCTGGATGATGGTGCGTCCTTTCAAAAACATAGCATGAGAAAGCTGCTCTAGATAAGGCGGTTCGGCACTACTGGTTTGCTGAGCAGTCGACAGTTTCGCGGCGATCGTTTTTCGATTTTTACATTGACTTAGACGCCAATCGTTGGTATTCTAGTAGCTGGTATTGTTTGCCCCACGATAAGCCCCGGAAACTTAACGTGTTCAAACAAGCACAGAATTATGGAGGAAACAAATCGTGCGTACAACATTTTTGGCTAAGCCAGGTGAAATCGAACGTAAGTGGTATGTGGTCGACGCAACGGATATTCCGCTGGGCCGTCTCTCATCTGTCGTTGCTTCGATCTTGCGTGGCAAGAATAAGCCGCAATTCACCCCAAACGTTGATACTGGTGACAATGTCATCATTATCAATGCTTCCAAACTGAAGTTGACTGGCAAAAAAGCCTCAGACAAGATTTACTATCACCACAGCCAGCATCCAGGTGGTTTGAAACATGAAATCGCTGGGGATCTCTTGCGGGATAACCCAGCTCGTCTCGTTGAATACTCTGTTAAGAAGATGCTCCCGACCAAGAATACACTTGGCCATCAGCAATTCTTGAAGCTTCATGTCTATGCTGGGGAGGAACACCCGCATTTGGCACAGAAGCCAGAAGTACTCGACATTTCAAACTTAATCTAAGGAGGCAATTACTGTGGCACAAGTACAATACGCAGGTACAGGTCGTCGCAAGAACTCCGTTGCGCGGGTCCGTTTGGTTCCCGGCACCGGCAAGATCACGATGAACGGTAAAGACGTTCGCGACTACCTTCCATATGAAAACCTGATCACTGATTTATCCCAGCCGTTCGGTATCACCGAAACAACTGGCAGCTATGACGTGCTCGTTAACGTCAATGGCGGCGGTTTTTCTGGTCAGGCCGGCGCCACTCGTCACGGCATTGCCCGTGCCCTGTTGACCGTCGATCCAGACTTCCGCGGCCCATTGAAGAAGGCCGGCATGCTTACCCGTGACCCTCGTATGAAGGAACGGAAGAAGTACGGTCTGAAGAAGGCTCGTAAAGCTTCACAATTCTCCAAGCGTTAATCATTCGATCAACATTTGGCGTTTCAACACTTTCCTGGTTTTCGGGAAGGTGTTTTTTGTTGCGCTGAAAATAGTCAGCTGATTTTGAAATTAAAAAACGCATGTGATCATCTAGTCTGAACTAGTCTGTTCACATGCGTTTTTATTTAATGTGGGATTAAAATTAGTTACCTGTTTTTTCAATTCGATACTGCCTAGCAAACTGCTGCTTAGAGACGACGCGGTGATTTGTGACGTCCAAATAGTCACCTAGATAGCCAATGGTCACGACCCCAAACTGAACGCCTTGAACGCGAAAAACACTGGCTTTCTCATGCTGTAAGCTTTCGATCATTGGCGGGAACAAACCGGCCATTAAAATACGAAGTCGGTCATCCAACCAAACAAGGTAGTTCTTTTCAAAAGCTTCTTTGACCCAGTCAGGGAATTCGTTGTTTTTACTAATTTCCCAAACTTCGGCGGATTGATCTTTATAAGTCGCTTTCATCAGTATCCTCACATTCGGATTGTCGGATTTATTTGTTTAAATAGTTGTGCGATTTTGAGGTTCCATTTGTGGAAGGAAGAATGACTGTGCTGTTTGTTAAATGAAAAAGCTCATACTAGTACTCATCAAAAATGTATCACGAGGGCAGCAACTATGGCAAGCACTGAAGCATGCTGATTTCTGAAAGCAAGATTTATGGACGCCTATAACATTTTAAAACTTCACATGGTAGAATTAATAGGAGAATGGTGCATAGTGCTGTAGCCTTTTTGCGCCACCGTATTTGGGGAATCGTTAAACTATAAAACTTTGGAGGAAAAATAGATAGATCGCCGTGTGTGATCTACATATTTTGATTGAGTGATGAAAAGGAGAAAACTGGTCTTAATTAGTTTGGCCGTGGTCGTCGTGATTGCGGCACTCATTTTTGGAGTTGCAAGGCATAACAAAACGCAAGCTGAACAAGCGATTCAAGCGCGCAATGCTAAGGTTGATCAAACATTAACCGCTATAAGAGCACAACATAAAAAGAATGTGGCGCTGAAGGATGATGCCAAACGATTGCAGGCACTGGCGAATCTTGAGACGCGTAGTGAGGCGTATTCGCTGCGTGCAGATAGAAAACAGCCGGTCATAGCGCTTTATAAGGAACTCATCAACAAGGAAAAGGCCTATTTTACTGACAAGAATCAAAAGAGCCTGAAGAAAAATAAGCTGACTGATGACCAATTGAAAGACATCAAGAAGAAAGACCTTCAGGCGAAGCTCGCTGGGTTAAATGCTTTGACCGATGTGCTTAATACACAGAGAGATATTGTCTACAATGATAAGAATTTTAAGACTTTAAGTACTGAGATTCAGTATCTGAGTGAACGCTATGCTGAACGCTTACGGCAGATGACGCAGGATGAAGGTCAAGCTAGTCAACCAGCTGAGAGTAGCAACACAGCTTCTGAGTCGCAAGGTCAGCAGGATCAGACTGACCAATCAGCTAGTGGGCAATCTGCTGACACCAGCCAGTCAGGTAACGTTGATAATGGGCAGACAGACACAGGTACAAGCACTGGCGGATATGGGTATAACAACCCTTGGAATAGTTGGTATGCGCCGAATACTGGCAGCGGTAGCTCGGGGTCAGTGACAGACAATAGCGGCGCAGGAACAACAACTACGCCGAATGCCGACAATAGTGGTGCTGGCACTGGAGCGACAGATCAAGGGGCGTCAACCGGAGCTGACGATGGCAATCAATCATCTAGTGCGACGGGTAATACTGGTATAGACGGGCAGGCAAGTTCCGGCGCGGACGGGACAAACCCATAACCTAATCGAGATAACCCATCTTCTGAAAATACTTTGTCACCAGCGGCAACAGTGTTGGCTGCATAGACGGTGCCATAAAATACAACGTCATCATCAGGCGCTTCTACGACGAGACGCGATAATAAGCTTTGTTTTTATGCGGATGCTCTGTATAATCAGTCCAGCGAATAATGTCGGTTTCGTTAAAAAAACGGCTGATGCTGTCAGTTGCATGGTTTGAATTTTGACTAACACGTAAAACGACCATGGCTAACCGCTCTTCCTCATCGTCTAGGAAGGGCTTTTTTTGTTGAGCTAAGACATTAGCGACGACATCCAACGCCTGCTGAAGCTGCGCTGTGGTTATCTTAGGATGAGCGGCTGCCGCTGCAAGCAAATCACTGCCATGGGCAATGCCATGCGCCCAGCCTTTTTATCGAAACATAACCGCGCCAATCGGTTTCGATTTGCAGATACTTGAGAGCCCAATCTATCCAAGTTTGGATTTGTTTGTCAGTTAGAAATGGTTTGCTGCTATCGGTTTCTAATAAAATCGCCCCTAATAAGGCGGTGAAGGTTCTGGTGAAGACCTTGTCATTGTCTGAATTGTTGAGACCAGTAAAAAGTTGTGCTTGTTGCGTGGTGCGGGTGGCAATTGCTTTTCGTTGAGCAGTTGTGAAACCTTCAGTTAAAAAACCGCGTGCTAATAGGGAATAAACAAGATTATCCCGAATCTCGGCATTGGGATCGCTGATATGATCTAGCAGCCATTCGCACTGATGCTGGTTGAATTGCAAAGGATCGGGCATCGAAAGCAGCTTCTTGAGTTCATTTTCCATTGACGGGAAGGACCTTTCTTAATTTATCTTTTATAAAGAATCGGATATTAAAATTTTGAGTTAGAAAATTACTTATTTTAGGCTAATCTGCACCAAGCAGGTCGCTAACCTCGTATGGAGTCTATTATCTGTTGAATAAGTCATATTCAAAAAACTTCCATCATGGTATTTTTTGGTCTGATATACTGAACGCAACACAGAAAAGGATAATGAACGGTGGTACCAGATCAGAGAGGTGGTGGTGCGTATGGGGAAACCTATCAGCCACACATTGATGAGAAAGGTACATTCACTTGTCTGTGGTCGCTGCATTAACGACGATCACGGCCTGCGTGGTTTCGTGCATGATACTGGTGGTCGCCCTAACACGGTTGATCAGAGCCAGTACCAAACTGCTACTAGCAGTGGACGAATTCCGCAAGGCGCTCGGACAACTCCGAGAAAAATAGGCAAACTAAAAGCCGCGTTTCCTTTGAGCGGATCTCGCGGCTTTTAGTTGCCTGTTCCAACAGCCATCGTTCATTAGATGGTTCTGTGAGGGCATTTCTGCCCGACCGCCGCGCTGGTACGCGGCGGTTTTTTCTGCTTCAAGTATAGCATGGCTTGCGAACGCTTTTCCAGTAGTTAGTTTTTTTACTCGAAAATTTGGAAGTAACATTTAAACCAAATAGCATTTATCATCAAAAAATTAAAGCGAGAGTTATAGAATGGAAGAGTTCTGATATTAATAATGCAATTAATTTATGTCAAGAAATGTTGTAGGCATAATAAGCCGATAATATTCACTTTCTATCGAGTGATTTTGTTTGACGGCGCAAACAACGTTCTGTAATCTACTAAAGTAAACATGTCAGGAGTTATTCTTTTAAAGACTAAGGAGGAAGCACGATGAAGCTGAGCAAAAACGGACAAATGTCTTTATTGACACTAACATTGAGGTCACATGGATTTGAACGAAAGAAGGAGCTTCATGGCGCTTATCGAGGTAGACCATGTTACTAAACAATACGTCAAAGTAGCAAAAATTGGCGTTGTTAAAAAGAAACGTACACTTTTCACGGCGGTTGATGATGTCAGCTTTGCCGTTGAGCCAGGTGAAAAAGTTGGCATTGTCGGCTTAAATGGTTCGGGAAAGTCAACACTCATCAAGATGATTTTGGGGATTTTGCGGGCAGATGATGGGACACTTGCTACATTTTCGGGAGATCCGACAAAATATCGGCAGCGAAATGCGCAACGCATTGGCATCGTGTTCGGGCAGCGCAGTCAGCTTAGGTGGGATCTCCCGGTTTATGATACGTTTTTATTAAACAAAGAGATTTATCGTATTTCAAAAGAAGATTTTTTGGCGCGGGTTGAGCATTTAACGTCATTACTGGATGCAAAAGACTTTTTGCAGCAACCGGTTAGAACGTTAAGCTTAGGTCAGCGGATGAAAGCGGAGGTGATGGCATCGCTGCTTCATGATCCGGAGCTGATCATTTTGGATGAACCAACTATTGGCCTTGATGTGGTCACTAAGAATAAAATCGTTAAGTTCCTACAACAAGTCGAAGGCAAGACCTTGTTGTACACCTCGCACGATCTTGAGGATGTTGAAAAAATTTGCTCACGCATTTTAATTCTTGATCACGGAAAACTGTTGACAGACATTTCCGCACAAGCTTTGTCAAAAATCGCGACGCCATCACAGATTGAATTTTCACTCGTTGATTCAGCTAATCTGCCAGCGGCTCTTGCTGACGTTGGGGTGCAGACACTACCCAATGGCAATTTTAGAGTTGCGGGACTATCTTCTAAAGAGGTTCAAGATTTTATGAGGCGACTCATCGCGACAACCGAGCTGGCTTCTGTGACGATTGCGAATAAACGCTTAGAATATGTCATTTCATCAGGACTGACAACAGGTGGCGGCCAATGACGTTAAGACTGATGATGATTCGAATTGGTTTGAAAAGGAGTGTCGCCAATCGCTATGCGTTTGGCTTCTACTTATTTGGCAATTTAATTTCGATTGCCGTGATGTTTTTTCTGTGGCAAAGTGTTTTGCGGCATCGGCCAAGTGCCGTTTTTGCCGAAACGATCACTTATTTGATTTTCATGCAACTATTGACGGCCGTCTTTCCGAAAACTAGCTTTGCTATCCACGACGATATTCGTACAGGTAATATCGCCCGCCTGTTATTGCGGCCAGTGCCGTTACTGACCCATTATTTTTGGGAAAGTGTTGGTTATTCATTTGGCAAGTTGATTTTTATCGGTATCCCTGATGTCATCCTATTGGTCGTGGTGAGGCAGTCAGCGCTTGCGTGGCAGACGTTACCGTTGTTGGTGATGGCGGTCATGCTTGGATATGTACTGTATTTTGAACTCGAGGCGATCATAGGGCTATTTTCTTTTTACACCTATAGCATTTGGGGTATCAATACGTTTAAAGCTGCTGTTTTGCTGGCCGTGTCGGGAAATGTTTTTCCAGTGAATTTTTACCCAGCAGCGGTGAAAACAATCGCACAGTTTTTGCCATTTCAATACGCGTTCGGTGCGATTGGTAAGTTGTTATCACAGCAGCAGGCTGCCGACTTTTGGCCGACATTGTTCATGCAGAGTCTCTATATTGCCACGTTATTTGGTGTCTATCACTTGCAGCTGAAAATAGCGATCCAACGTGTTGTGGTTCAGGGAGGTTAGCTGATGACGAGATATGCGCGCTTACTGTTAGCCTTTTTCAAAATTAATTTCAAATCATTAGCCATTTACGATTTTGATTTTTATTTTTCAATTGCTGGCATGATGATTCAAAATTTGATTAATGTTGCGGCACTTCGCTTTTTATATTTGTTAGTCCCGACGATTCAGGGCTATACGTTTACGGAACTGTTGACGACGTATGCCATTGCCAGCACCTCATTTGCGATTTTTCGCTGTTTTTTCATTAATACGCTGAATATTGCGGATTATGTGCGAAAAGGAAAGTTTGACGGCTTGTTGGTTAAACCTGTCAATCCGCTTTTTCAGTTGTTGAATGAAAGTTTTGATGAAGATGCTTGGGGTGACTTGGCGATATCCGTACTGATTTTGACCACGATTGCATTCAGCTCGCACATGCCTTTACTTATTTTCTTGCTGGTCCTGCTGATGTGCTGTGCCACTTCTTTAATCTTCTTATCCTTAACCTTACTAGGCGGGATGGTGTCGTTGTTGTCACAAGGGTTAGCAGATTTATCGGAGACAGTTTATGACTTTTTTGAATTTTCAAAATATCCGCTTTCCATTTACAATACGCCGTTAAAAATGATCCTCACCTGGTTTTTACCATTAGGTTGGGTGGCCGCTATTCCGCAATCAACGGTCATTGACAACGGCCGCTGGTATTTTGCTATTCTGGTTGTTGGCATCTCGGTTGCTTTCTTCACCCTCGTTTATCAACTATGGCGGCTTTTTCTGGTGAAATATCAAAGTACAGGCACGTAAAATAAGGCGAAAATCATTTGCGACATCCAACACCTGATGCCCTTTTTTAAATTTTGAAGTGACAGAATTGAGCCAAATGATTTAAAACTCAAATGTGCTCGCCATGTTATTGATTATGAATTCCTTTTGGTCAAGAACCATTTTAGACAAACTTCCGGTCCTTTCAGCTGATGATTCGTGCTGAAAGGGCATTTTTTTATGCTGATTAGGTCATAAACTCTTCAAATGGAGTTAAGTCAGCTTTAAGTTGCTCTCGTTAGTATGAACACCATCAACTTAAAGGAGATGGCCCTGATGCAAGAAGTCACGACACTCACGCAACGGCCAAAGCCGCGGACCAAAAGACATATCAATTGGTTCAAGGTACTGCCTTGGATCGTGCCGTTGGGATTACTGGCTGGATGGCAAGCCGCGGTCAGTTTTAACTGGCTCACGAGTTCCTTACTTCCGGCACCCTTAACGGTGATTCAAGATGGCATCACCTTGTGGCAAAGTGGCGAATTGCCAAAAAATATTGCGATTAGCCTGTATCGTGCAACAGCTGGGTTTGCGATCGGTGGCAGTATCGGATTTGTACTTGGCCTGATGAACGGTTTGGTCAGACCAATCCGAGCCTTATTAGATAGTCCGATTCAAATGCTTCGCAACATTCCGCATCTATCCTTGATTCCCTTGCTGATTATTCTGATCGGCATTGGCGAATCGGCCAAAATATCGTTGGTGGCAATCGGGGTCATGTTCCCGATCTACATCAATACTTATCAAGGTATAACAACGGCCAATCCAGAATTGCTTGAAATGGGGCATGCCTATGGTCTTTCAAAGCGCGACTTGTTCACGCGAATTATTTTTCCTGGGGCTTTACCCAACATTTTGATGGGTGTGCGGTACGCGCTGGGCGTGATGTGGACCACATTGATTGTCGCAGAAACCATTTCTTCGAGTTCCGGCTTAGGCTACATGGCAACGAATGCACAAGAATTTATGCGGATGGACACCGTCCTGCTTTGTATTTTGATCTACGCATTGCTCGGCAAGGTGTCCGACCTCATTGCGAAAAGTTTAGAAAGAGTCTTCCTTAGTTGGCGTCAAGGAGGTGTCGAGGCATGACTGATCCAATTATTAGTTTACGTCAGATTAAAAAAACCTATAACGATAAAACTGTCTTGCATGACATTCATCTTAATTTGTACCCAGGTGAATTCTTGGCACTGGTCGGCATGAGTGGCGGCGGCAAAAGCACCATTCTTCGCCTAATCGCAGGACTCGAGCCGCCGACTGCCGGTGACATCCAACGTCAAAATGGACTGATCATGCGGATGATGTTTCAAAATGATCGCTTGCTGCCGTGGTTAACCAATTTGGACAACGTTTCTTTTCGATCACACGATCCCGCTATCGTGCAACAAGCTAAGTCACTGTTAACAGCAGTTGGCCTTGCTGACAAAAGCGATGGTTATCCAGTACAACTTTCAGGTGGTCAAAAGCAGCGGCTGGCGTTGGCGCGAGCGTTGTTAGCTAAGCCGCAGTTACTGTTGCTCGATGAACCGCTTGGCGCATTAGATGCCTTGACGCGGCAACATATGCAAGATCTGATCCTTGATATTTTCACAAAACAGCATTTAAGCAGTTTGCTCATCACGCATGATGTTAATGAAGCTGCACGCATGGCCGATCGCATTGTGGTTGTCAAAGATGGCAAGCTGGCATACGAAACAAGCGGTGCTCGTGGTCAATCACCAGAGAAAATTGCGAACACAGCAGCACGAGTTTTGAACGCGATTGTGTCAGAGCCGGTGACAACATGAAGCAGGCGAATGACGGCGAGCGGCGCGAGCCGAAAAAAGTTAAGCATCCTTATCTATATGAAATTGATCTTATGCGTTTGATTTTTATTGCGGGTGTGCTGTTGAATCACACGACAACGGCATTTCAGCATCAAACATCCAGCGGTTTAATCAGTACTGGATTCTTAGCCACACATTTAATGATTCATTTTACGCGAATGGGTTTCATGTTTATGACCGGTTTGGTATTGACGATGGTGTATTACCGGCGTCAGCGCAATTGGCCGCTGTTTTACAAAAAACGCTTCACAACAGTCGGCGTACCTTACGTCTTGTGGAACACTTTATTGTTGGCAGGTTCAGTACTGCTTGGTGTTGGCGGCTTTACCATCGCCAACTTCTGGCCAGACTATCTCAGTGCCTTGCTGCATGGCGATCAATTTTACCTCTACTACGTTTTGGTCACCTTACAATTGTATCTATTGTTTCCAGCCATGCTGTGGCTATTTAAACGGATGGCTGGTCATCATATCAGGTTAGTCGTCGCTAGCTTCGGCGTTCAAATGCTGCTAGTCATCGGCATTAAGTATGGGTTGCCACATGTCAACACAAGCAACTGGTTATGGTGGTTTAAGGCCTATGGGGTCAATGTTTTCACCTATCAGTTCTTCTTCATCAGCGGTGGACTCGTCAGCCTGCACTATGAAAAGGTCAAGCAATGGCTTCTTGCCCATCAGGTGTTAATCGGCTGGGGTGCTTTGAGTCTCAGTATCGGCACCATTGGTCTCTATGTTTTTAACAAACAAGTTCTGAACTTTGGTCACAACGCTGCTGTTTCGCCGCACCAACCTTATATGTTGATCTACGATGTCGTGATGATCGCTTTTGTATTCGTATTAGGCCAGCGATACGCGGTCTGGCATACGAAGCGACCCGAACATTGGTTGGCACGACTGATCGGTCATGGTGCGCAAGTTTCTTTCGGCGTTTATCTTTGTCAAACCATTGCTATTAGCTTGTTAGGCAGCTTGTTGAGTCTCGGTGGTTTTAGCAATGGCATGTTGATCTTACTACTACCAATCGGCTATATCTTTATTCTAGTTGTTTCATTTACCATTGCTTGGCTATGCTACCGGATCGCGCCGTTTGGGTGGCTGATTGGCCGTCCGCAGTCCTTGTCAGTTTCATCGAAAGGAGTCTTGAATCATGAGCAAACTCACCGATCTGTTGTCTCAGAATCTAATAAATGAGCGTGATTACCCAATTGTGAAATCAGTCGCTGCCGATACTTGGTATACCGGGCGCGATCTTGAAGAGGACGTCGCAGCCTTGCGTGTCCAGTTGAATAAACTGAAAATCGGTGCAGGGGATCAGATTCTTGTCGCTTTGCCAAACGCTCCCGTCCATCTGGCGTTAAATCAGGCGCTTTGGGAGATTGGTGCGGTTGTCCATCCGATTGCTGCCGCGACCCCGTTGCCAGAACTGAAGGCGGAATGGTCATTGTATCACTATCAGGCAGTTATTACCTTGCCTGATGTTGGCGAAAAGCTGGCAGAACCATTGGTGCCGTGCAGTCGGCTTCGTCTGCATACTATCGCAGCGCTAGCGATTTTAACTGATGCCAGTCAGCTTGCGTATCGCATAAACGCGCCGCAGAAACGGCCAAAAGAAGAGGATCTGGCTTTGATCCTCAACACTTCGGGCACAACTGGCAAGCCGAAACGCGTGGGCTTAACCCATCGCATGTTGTTGAATGCGGCCCAACACGATGCCAAAAGCCATGCCTTATCAGCTGATGATATCGCCATGGTCGTGATGCCGATGTTTCACATCAATGCGCAGGTGATTTCGGTTTTGGCTACCCGACTTTCAGGTGGCAAACTTGTCATCGCACCGAAGTTCTCCGCTAGCAAATTCTGGCCGCTCATCGCAGACAACCATGTCACGTGGGTTTCAGTTGTGCCGACAATCATTTCGATTTTGCTCATGAACGAAAACGCCTTGAAAGCTTATCACCCTGACATTCATTTGCGATTCGTCCGCAGTTCCTCGTTTGCATTGCCAGAAGATAAGTTGATAGCCTTTCAGACGTATTTTCATACGCAGATTCTCGAAGGTTATGGCATGACTGAGACGGCGAGTCAGAGTACCTTAAATCCAATTAATGCACCGAAAATTGGGTCTGCCGGCAAGCCGGTGGGTACAGAACTGCGACTGATGCTGGCGGACGGTTCTTTGAGCCAGCAACCGTATGTTGAAGGTGAAATTGCTCTTCGCGGCGATCACGTCATTCATGATTACCTCGAACCGCATCCTGAATCTTTCAAAGACGATTGGTTCCTCACTGGCGATCTTGGCTATTTAGACGAAGATGGCTATCTGTTTGTCAAAGGCCGTCGTAAGGAAATGATCAATCGCGGTGGTGAAAAGGTTGCCCCGGCAAAAGTCGAAAATATCCTTAATGAGTTAGACTGGGTTGCTCAAGTAGCGGTGATTGGTTTGCCGGATGCACTTTATGGCGAAGCAGTCACGGCGGTTGTCATTCGCCAAAACGTGACTGGCGACCCAATGAAAGCCAAAGCCGCCTTGATCGATTACGCTCGCCAGCATTTGGCAGCGTATGAATGTCCAACCGATGTCGTTTTTGTCAAAGCCTTTCCGGTCAATGCAACTGGGAAAGTACTCCGACCGAAACTGCGCAAACAGCTAATGCAAGGCGGACAAGCCTATGAAGCATAAAAAACACCTTTGGTTCTTGGTGATCGGCTTAATCATGTGGCTTAGTGTTGCCGTCTATGGCTATACGCAGACCACGACGGCGGCCAGTGATCTGGAAACAGTCACGATCGGCTACCAAAAGGCCGATCCTGTCGACATTGCCCGCCAGCACGGTGAGTTAATCAAAAAAATGAAAGCAAAAGGCTATCAAGTCGTCTTCAAGGAGTTTTCTGATGGTGCTGCGCTCATGACTGCTTTGAAAAGTGGGGCGATCGACTACGCTCGCGTTGGCGATACGCCGCCAGTGACAGCAAAAGCTGCTGGCACGGATATTGCGCTGATTGCTGCTGGTGCCACCAAGGAATATGGCAGCGGTATTCTTGTTGGTAAGAACAGCCAGATCACCAATCTCAAGCAATTGAAAGGCAAGACGATCGCCTATCAAAAAGGCACTGCCGCCCAATACTTGATTATTCAGGCCTTAAAAAAGGCAGGTTTGTCCACCAATGATGTTAAATTAGTGAATATGGATCAAAGTTCAGCATCGGTCGCTTTTGCAAAAGGCAGTGTGGATGCTTGGGTCACTTGGGATCCGTATACGGCAACAGCACAAGTCAATCAAGGGGCCAAGTTGCTGACAAACGGCACCGGCTTGGCAAAGAATCGTGACTTCCTGATCTCAACCCAAAATTATGCCAAAACTCACACCGCGCTGAGCAAATTGCTGACAACCTATATCAACGATGATATGACGTGGGCCAATAATCACCACACACAACTCATTGCCATGCTCAGTAAAACCTTGAAACTATCAGACGCTGTGATTCAAAAAATGGTTGAACGCCGAACTTATGCCATGGCGCTCGTTAAAGCAGATAGCAGCATTGTCGATGAAGAAAATCAAATCGCGAATACCTTTTATCAAGAAGGTGTTGTGACCGAGAAGGTGGATATGAAGACAACATTAGTCAGTGGTAGCGACTGATCAGTTGCAGCCCGGGACTTGCTGGATAAAAAAGACTCCTTAAGATGAAATATCTCAGGGAGTCTTTTTTGATAGGACCATGGCATCATAAAGCAATCACAATTATTTTTTTAACGGGACATTTTTCAATGCTGAGTGCTTCTGGCATTTTTCCAGCATCAATCTTTGGTTATGCATGAAAATGGCCTTGATGTACCTTTTCATTGTCTCTGAAATCAAAAACAGAATTAAGCGAACCTCGGCCTTGAAAATCCTTTTCCATCAAATCAATTTGATTGTTGAACGACTGCCACTGAACTAAAATAACCTCTCACTTTTGGTCGAAGAAGAGCGGATCTTCATCTGCAAATGATCCGACATGTTAGGATTTCAACGAACTTTATACTAACCGTTTCCGCAGAAAACCAGAAAGCCAGTCGGTGAGGGTTACTAAAATGATAATGCCATACAGAATGATGCCCACTCTAGACCAAGAACGGGTTTGAATAGCGAAAATCAAAGGTGTTCCGACACCGCCAGCACCTACCATACCAAGAATCGATGCTGAACGAATGGCCAACTCAAAACGGTAGAGAGTATTAGAAACAAACTCTGGTATCAATTGTGGCAAACTGGCGATCACAGTGACATCCAATCGATTGCCACCAGCGGCAATCACGGCTTCTCCGGCACGATTGTTCATGTTTTCAATCGCTTCGGAAAAAAGTTTTGCGAGCATGCCAACACTATGAAAGCCAACTGCTAGTACGCCAGCAAAAGAGCCTGGACCAACGGCTTTGATAAACATTAACGCCAGGACAATTTCAGGAAAAGTTCGAATGGCAGTCAAGACAAATTTGCCAGAACGAGTCGTCAGCCAAAACTTGTGTTGTGTGTTCGCAGCCCAAAAAGCAAATGGCAGACTAATAATAGCTGAAATGAACGTTCCTAAAAAGGCGATTCCTAAGGTTTGCAGCAGCGTAGAAGTCAGATCTTCGCCATCACCTGTCCAAACATAGCTAAAATCGGGATGTGCCAACCCCGCAGCGATTGACTTGGTAACGACCCACGCATTGGGTTTGATTTCAAGACTTGGCATACCTGTGAATGACCAAACGATAATCACTAAGGTGATTATTGTCAGTAACCAATTGCGCCAACGATGTTGCAGGGGGGCCTTTGGCAATGAAGCTGAGTGATTCATAGAAGCACCTCCCTAGCCTTACCGCTAATGTAGTCAATGACAAGTACAACAGCAAAGATAACTAGCACAATCAAACCGACCCGATCATACCGAAACATGGATAATGCCTGTTGCAAGTAAATACCGATCCCGCCAGCTCCCATATAGCCGAGCACCGTACTAGCCCGAACGTTAATTTCGAAAGCATACAAGACGAAGCTAACAAAATAATTTGCGATCTGCGGCAACACTGCAAAACGAATCATTTCAATTCGGCCTGCACCTGCTGCCTTAAGTGCTTCAAGCGGCCCAGGATCAATCGTTTCAACTGCCTCATAAAACAGCTTGCCAACCATCCCAAAAGTAAAGATCGCTAACGCAAAAATACCGGCCACTGGTCCGATTCCGACAATGGCGACAAAAAGTGCCGCTAACATGAGATCGGGGATGGTACGGACAATATTGAGCACAAAGCGAAAAATGCCTACCACAATTTTATTAGTCACAATGTTGCGCGAAACTAAAAGGGCATATGGAAAAGCAACGGCAGAGCCAATCAAGGTGCCAATGATTGCCATTTTCAATGTCTGAATCATCGGATCGATTGTGTAATAAGCGTAACTCCAGTCAACATGCGCCATTTCGGTAAAAATGACAGTGAATTGACTGAAATTCTTAAAAAACAACCCGAGATTTGCATTGGTGATCCCAATCGACCAAATTAAACCAAGTACCATGATGCCAGTAAGCAGCCACTTGCGCCATTGCAGCTGACGTTTCGGTAACGTAGGAGCTGTCATTATGACACCTCCTGCTCATTACCGCTGTAAATACTAGCTATGATTTCATCAGTGGCTTCGGCAACCGGACCGTCAAACACTTTTTGACCCGCCCGAATACCGATAATGCGAGTAGCATAAGCTTGAGCAACCTCAACGCTATGTAGATTAGCCACGACAGTAATGCCCATTTCTTGGTTAATTCGCCGCAAGTCATCCATCACCCGTTTTGTAGTTTGAGGATCAAGACTGGCGATCGGTTCGTCTGCGAGAATAATCGTTGGGGTTTGCGTAAGGGCACGTGCAATCGCCACACGTTGCTGTTGACCACCGGAAAGTTGGTCGGCACGGGTATAAACTTTATCTTCCAATTCTACTGTCCGCAAGGCATCGTAAGCACGTTGTTTGTCTTCAGCGGAAAATAAACCTAGTACCATTTTCCAAGTTGGATAATAGCCGACTCGTCCAGTTAAAACATTCTTCAAGACTGACGAGCGGTTGACTAGGTTAAAACTTTGAAAAATCATCCCGATTTTCCGACGAATATTCAATAGTTTCTTGCCTTTTGCTTTGGTAATGGAAACACCATCAATACGTACGTTGCCTTCAGAGATGTCGTGAAGCCGATTGATGGCCCGCATCAGTGTACTTTTCCCGGCTCCTGACAAGCCAACGACAACCACAAATTCGCCTTGATTAATGGTTAAATCGATGTCTTTAAGGCCTACGACACCGTTAGGATAGATTTTTGAGACGTGGTCAAACTCAATAACTGGGTGGTTACTTTCTGACATGCAAACTTCCTCCATGTATAGCAAAAGCGCTAGGTGGCTAGCGCTTTTGCAACGTTGCTTTACTTGCTTTTTGATTCACCAGTGGCAATTTTGTCATACTTACGCACAATGTTGAAGGCACTATCTGTGGTTTTGACATAGCCCTCATGTGTATAAATACTTGAGATAATCGCATGACCTTCTTTTGTCTTAGCAATGTCGATGAAAGCCTTGCTAAGCTTTTTGCGGAAGGCGGCACTCATGTCCTGACGTACGGAAATCGTGTCATTAGGAATTGGCTTTGTGAAGTAGATGGGTTCAACCTTGTCCATAATGTCAGGGACATCTTTTTTGACAATATTGCGGGCATCCTCAAAAACAAAGGCGGCATCGGTATCACCGTTTAGCACTGACATGACACCTTGATCGTGACCTTTGACAGTAACCAAGGTATCTTGTTTAACAATGTCGAGACCCTTTTGGGACAGTTCGGCAATCGGCCAAATATAGCCAGCGGAACTGGTAACATCTTGAACGGCAATTTTTTTATTCTTGAGATCTTTCCAAGATTTGATGCTACTGCCTTTTTTAACAACAATCATCGAACGATATGAATCAACCAGTTTGTCGGTGCTTTTCCCACCTGGCTGTTTGATCCCAAATCGTTGCGCCATCAACAAAACGTCGGCTGCCTTTTGCGCGTGTGCCTGAACGTAACCATCAGGTGGTAAGAACCCAACATCGACTTGTTTACTCTTCATAGCTTCGACAATTGAGTTGTAGTCTGTCGAAACGGTGACTTTGACAGGGATGCCAAGCTCTTTCTTCAGCAAACTAGCCAGAGGTTTTGCTTTTGCTTCGATTGTATTGGCGTTGCTTGATGGTACAAACTGAATATTTAATGACTTGGGGGTGTAACTATTGCTTGTACTTGTGCTGCTAGAACTACTCTTACTACCACAAGCAGCCAGCGATAACGCAGCAATGGTTGCCATCCCAGCCACTGCAATTCTTTTCCAGAACTTCATCAGTTTTCCTCCATAAAAGTAGAATCAATCATTTGTAAGCAGAACCTTGCTTGTCTCGGCGACGCAAAAGAGTGAACTGAGACGAACAAGTCACTTGAACATTCAAATCATACTTTTTTATAATATCCGAATCAATAACTTTACAATAATTTTACATTTTATACATTTCGTTCGGTTTTTACACAAATGGCCTGCTTTTTGATGACCGTTATACTTAGATTTAGTCTGGTGCAGAACGATACTGAGGTTAACCCGATACAACATTTCTGATTTTTTGAAAATTCCGGTGCTCGGATCGTGACAAAAAATAACGTAAATTATATAAAATTCATTAGACCAACTGCACCGTTATTACTTTTTTATTCTGTTTGGAAAACAATATTAGAGAAGTCGCCGCATCCTAGTTAATAGCACACCTGTTACCAGCGTGATGGCTAGAACAGCCAAAATTGTTGTTGCCCGAATAGCCACAATGCCCCAGCCGAGTAATGAAAGGGTGATTGTGAGGACGATATTAATCGTGATCGCCGTCATAACGGCACGGCTTGGTTTGCTGCGCCAAAAGTTGCGATTGCTGCGGGTGATCAGGATGGTCAGCATGGCACTGAAGATCAGATAGTTGAAAATGATGGTGCTTATCTGACCTTGAGCTACGTGAAGGTTGGTGAGCAGCGTCAAGATGATCATCCCAACGAGCGTCCAGCCGATTGCGAGTGTGCCGCTGATAAAACCGAGTTTGCCTAAGTGCCAGTTTTCAGGATGGTGGGAGATGCTGGTGCGATCAGTACCAAGTACCAATGTCACGAGATCATTTAAGATGGCAACAAGGATCATCGCGTTTAATGTCAACGGCAGAAAATGATTCAGCAAATAACCTAGCGTTAGGATGATCGTCAGTTCGGCGGTTCGCGATAACTTGGTGATGGTCCACGTCATCATGCGCTGATAAACGCGATGACCGCTATCAAGAATCTCAATAATGGAGGTTAAACCGGGTTCAAGCAAAATCATTTTAGCTGCTCGCTTGGCTAAATCCACGGCATTCTCAACTGCAATGCCGACTTCAGCTTGCCTGATAGCAGGGGCATCGTTCACGCCATCGCCGGTCATTCCCACGATGTGTCCACTGGCTTGCAATCGCTGGACGATAGCTAGTTTGTCCTCCGGTTTTACCTCGGCAATGCCAGCTAGATTCTGCAAAGAAAAGGTGGCGGGTAATTGTGAAAAGGCTACGATTTGACCTGTCAAACCGGCTTTCAAAGCAATGGTCTGAGCCGTTTTGACATTATCGCCAGTGAGCATGACCAGCTGCACACCGCGGTTTTTAATAGCTTCAATGGCTTGCCTACTATCGGCCCGAATAGTGTCTTCAAGAATGTAGACGCCAACAAGGTGCTCATTAATTGAGACAGCGACTGAGCGGCCTGCATCTAAGGCTAGGGGTGGTAGTTTTGGTGATTCAGGATCACGTGACTGTAGCACTTTTAAAGAGCCAAGACGAACTTTCAGCAATTGTGATGGTTGCACTTGCATAGCCAGTTTCGGCAGTAAACGGTGTGAAGTTGCTCAGGGTTGCTTCAACATGATTGTTACTAGTGAATGTCAAAATAGCTTGATCGATGACACTAGGGTGTTGTTGGTCACAAGCAAAAGCACTGTAAGCTCGTACGGTTTCGTCAGGCAGATCCGACAGATTTGTAAACGTCACAACGACAGGCTTGTTTTCAGTGATGGTGCCGGTTTTATCAACCAATAACACGTCAAGATTAGCCGCTTCTTGAATGCCAGACAGATCACTAACTAAAACATGGTCACGACTAAGCACTTTTGCTTCAACTGAATTTGCCACCGCAAAGCTGGAAGGCATGGCAATTGGGATCGTTGCAATGAACAACATGGCCAAAAAGGGAAACATGCTGATCAAGTTTTCACCACGAATTAAAGCGGCAACGATCAGAATGATGGCTAGCACACTATCGAGAATCGCAAGGTCGTTGATGATTCGACCGAGCAGTTGCTGCAAGTGACCGGGTGCGGCTGATTGGTTGAGCAGGGTGATCGTTTTCCCTGAACGACTGTCTGCGCCAATTGCTGTCACGACAGCAAGCGTGTGTCCAGTCAGTACTTCGGTTCCAGCATAAACAGTTTGATTGACCTGCCGATGAACCGAGGCAGCTTCGCCAGTGATACTACTTTCGTTGACTTGAACCGCGTTGTCCAGAAGGCGGGCATCAGCGGGGATGATATCTCCTTGACGCAGACTAATTAAATCGCCGACGACCAACTCTTTTGCGGGTTTTGTGACCCACTTGTCAGAACGTTTCACGGCCACAAGCGGGGTCAATTCATGTGATAGCTTGCGTAAAACCGCCCGAGCCCGCGTTGATTGAATCGCGCCATTCACAGCCGCAAACAGCAACATCAGCACAATAAAACCTGCCTGAATACCTTTGCCAGGAACGATTTCGACAACTAAAGCTGCCTCCAAAATCCAGGCGGAAGGTTCCCACAGACGCGCGAGTACGCCTTGGATGAAACTCACGGTTGGTTCTTTGACCTCGTTGGGGCCATTTGATTTTAAGCGTGCGGTTGCCTCAGATTGTGAAAGACCGTTATATTGTGTCATTGCATCGATATCCTTTCAGACAAAAAGGCCGATCGTCGCTAAACGCTCGGTCTCTTGCTTGCTTTTGCTCTGAATTTAGTCGAATTGAACACTATCTGGAAAATGGGCCAGTCGCGTGCCGTCACTTCCGAGTTCCTCTTCAATCCGCAGCAACTGGTTGTACTTCTCGACGCGCTCAGACCGGGCTGGGGCGCCGGCTTTAAGTTGGGCGGCGTTGGTGGCAACGGTGAAGTCAGCAACAAAGGTGTCGCCAGTTTCGCCAGAGCGGTGGGACATCATCGTGGTGTAGCCGTTTTTACGGGCTAAGCGAATCGCTTCGAGGGTTTCAGTAACAGTACCGATTTGATTGAGCTTAATCAGAATCGAATTAGCCATACCTTTTTGAATAGCCTCCGTGATCAACTTCGGATTGGTGCAGACTGGATCATCAGCCACGATCTGGATACGCTTGCCGTACTTAGCGGTAAATTTGGCAAAGTTATCCCAGTCGTCTTCACCGTAAGGATCTTCAATCGAAATGATTTCAGGAAATTGATCAAGCAGCTTGATGTAGTAAGCACCAAGTTCTTCTGGCGTGTAGGTTTTGCCTTCAAAGTCGTAATTTTTGGTGTCGTGGTTGTAGAAGTAAGAAGCCGCCGCATCAAAAGCAATCGCAATTTCCTTACCGGGGGTGTAGCCGGCTTGAATAATCGCGTCATGTAGCATTTGCAAAGCATCTTCGGAATTCTTCAAGTCAGGGGCAAAGCCACCTTCGTCACCCAACCCAGTCGTGTAACCGGCCTTCTCGATGACTTTTTTCAAGGTGTGATAGGTGTTCGTAATTTTCTCAAAGCCATCACGGAAAGACGTCCGGTCAACTGGGGTGATCATAAATTCCTGAATATCAATACCATTATCGGCATGTTCACCGCCGTTGATCACATTGTGGAAGGTTTGTGGTAACTCTAGATCTGTCCCGCCTAGATAACGATAAAGTGGCTGATGGGTGGCCAAGTCAGCAGCCCGAGCCGTGGCCATTGAGACGCCAAGAATAGCATTTGCGCCAAGCTTGGCCTTGTTCGGGGTGCCGTCCAAATCAATCATGATCTGATCAACGTGAGCCTGATTAAAAGGCGAAACACCATGCAAGGCTTGATTAATCGCCGTGTTGACATGATTGACCGCCTTCAGCACACCTTTACCGCCCAGTCGATCACCGCCATCGCGCAACTCAACCGCTTCTTTTTCACCAGTAGAAGCTCCTGAAGGCACCTCGGCTCGACCAAGGGTGCCATCAGATAAAACGACATCAGCCTCCACTGTTGGGTTGCCGCGTGAGTCGAAAATTTCGCGAGCCTTTACCGTATCAATAAAAATTGCCATGTCTATTTCCCCTTTCGGTAACAACGAAAAAAACGCCTACCGAAGCGACATAAAAGTCGTTTCAGTAGACGTCATCAGATTGTTACACAATCATTTGCGGCGAACATCATCGCCTGTTCTTCTATACGAATAGAGCGTACGCTTTTTTCTTTTTGGGTGCAAGAGGAAGATTAACTTGAGTGCGAAAGACCAATTTTTCTTATTGACCGCATTCGGGAAAGCCTATAGACTGAAAGCAAGCTTAGAGAGAGGACTAATTACCCTTTTTCTTAGTCCAGCAGATTGGATGGCGCACACCCCTCAACATTTTTTGAAGTGCGGAGGTGATAGCCATGCCAAAATCAGGAGACGAAAGCGGTTCGCCGCGTTGGATGTGGCGTCGATTATCGTCGCGCTGAGCATACTGATTACCAGTATGGCCAAAGCGTACGCGATCATCAAAAAAGCTAACCTCAAGGATTAGCTTTTACCAAATCGTCATCTGAACTGCGTCGAGGTCATCGGGAAGCCGCCCGGTGGCCTCTTTTCAACTCCTTAATTATACCTTAGAGGTCGTGAAGCGGTCAATATACTTGTGCAGTGCAACTAATTGAACTTGATCCAGCAGTAGCGCGGCTGTTGATGTGAAAAAGCGATCATCAGTTGGCTTGTAAGTGCGACTAGGATGAACCCATTACCATTGAGAGACCAATTAGATTTCAGGAGAATGTTCTTATCTACGCATTGTTTTAATATATCACGTATATACGAACAAAATAACAACTCGTTTTGTGTGTGTCAAGATATGCACAAACCACGTTCATTGTTGTTGATGTTCGGACCAAACATTTGCTATACTTTCAATAAATTAAATGGCGATGGTGTTCGCCTATACGCAAGTTGATGACACCTACCTTGAGCAAATCGGGGTAGGTGTCTTTTTTTTGAGTATGAGCTGGTGCGTTTAAAAATTGCAGCATAAATGGCCTCAGGACAAAGTGACAGATCTTAGCCTGATATGTTTATGCAGAGGTTTCTGCGTCAGCGAGTGCGTTCCCACGAAAGGAGATCATGATGCATCATCGTGAAAAAATACATGTTAGTTGGTTGTTGGCCGTCTTTGCTGGCGGTTTTATTGGTGGCATTTTGCGATATGTCATCAGTGGCGTGACCCACGATGGCACAACCATGATGGGGACAACCATTGTGAACTTAATCGGCAGCTTTTTACTGGCCTTCACCACTTATGGATTGGATATGAAATTCGATCTGCCCGAATGGCTGTTGCTTGCCCTCGGGACAGGTGTCATCGGTGGTTTCACGACATTCTCCACGCTCATGCTGGACTTTGCGACCTTGGCACCAAGGCATGCGATTTATGCCACACTACTGTTGATGCTCAATCTGCTGGGCGGGCTGCTAGCAGCAACAGCCGGATTCTTGGCCTCGAAACTCGTTGGAAGAAGGGACAAAAAACAATGGTGATCTTAATTGGTATCGGAGCCGGCCTCGGCGCTGTTTGCCGGTACGGTATAACCGTATTAGGGAAAATGCTCTGGCCCGGCAAGCCGTTGGCGACGCTACTCATCAATGTGCTGGGTTCATTGCTGGCAGGACTTTTAGTTGGACTACCAGCGCTTTCGGCGTTTCGTTTGTTCCTACTGCCGGGCTTTTGCGGTGGCTTTACGACCTTTTCAACGTTCATGGCAGACGCGTTTATCCTGATTAAAAATCGGCGGTGGTCAATGGCGATCTTTTATTATGTTGGCACGGTGGTAGCGGGGATGGTAGCGGTGGTTGTGGGGATGATGACTTCAGGGATACTTTTTGCCTAACTAGCAAGTGTGCCTGCCGATCACCGCTATAGTGCAGTTTAACAGCTTCTTTTTCCTGTAGAAGTCCTAAAGGTATAGCGTCTTGGTCAACGGTGTCGCTAGACAAAATGATATCAACCTCACTGTTGGGTTGTCGCGTGAGTCGAAAATTTTGCGAGACTTCACCTTATCAATAAAAAGTGCCATCGCACATCTTTTCTTTCGTTAACAACAGAAAACCAAAGCATGGCCATACATGTGTTTGAGACAGAAGGTACACTTTTCCCGCAAAATAACAGCCTCTGCTTTGCTTGCGAATTGCTGCAAAGTAGAGGCTGTTGTTAGTGGCAAGGTATTTAATTTGTGAAATTCTGAGAGAATGGAACTTTATTAAAAATTTGTCTTAGCATTCTCGATTATAGTTATCAATAATCATTGTTGCTGAGACTGTCAGAATAAACACATTCAGTGCCATACTGTCGTATTTTGGAATGGAAATAATGGTGATGACTAAAATAACGCCTGACAAGGCACTGACGATATGAGCAATCTTGGAAAGAGTTTTCAAAAAATCAGTCTCCTTCGTGGGCTAGCACCGACTTCTGCAGCACAGTCAAGAGCGTTACTACCACCGTTTACCTTGCAGAGTTCAGTATTCGTTAATAACTGAATGTTAAACAAATCACCTCGTGTTTGTTTTCGACATAATGCTCACAACACAGGGGGCTAGCTTCCTACAAACAATGTACACGAAAATGTCGGGCTTTTTGTTATTATTTTTTAAACGCCGTACAATTACCGATAAACGTTGAAATTTTTCAAGATTTATAAAAAAAACACCGTTAATCCTGCATTTCATGGCGGTTTTTTTTAAGGATGTCATAGTGCTAATTGTTAGTCGCATCAATTTAGTGATTGACAGCCACTGAACTGAAACGAGCTGCCACTCTTATGTCAAAATGTGATGGGCAGTTTCTGGAAAGCTTAGTTAATCAAAATAGAAAAAATGTTGTGAGGGTTGAAAAAGTGACCGGTAACATCGCCTCATCTGGGGAAAAATCTGAAACTTGCCAAGCGTGATCACTTTCAGTTATATTCATTGCTCTATCTAATCATCTCAACGGATCAAGGACTCCAGTCCAGACTTGGAACTTCAACAAAGATGCCGGTATGTTTGTTTGCCCTGCAGATTTTATGGACTCGCGCGTCACGAGAAACGGTAAAAAAGATAAGAGCTGCGATCAAGGCCGGACTTATTACTTTGACACGCATCATTGTCATGAATGTCCACGGCAGCAAGGGTGTTATCAACCAGGCGCAAAGACAAAAACTTATAGCGTCACGATTAAGTCTTAAACACATCAAGACCAGAGCACCTTTCAGGCAACTCAAGCATTTCAAGACATCATCAAGTTACGGTATCGAATTGACGCGAAGAATGCAGCAGTCAAAACCAAACATAGCTATCAATAAGCTGGTCTAATAGCATTGAGGCCATGACGCTCTTTTATGCCAATATGGAACGAATTATGAAAATAATGAGCGAAAAGTAAGAGGGTGGAAAACCCTGATACGACAAAAGTCCGGGAAAATCTGACGTCAAATCAGATTCTGCCGGACTTTTTATCATAAACCGCAAGAAAATCGTTACCTGTTCAGCAGTCTCCTTTTTTGCTGGTGAAATTTTTTAGTTTAGTTTAGATAGGCGCAATATGCCCATTTAAAATACTATAGTTATTTTACCTAGATGAATGGAGGGGATTCTATGACGAAACCAGACGAACAGAGCTGGCGAGACCTGCTAGCAAATTTGAATCCATATCGAGAACCGAATACCGAAAATAAAGGTCAATGGCGTCCTGAACTTGAAAAGAAGATTGCTGAATACGAGAAATTGAAAGAAGAAGAAGCAATGGCAGAGGAACTATCCTTCAACTGGCTATTTGAAGCAGATGCGCAATATATCCATAAGCCACAAGCAAGAGCTAATTTTAATGAAACCGAAACAACGATTTATGATGGTGTCCCTGCTGGACCGATTGAACATGATCCGCAGAAGGCACAGATTTACATCGCGAACATTAATCCAGCGGTAGCATCTGGACAAGTTGAGGAATTGATTCGTGCAGAAAGAGAGGGTGGCTTCGTCAACATTCAAAAATATGTGCATGAGGAGGATGCAGAATGGATAGATGGTAAGCCAGCCAACAATATTATTTATCAACAGCTCTTCCGACCAAACAAAACAGATACTGGCGACATGACGCTAACGGATTATCTGAGACAGAACACAAAGCGAGATAAACAGCATTGGTATGCGCAGCACACTTCGATGTTGCTTCGGGCCTTGTTTGATGCAGATGAAAAATCTAACACAACGATGCCCGTTAGCGAAGCAAAGCAAATTTTAAGTCACTATCCAATTCAATTTATCGATTTAGTCCCTTATCGAACGCAAAATGCAGATGACTTTATCAAGTTTATACAAATTAAAAGCACTTCGAGTTATCAAGCAAAGAGTGTGGAAGCTTATCAACTGGCGACAAATAAGCAAAAGTCATTCAAAGCACTACCAAGTGGCGCGCAGGTTGCGTTATTACCGTCCACACAATTTATTTTAGCAAGTGTCATCGAGCGGATTCGTCAATATCTTGACGAGCCAAATCGTATTCCGGCACCAACATTTGTTCTCCGCAGCTATAAGAATTGGTGGCAACCAGCACTGCAAGTATTTCTGACACAAAGATGGGACATTTTGCCAGCAAGCTTGAAGGAGAAAGAATCAACTGTTGCGTCATTGTTACAAGCATTTGAACAAGATTTCTTTTGGCAGTATGTAAGTGCACAAAGCGCGTCAATCAGTGACCGTAATCTTGAAAAGATCCAAGGGACAGGTGACTTTAAAGACACTTTTGTGACACCATTTCGACATGCAACGATTACTAAAGAATAACCAATGGCTCAAGGCCATTTTGGTGCGGATGCCCGTTTTGGCACAATATCGGTAACGCCAGCAACGAAAGGCTAGTAACAGGTTGCCTAGGCATAATATACCTAATAAATATATATAATGAAATTTGTGCTCCGAATCAAAAGACATAATTTTAATGGTATTGGAGGAAGTAACATGTTATATAACCGGGTTAAAGAACATGTTGTTAATGATAGAAAAAAGATGTACAAACGCGGCAGCCAGTGGGTCGTAGTTTCCGCATTTGCCTTAGCGTTAGGTGGTGTCGCCTTGACGCAACTTCAACCTGTCAATGCTGCAGAAACAGACACGCACCTTGTCGTTCAGCCAGTGACACTCACCCAAGATGGACAAGTGAGTCAACCGGCGGCAGCACAAACTGAACCTGCAAGTGCTGTTAAAAACACCCAACCTGTAGCAACAGCCAACGCCGCTAAAGCCAACGGTGAGGCCAGTCCGGCAGCTGCACAACAACAAGCAGCTGCGGCCTATCAAGCAGCAAGTCAAGCCGCCAATGCCAACACCAGCATGCCGGCTTCATCAGGCATGACCGAAGCAGAATGGCAGGCACAACAAGCAAAATATGATCAAGCCAAATCAGACGCAGCGGTCTCTGAAGCCGCTGAAAAACAAAAGGCCAGTGAAGCAGAAACTTCTTATGCCAACAGCTTAGCTAGCCAAGCGGCAGCGCAAAAACAGCAAGATCAAGCTTCTTTGGCAGCTGCTAGCTCAAGTGCCGCTGCAAGTCTCGCAGCACTGAAAGCGCAACAGGATGCAAGTTATGCCGCTGCAAGTCAAGCCGCGACTGCGCAGATTGATGATTTGAATGCACAGCGGACGACACCTGATGCACCGGTGGAAAATGGTGGGACGTTTAATTATGTGGCAGAGCATGGTTTGTGGACTAATGTTGTTACTCATAGAGATAATAATAGTAACTGGAACGGAAATTATTTAGTGCAAAATCTTCCAGTATTCAAGGATCCTTCTCAAGCGGGTATGATGGATGGTATTTATGTTCACACAGATGATGACAATACTCCTTCTTGGTCATTAGGAGATGTCGTTCACAACAATCAATTGACCGACGCTCAAAAGAATGAATTGAATCAGTATGCAATGATGTTAGTCAATAATTATCGTAAGTCTATGGGATTGACTCCAATCTCTACAACTCAAGACTTTCTTAAGCTTGTACAACAACGTGGTCAAACACTGACCAATGTTGCAGAAACTCATCATGATCCGGACTATACTAATAAGCTGTTTGGTCACGGCACAGATGAAACTTTATCTTCTGTAGATCCTTCCATGTTTATGGGTAATCGTTATAATCAAGAGCCTACTATGCTTGAATTAATGGAAGGTGTTTCAGTATCAATCAATGATTTGTTGAATTATGACGATGATAGCAATCAAGGACACCGTAACATTCTTCTTGATGATGGTGAGGTGACGGAAGGGTTCTCTATTCAATACAATACAGTGCAGAATGCGTGGGTAATGAATTCAAATGGTTCATATTACACATACGCTGGCAATAACATTTTATACGTACCCGCACAAACCTCAACACCTTCAACCGATCAAGACAATAACAAAGAAATTGATCAAAAGATTCAGCAAGTCAAAGACCAACTGCAAGATTTAAAGAATCAGCAAGGTGACCAATATCAGAGTAAACAAGCGGAATTGAACGATGCTATTCAACAATTAGCTGACCAGTTTGCCAGTCAAGAAGCACAATCTGAAAAGGACAATAGCAGTAAGATTCAAGCTTTCAATACGCAACAAGAAAGTGCCTTGGCCTCATTTATTGCTGCATTAACTAAACAGGTTGAAGCGTTGAATCCTGGTCCTAAGCCGTCAACGCCTTCTAGTGGTGCCTCATCATCGGGGGCATCCAGTGCCACCAGCTCATCGTCTTCAAGTGCTGCTAGTTCATCTGCATCGAGTGCGGGCAGTTCAGCTTCATCAAGTGCTGCCAGTTCATCCGCATCAAGTGCCGGTAGTTCAGCAGCTTCAAGTGCTGCCAGTTCATCCGCATCGAGTGCCGGTAGTTCAGCAGCCTCAAGTGCTGCCAGTTCATCTGCATCGAGTGCGGGCAGTTCAGCTTCATCAAGTGCCGCCAGTTCGTCAGCCTCAAGTGCCGCCAGTTCGTCAGCCTCAAGCGCCAGCAGTTCAGCAGCCTCAAGTGCTGCCAGTTCGTCTGCATCAAGTGCCGGTAGTTCAGCAGCCTCAAGTGCCGCTAGTTCGTCAGCATCCAGCGCCGGCAGTTCAGCAGCCTCAAGTGCTGCCAGTTCCTCAGCATCCAGTGCGGCTAACCCGAAGACTTCCAGTGCTGCTGTTATTCCAGTTGTTGCCGCACAGCCTTCAAGTAGTCAGCCGATGAGTCGGGTTGCTCAGAAGAATGGCAAGCATGCCTATCCTGCAACTGGTGAAAGCCAAGCGGGCGCAATTTTGACTGAGGCCGGTGCTGTTGTGATTGCGGTTCTTGGCTTGGCCGGAGTTCGCAAGTATCGTCACGCAAAGTAATGAGCTGTTTACACTAGCGGCTGGACTATCACATGGGATGATGGCTCAGATGTTACTGCAGATGCTATTTGGTTGGATTAGAGAGCATTCTTCATTGAAATGTAAGTTGCTCTTTGATCATCACACGTGCTTTCGCTTTGGGAGCGAGAGCGGCTTGATATGTGCAACCCTTAGATTGAGTTGCCTGCTATTAATTTAGTATGGCCTGAGGTAAAGAAGTGGGTAAACACCATCGGATGGTTTAAAAGCGTTTTGAAGGCCTTAGTGGCGGTCATGATTGTGATGTCTCGAAAAGAGAACATACAAGTCTTCATGGTTGAGTTGATGTTGGGATTGCACTAACCATGAGGAGGCAGCACAAAGGCCTGTATCAACAGGGAGGTGGTTTAAACTGCCAAAAAAACCGTATGAAAACAATTTAGGAAAGCTAAAACAGTTGGCATAGCCGTCATAGGCTCAACAACATAACCTGAAAGTTTTTTTGACCACCTTGAGGAGCATTTGCTCCTCAAGGTGGTCATTTTGATTCTTAAAGCCAAATGGACGGCATTAAAAAACCGCCTCAACATGCCGTTGAGGCGGTCATTCACTTCATATCTATTCAATCAAAACTTAGCGTTCGTTTTTGGTTGCAGACTACTGAGGTTCGTATAGAACAGGTTTTCTTGAAGACGGGCTTGTTCTTCTTCGTGGGGATCGCGTGGTGCTGCGATCATGTGCTCAACGCGTTTAAAAGTATGCTTGATCAGTGACATTTAAAACATCTCCCCTATTAGTTGTTCCTGTTTACAACTACATTGTAAGAGTCGCCAAGCAAAACTTCAATTGGTATAGGGCTTTTGAAAACGAATTCATTGCAAAAATTTTACGAAAAGATGTCAGTTGTCACAAAATGAACAGCAGGCCATGCATTTTTCCCTTCCTTTAGAGAGGTATTCGTTGATGCAAGTTGCGATTTTTGAAGACGAAGTGGTTTTTTGTGGTAGGACAGAGAGACTAGTTTGTTTTGTCGGCCTTTGCTTGGATTTTTTCTAACTGTTGGTATTGGCTGGTCATCCAAGTGCGATAATTTTTGCCCTTTGGCAGGGTTTCGGAGACGTTGAGCACAGGAACATCGTGTTGCTTAGCTAATTTGACGAGACCGTCGACGATTTTCGAGCTGGCTTGGCTGTTGTTCACGAAAAAGGCGATTTTCTTTTCTTTAATATCGTCTTGAACACCGTTGATGTCTTTGGCACTATAATCGGTGCCTTCTTCGGTAGCTTGGGCGAAGTGGGTGTTGTTAACCTTGTAGCCTAGATAGTCCAGCGCGTAGCCGAAGACAGGTTCGGAGACGTCGACTTTTTGATCGTGAACGTTTTGCTTGAGTTTCTGAATCAAAGCATTGAGGTTATCGAGTGAGGCGATGTACTTCTTGGCGTTGGCTTTGAAGATGGCCTTTTTGGATGGGTCCTGTTTGGCAAACTTGTCTGCCAAGGCATTGGCAAGTTTAGGCATGGTGCGTGGGTTATACCAAATATGTTCGTTATCGCCTTCGTGTTTGCCCATGAGGTCATCGGCCACACGTAAGTATTGTTTGGACTTGCTTTCGGATTTCACGAGTTTGTCCATCCAGCCATCATAGCCGATACCACTGGCAACGATGAGGTTGGCGGTGGCCACTTGTTTACCGACTTTAGTGGTGGGCTCGTAGTCATGGGGATCAATGGCGGGATTGTCGATGATCGATTGGACACTCACCTGATCGCCGCCGACTGCTTTAGCTACTTCACCGTAAAAATCGACGGTAGCCACAACTTGAATCTTTTGGTTGCTGCCAGATTTGGCGCTGGTGCTGCAAGCGACAGCAAGGATTGCCAACAACATGACGCTGAAGGCGGTCAATAATCGTTTGAACATGGGCAAAAGCTCCTTTATTGGAAAGCGTAATGGTTACGGTTGTAAGCGTAGCGTATTCATGGCGTACACGCAAGCAAAATTTAAAGCAGCAAAAAACTGCAGCAGGCGATGGCTTCATTTCATCGTCATGCTGCAGTTTTTGAAACGCGCTTATTGATAATCTTTAATCAATAAAAGGATACCAGTAATTGATAAAAGACTTCCTATTGCAATGGCTAGCCAGCTTAAAACACGCTCACCTGTGTCAGGTAGATGATGGGTGTTGTTGTGGCTTGGCGTGATAACCTCCACGCTTGCGGAAGAATCGCTTTCTGAAGAGAATGAAGGGATCACATCACTGCTAGATATGGAAGATGAGCTTTCCTGATGGCTAGGGGTTGATGAAGCAGCCGGCTTTGAAGGCTCGCTAGATGAAGACGACGGTTTAGACGGCGGCGTTACTGAGCTAGAAGGTGACGACGGCTTAGACGGCGGTGTCACCGAGCTAGAAGGTGTTGATGGTTTAGACGGCGGTGTCACCGAGCTAGAAGGTACAGACGGTTTAGACGGCGGTGTCACCGAGCTAGAAGGTACAGACGGTTTGGAACTGGAAGCTGATGATGGCTTCGACGGTGGTGTCATTGAACTGGAAGATTCAGAAGATGGCGTCGACGGCGTTACCGGTGGCGGCGTCAGGTTCTCGTCATAGGCCTTGACCGTCACTTGCGGTTTATCAAGGGTAATGGTAAACGGCAAGTGCGTCGTATTCAGCTTGTATCCTTTAGGCGCCTTTGTTTCGACAAAATAGTATTGGCCGACTAAGAGTTGAGTAAAGGTTAACTTGCCCTTCGTATCAGTCGTGAGGTCGTCGTGTACCAAGGTTCCATCGGCACGGTAGAGTGAGAAAACAGCGCCGGCGAGAGCCTGCTGATGTGTTTTTTGGTCTTGTTTAATTAGCGTGACCTGTCCAACTTGACCGGTGCCACTACCGCCGTTACGCCAAGTGATTGTGCCGTTTGCTTGCGCTGGAGCACCGGTACCGCCTTGCTTGCCTGAAGCAACGACTGAATTCGTCCAAGAATCTGTGGTTTCGAAACTTGCAGAGGTGGGATTAGTCCACAAATCAATTTGAATGGCGGTTGTGATCGTTCCCAGCGATATTTTGACTTGGTTACCATTCACTTGATAGCTTGGGGTGATGGTACCGGTAGCATGGAACCAGTTGTCATCGTAAGTACCAGTGTGGACGACCAGCCCACGACTTGTATCAAAATGCTGCCCGGGACCAAGTGTATCAGTGAGCACCACATTGTCGACATGCTCCATATTTGGATTAATCGTAATCTCCCACTGGAAAATTTTGGGTCGACCAAGGTCATCAACATACTGCGCTTTTTCTTCTGGAGTTGCACCTGTTGGCGGATTGACAACCCACCCGGCTTTGTAGATATACCATCCTGGACGTTGATGACCACTATCATCATAGCGGCCACTTACCATGAATTGAAGCTCACCTTGGCGGCCGACTGTTGAATGGCTGAAGAAGTCCGTGAAGGTCAAAATACCGGTTGAACTACCTGCTTTGGAAAAGAAATGGCCAATCGTGGCGCCAGTTGTGGGATCAACCACTGCAAAGTCCACATTGGCTCGCGATACAACCGTTGCTGGCAGGGAAACTGTCGCGGTATCACCGGCTTTGACGACCACTTCGTCAGGAATTCGCCAGTGATAGGTTAATGTGTACACGCTATACATCGAAAGATTGGGTGCGTGGGTGAAATCTTTCCCAGTGGTGTCAGTAATCGTAGCATCTTGACTACCAAAACCGGTGACCGCGATATTCTGGCCAGCACCGACACTGATCGGCTTGCTTATGAGCGGTGGGATTAAGGCAACCAGAACTGACAACAACAAGGTGATAAGTAAAAAGACTGAAGCACGCTTTTGTGAGTGGCGGCGCTTTTGCATCTCGGCACTTCCTTAGTCATAATTTAACAAAATAATTATAACATAAGGATATTTATTCGGATTAACAAATATAATGAATATTCCCTTGTTTAGCAAGGCAATTTTTGTGAGATAATACTTACAAAAATAACGAAACAATGACGCTTGGCTTATTTGGTTAAAGGGATCAAATAACTGGTGAAATGTTTGACGTCTCGAACGGCTTATGTTTGAATTAATTTAATGATGCGGTTATTCGTCATCATGTTGGGGAGGGATCAAGTTGCGAAGGTGGCTTGTTATTGCAGTATCAGTGATGGCTATGATCGGTGTAACTGGTTGTCAGTCAAAAAGTTCAAAGTCGTCTAGCTCGACTGGGTCGACGATGATTAAGGTGAACCATTTTACCAAGCAGACTTTGCAGAAACAGTATACGACCATTTCTGACTTGGTGATGAAAACGATGACAGAGGTCTCACTGCAAAGTGATAACAAGACCCTCAGTCAGTCGGCTAAAGCCAGTCTCTCTAAACTTGATAAGATCCGGCTGGAATTGGATAATAACAAATCACAGGATTCAGGGGATGATGCCTTGGCAAAGACATTGGTTGATTATGCCAAGCAATCAAGTGACGTGTTGACAGCCGTTATTAACAATGATGGAAAAGGCTATCAGTCAAGCGCTCAAGCTTTCTTTAAGCAAGCCGTCAGTATTGGTCAACAGTCTTTCGGCGGTCAAGTTCCGGAATCCGTGCGCAACTATGCGAACAATCAGCAAGCGGTGACAACTAGCGGGAGCTCGAAGTAACAATCAAGTTACATAGGATCGTAAAAGGCAGTTGATGACTGCTTTTTTTGTTACACAGCGTCAGGCGACCTGAAACGTAAGACTTTTTCAAATTGACGGGGTTGTGATAGGTGATGGCGCGCTGATTTGTTAGGTTGGACGTGAGGAGGCGATCGTTTGGCACCCTATCAAGATGATTTGAATACTTTGCTGGCCAAGTTGCAGGCAATTGCACAGACCGGTAACTATTACGCAAAGGATGTTTTTGATCAGCAGCGTTATACAGAACTGGCTGACGTGACGACTAAGCTGGCAATAAAGCTTGGTGCCAGTGACCAGCAAGCAAAGCTGTTTGTCGATGCGGATTTTGGCTATGTGACGCCCAAAGTTGATGTTCGTGCGGTTACCTTTATTGAGGATCAACTATTGCTGGTTCAGGAACGAGCAGGCGGTACATGGTCCATCCCCGGTGGTTGGGCGGATTTGGGTTATAGTGCGGGTGAAATTGCTGTAAAAGAAACCCGTGAAGAGGCCGGCTTAACCGTGAAACCGCAACAATTACTGGCAGTTCGGGCACTACGTAAGCACGCCTATGCCAAGCAAAGTTCGCAAGATGTGTACAAAATGTTCATTGCTTGTCTACCGGAGAATCGTGCGTTAAAAAGCGGGATCGAAACTGCAAAGGTTCAACTTTTTACGCGAGAGCAAGCGCTTCAGGTGCCCTTATCGCTACAACGCAATTTGCCGGCCGACATTGAGATGGCATTTGACGCACATACGGCTAGTCACTGGATGACAAAGTTTGATTGAGTTTAAAAAGATAATACTTTAATAGCCAAGTAAAGGGCATGGCAACAGAAAAGAGTTTATTTCCCAGTGATGAACACGGAAATAAACTCTTTTTGATTTGGCCGATGACTGGTTACTTTAATAGAAGGAAGGCTTATCGCCTTGGGTGTTAGGTTGGTCAACGCCAAGTGAAGCACCAATGTGTTTGCTTGGATCGTTAATCAGCTTGACGACGAAGTCAGCGATGCTGCGCCGGGAGACTTCTGTGCCCTTAAATGGCTCGCCTTTTTCCGTTAATTCATAACTGACAATGTTTTTATTGGAAAGCCAAGCTGGCCGAATGATCGTATATTTTAAGTCAGAATTTTCAATGACTTTGGCGGCTGCGGCGTAGGTTTCAAGATAACCACCATCAAGCATTTGATGATTCCACTTGCCAAAAGCGCCCGGGACTTCATCGTAAATTCCCAACGTCGAAATCCAAATCAATCGACTCACACCTGCAGCATCCATCGCCTTCACGACGGATTTTGCCTGATCTTCAATTCCCTTGTTGCCAAGGTTGGCATAGACAACGTCAATGCCAGCAAGCGCCTTGGTCAACTTGGCGGTGTCGGTGACATCCCCGTCAATCACCGTCTCCCGTTGCGGATTGACGTCTTGCAGTCGCCCGGCATTGCGTAGAAACAAACTCAGGTGATGATCGGTTTCTTTCAGCAACTGATGCCGCGCCAACGTTGCAATTTGCCCGTGTGCGCCTAAGATCATGACATTTGCCATTTGAATCTTCCTTTCTTGTTCCCAATACAGTTTTATTGTAACACCGGTATTTGTGGGCGGAACGATCAAAAAAGCCCGCGAATTTCTTCGCGGGCTTCCTTCTGGTCAAGTGCTGTCCGGTGTTGTTGGCCCGGGCATATGGTTTATCTTGTCATCAAAGCAATTAACGAAACTTCGACAGAGGGTGAGCTTTGCCGAAACATTGGGGGAATGATAAACCCCTGTGACCAGAAGTGATGCTATTTTGCGCTGTTCGTTGCTTGATCCTGAATTTTTTCAAGTTGCTGGTATTGGCTGGTCATCCAAGTCCGATAGTTTTTGCCCTTAGGTAATGTCTCGGTCACTTTCAAAACCGGCACATTATTTTGTTCAGCTAATTTGACGAGTTGATTGACAGTCTTTGAGCTTGCTTGGATGTTATTGACAAAGAAGGCAATTTTCTTTTCCTTAATATCGGTTTCGATACCATGGATATCTTTTGCGCTGTAGTCTGTGCCGTCTTCGGTTGACTTCGAGAAGTGATCGTCATTGACTTTGTAGCCCAGATAATCGAGCGCGTAGCCAAAGACAGGTTCGGAGACATCAACGAGTTGGCCATTTACTTTCGACTTCAACTTGTTGATCAAAGTATTGAGATTGTCCAGGGAAGCGATGTATTTCTTTGCATTCGCCTTGAAGGTCGCTTTGTCAGCTGGATCTTTCTTGGCAAACTTATCAGCTAAGGTATTGGCCAGTTTTGGCATGGTTCGCGGATCGTACCAGATATGTTCGTTGTCGCCTTCCTTTTTATTCATCAAATCGTCAGCGACACGTAAGTAATTTTTGGATTTGTCCGCCGACTTCACGACCTTATCCATCCAGCCGTCGTAACCAATGCCACTGGCGACAACAAGATCGGCAGACGCAACTGATTTCCCAACTTTTGTAGTAGGCTCATAGTCATGGGGATCAACCGCCGGATTGTTGATAATCGACTGCACCGACACCTTGTTACCACCCACAGCTTTGGCAACCTCACCATAAAAATCAAGACTGGCAACAACTTGAATCTTGCTGCCATTCGAGCTGGATTGCTTTGCGGCACCGTTACTACCGCATGCGACTGCAAAAATTGCCAGCAATGCGACACTGATACCTGCAAGTAATCGCTTCATCATAAATTCCCGCTTCCTTCCAAAACGTAATAATTACGATTTAAACCATAAAGCAAAGTGAGCGGTCTGGCAAGGAAAATTTTCAAAAAAATTGAGAAAAGTGTCGTTCTTAAATTTTAATTGACAGATAAATCGCAGTCGTGATACGGTTACTGCCGTTGCTTAAATAGTAATGATTACGAATTAAAAAGAGGTGATCATTTTTGGAAAAGACAGATCTTGCCAGTGCACGGCGGCGTATGAAGAGTCCCAACATTAAGACCCGAAAACGGGCGTTAAAAGTTTTGCACGATGCTAAGCGTAAGCAACAGAAAAATCGGTAATGTATCAATAATTGGTGGTCATTTGAATACTTTGAGTGACTCGTTTGCGGGAGATTAAAGACCATCAGTGAAGGAAAGAGGCATTCTTTTGGCAAAAAAATCTAAAATTGCAAAAGCAAAACGACAAGAAAAACTTGTTCAACAATACGCGGCAAAACGCGCTGCATTAAAAGCGAAAGGTGACTATATTGGTCTAAGCAAACTCCCACGTGATTCAAGCCCAGTTCGGTTACATCATCGTGACGTTTTGGATGGGCGACCGCATGCTTATATGCGGAAGTTTGGCATGTCCCGGCTTAATTTCCGTGAACTCGCCCATAAAGGCCAAATTCCTGGGGTGCGGAAAGCCAGTTGGTGAAACCTGAAGCCACCGGCGATGAATTCGTTTTGTGTTTTTTATTTCCTCATGTTTGCTAACTCACAAGCAATTATTATGTCTTTTGCCTGAAGATGACGTTATACTTAAGATGTATGAAGTTAGCGCTTACATAACATGAGCAAAGTGGCTTTGCTTATGTTCGTCGGACAGAAAAGACGTTTGCAAGGAGGAAAAACACAATGGCTGAATTGCAGTCAACGCACTATCAGATGTATATCAATGGCAAGTTCATGGATTCGGCATCAGGCGATGTTGAAACCGTGATCGATCCTTCCACAGGCAAGAAATTGTGGACGGCACCGGCAGCGACAATTGAGGAAGCCCGCGCAGCCGTGGATGCTGCTTGGGCGGCTAAGAATGCTTGGCGGCGCGTGCCTGCTCCAACGCGTGGTGCGTACTTGCGCAAGCTTGCTGCTTTAGTGCGTGAGCATGAAGATGAACTGGTGAAGATTTTGATGTTGGAGCAAGGAAAAATTCATGCCTTAGCGAAAACCGAAATTGAGTTTTCGGCGGATTATTTTGACTATATGGCCAACGCCGCACGCGTTTATTCCGGCGATGTGATGCAATCTGACAATGAAAACGAAAATATTATCATTGCCCGTCAGCCAATCGGTGTTGCGGTTGGTATTATTGCTTGGAACTTCCCGTTCTTCCTGATTGCTCGGAAAATGGGGCCAGCTTTGGTAACCGGCAATACCATCGTGATCAAACCAAGTTCGGACACCCCAGGACTGGCGTTGGCATTTGCAAAACTGGTTGATGAAGTCGGTTTGCCGGCAGGGGTAGCCAACTTTGTGAGTGGTCGCGGGTCCATCATTGGGGATGATTTGGCGAAGAACCCCAAAGTCGGCATTATCAGCCTGACTGGGTCCACCGCGTCCGGTAAGAAGGTCATGGCAGCTGCGGCGAATCATGTGGCAAAGATGTCATTGGAACTTGGTGGGAAGGCACCGGCAATTGTTGCTAAGGATGCTGATATCGATTTAGCTGTGCAGGCCATTTTTGACTCGCGAATTGATAACAATGGGCAAATTTGTAACAACGCTGAACGGATTTATGTGCAAGAAGATGTTGCGGATGAGTTTATTAAGAAAATGACGGCAAAGATGGCGGCGGTGAAAGTCGGTAATCCGAACACTGATCCAGATGCCGAAATGGGTCCGTTGATCAATCAAGGTGCCCTTGATAAAGTGGACGGTTTGGTTCAGCGGGCGGTTGAAGCAGGCGGCCAGATTCAAACAGGTGGTCACCCAGCTGACATTGACGGTGGTTTCTTCTACGAACCAACTGTGATTACCAATGTCGCGCAGGATTCAGAGATTGTGCAAAATGAGATCTTCGGACCGGTGTTACCGATTTTGACATTCAAGAGCATTCCAGAAGCAATCGAAATGGCGAATGACACGGTATATGGCCTGACCAGCTCCGTTTATACGCGTGATCTGGAAACCGCTTCGTATGTTGCTAACGAGATTGAGTTTGGCGAGACCTACATTAACCGATTCAACTTTGAAGGCATCCAAGGCTTCCATGCTGGTTGGAAACAATCTGGTGTCGGAGGCGCCGATGGTATTCACGGTGTTGAAGAATTTACCAACACACATGTCATTTATTTACAGCGTCACCCAGAAAACTTAAAATAACTAGGCGATAACCAGAGGGCCATGAGCGAGCATTTATCTCGATCATGGTTCTCTTTTTTGATGATGTTCAGCGTTTATGAATGAATACGATTACATACTTTTATCTACGGCAGTTGTCGAGAAGCAAGCCATTTAAGCATTAGATTCGTGATAGTCACTGGTTCATGTTCTTTAGCTTTTTTAAGTTAGCCTTAAAAAACACTTGATAGCATTTGGAATTTTCTGTAAGCTTAAGATGAAAGCAAATTAGGTCACCCTAAAAATTGGAGGCTCTTATGTTAACAGTTAAGGACCTGACCGTTGCCTACGCTGACACACCGGTGTTTGCTGATGTTGCCGTTCATTTTAACGCAGGTAAGATCACCGGAATCATTGGGCCTAACGGAGCAGGTAAATCGACCTTGATCAAAGCTATTTTGGGATTGATCAAGGTACAATCAGGAACGGTCGACTTTTCCGGCCGGACACTCAAAGAGGTACAGCAGTCAATCGCTTATGTCGAGCAACGTAAAGATCTTGATCTGACGTTTCCGATCAATGTTCAAGATCTTGTGCTGACTGGGACATATGGCCGATTGGGCTTACTGAAAAGTCCTGGCAAAAAGGAACGACAGGCGGCGCTTGACGCCCTGACCCAAGTCGGTCTTGAGGATTTTAAGAAACGTCAGATCAGCCAGTTATCAGGTGGTCAATTGCAACGCGTTTTCGTTGCGCGGGCGATTGTGCAACATGCGGAAATTATCATCATGGACGAACCGTTTGTGGGGATCGACATGAAAAGTGAACAAGAGATCATGACGATTTTGAATCAGTGGCGCGATGCCGGTAAAACGCTGATTGTGGTCCATCATGATCTGAATAAAGTTTCAAAATATTTTGACGAACTTGTGGTCATGAACCACGGCATTGTTGCGGAAGGACCGGTCAAAGAAGTTTACACCGCCCAAAATATCGAACGGGCATTTTCAGCCGACCTGTCGTCCGTCTTGTTTACGGCAAAGGAGGGTGCGCGCGTATGACATCAATAATGGAATTCTTTACCGCTTTGGGAAAATATGATTTCCTGCAAAGCGCGTTGATCACCGCCATCATGGTTGGTATCATGTCAGGCTTGATCGGAAGTTTCATCATTTTACGCGGCATGTCGCTGATGGGGGATGCGATTTCCCATGCGGTCCTGCCCGGGGTAGCCGTTGCTTATATGCTCGGTATTAACGTCATGATCGGGGCATCGGTTTTCGGAATTATTGCGGCTTTGCTGATCGGGTTTGTGGCAGCCAACAGTAAAATCAAAACCGACACATCTATCGGGGTCGTGTTCAGTGCGTTCTATGCCTTGGGTTTCATTCTGATTTCAATGGCTGAAAGTGCGACCAACTTGCACCATATTCTGTTCGGTAACATTTTAGCCGTCAGCGACAGCGACATTGTCACCACCGCTGTCGTGTTGGGAATTGTGATCCTGTTCGTGGTTCTGTTCTATAAGGAACTGCTGATCACCTCGTTTGATAATACGTTTGCGAAAACGTATGGCTTGAATACCACCATGATTCACTATGCTTTGATGCTGGTGTTGACGCTTGTCACCGTTTCAGCCTTGCAGACAGTTGGGATCATTCTAGTTGTGGCGATGCTGATTACGCCAGCAGCAACTGCCTTCTTGTGGACGGATCGGTTAGAAACGATGCTGATCACGTCCGCTAGCGTAGGCGTTTTCTCGGCCATCACCGGACTTTACTTCAGTTTCACCTTTAACTGGGCATCCGGGCCGGCCATTGTGCTCGTAGCTGCGGTCCTGTTCGCCATTTCCTTCGTCTTCTCACCGAAGCAGGCGTTCTTCAGTTTCAGTAAAAAACAACGAGAAAAGAAAACCGCTGCTGCTACCCACACTGCCGAGGAGGCTGTTCGATGAAAAAGATTCTAATCAGTGTTGTTGCTGTTTTAACCATGGTTGCAGGGGTTTTCTGGTTTGTAAACAACCGCAGTACGACTCAGAAAGATTCAGCAAGTACTAACCAACAATTACGTGTCGTCACCACCAACTCGATTCTTGAAGACATGGTGCACAATGTCGGCGGTGATCGCATTGAACTCTATAGTATCGTCAAGCGCGGCACCGACCCGCACGAATATGAACCGCGACCGACCGACGTTGCTGCCACTAGTGAAGCCGATGTTGTCTTCCACAATGGCCTCAACCTTGAAACTGGCGGAAATGGTTGGTTCAAAAAGTTAGTTCAAACATCGCATAAAGCTTTTAACAAAGACGTTTTTGCTGCCAGTGACGGGGTTAATCCGATGTACCTGACGACCAATACGAAGGAACAAGACCCGCACGCTTGGCTTGATCTGGCCAACGGGATTCAATACGTGAAAACCATCACCAAGGTGTTGAAGCAAAAAGATGCCAAGAATGCCAATTATTACCAGATGAATGCAGATCAATACGTTGCTAAGCTGCAAAAACTGCATCAAACCGCCCAATCTCAGTTCCTTGATATTCCGGAACGCCAGCGGTTGCTCGTTACATCAGAAGGCGCCTTCAAGTATTTCTCTAAGGCTTATCACGTCACACCGGCCTATATCTGGGAAATTAACACCGAAGCCCAAGGTACGCCTGAGCAGATGCAGACGGTTTTAGCAAAAATTCGCGCCTCCGATGTTAAGCATTTGTTTGTCGAAAGTTCTGTTTCACCGAAGTCCATGAACAAAGTTGCTAAAGAAACCGGCTTATCGATTCACGCCAAAATCTTTACTGACTCTTTGGCAGCAAAAGGCACCAAAGGCGATACGTACTACAGCATGATGAAATGGAACCTAGATAAGATTCACGACGGTTTGGCGGAATAATCGCGACCAAGACGCTCGTTTGAACCATTAAAAAAAACGTTACCTTTGCCGAAAATGGTAAAGGTAACGTTTTTTTATGGCTGACTCGTAGCCTTCTCCGACTGCAAACCCATTGTTGCATTATTCGCCGTGTCGCTTGCCGCGAGCCACGTGGTCGGCATGGGCGAGCATAGCATCGATGACGGTGATGATATGCGGATCATCGAGGCGGTAGAAATTGGCTTTACCCACCCGTTTGGCGCTCACCAGCTGGTGCTTTCGCAACAAGGCAAGTTGGTGGGAAACAACCGACTGTTCCAAACCTAACAAGTCACCAATGGTACCGACATTCAGTTCCCGTTGTTCGAGCAGTTTTAACATCTGTAGGCGAATCGGATTGCTCAATAACTTAAAAATGCGTTCCGCCTCAGTCAATTTAGCTGTCGTGACCAGTTCTAAAGTGTCTGTGTCCATGTGACCGAAACCTCCATTAGTTAAGCGTCATCACCGTGTCCCAATCCCGTTTGCAACGCTTCCCAGCCCTCACTAGCCACAAAATAAACCAAGACTAAAGCAGCGACAGAATCCGCCCACCACCAGTTAAACAACCAAGTCAGCAGACTGCCAAGCAGAACAGTCGCGGCCATATAAGCACAGGTGATGTTGCACATGCCATCTTCAATCAGCGCGGGAGAGGTTAACTTTTCTCCCAAGTGCCGCTTTTTAATGGTCAAAACAGGCATCAGGAACACGGAAGCAATTGCGATTGCCATGCCGCTGTAACTTGTATCAGCTGCGGCATGTGTAACCAAATTATAGCCGGAAACGCCAATGACATAAAGACTGAGTAATAATAAAACACTGCCGACAATGAGACTGGAACGTTGCTCTGCTTGAGCAACCTCCGCAGATGGCGCACCATTGGCTTCTTTTTTAAGACGCCAAATGAGGGCACTGCCAGAAATAATTTCAAGAAAACTATCGAGGCCAAACGCAATTAAGAGAATGGAACCTGCTTGCATACCGGACCAAAAACCGACTATGAACTCAAATGCCATCCATGCCGTTGAAAAATATTCAACCCGTAAGGCTGACGTCATGGTTTGTTTCTGCGTCATTGACAGTTGCTGCATTAAACGACCCTCTTTCATGTGACTGTTCATCTAAGTACAGACACATGATATATTCAACATATGTATATGTCAACATATAACGCTGATCAATGACTCCATGAAAGGTCTTGCAGCAACTTCTTAACAAACTAGTGCTGGTGGGCGTGTTGTTGACTTGACTGGGGCCGATAAGCGGTAACTAACCCGGTCACAGCGTCCAAAGTCATAATCAGACCCATTAACCACATCGCTGCCATATTGTGCATGGTACCAATTAGAATCAGCAGCACCACATTTAACGCCAGCATGAGCCAGCCCATTGTTTTCGACATTTGTTGCATGAAAATCCTCCTCAAGTGTATGGATAAGACCTATACCATTTTTCGATACTACTTTAGATTAATTCTAAATTATGTTTATGGCAACCCTAAAAAGTGTTAAAATTCTAGTCAGAGCGTGATCAGCCGCGGTCAGAAACCGGAGCATAAGCGGGCACAAGTGCGATGGCCGCACTTTGGCCATTGCGCTTGTGGTCCTTATGTGCAGGTTTCTGCGGCTGAGAACGCGTTTGAAGGGGGAAATCACGATGAAAACCTATACGGACTATTTCTTTGATGAGCCAGCGTTTGATCTCCACGATGGCGGGTACGTGCCGCTTGAGGTCAGTGATGCGCCTGAGAAGCCCTTAAATGTGCCACCGTTGTTGAAACCGGATAAAGAGACAGCGACCGACGTTTATTACACGGTGACAGCAGAGGCTGGGGAAACACAACTGTTGCCAGGGGCGAAGACCAAGACGTGGGGCTATAATACCAGTCTGTTAGGTCAGACGATTGTGTATCGCCGTGGTCAGCATACGCATGTGACACTGAAAAACACCTTGCCTGAGTTGACCACTTTTCATTGGCATGGGGCTAATGTCAGTGGCCCTTATGTTGATGGCGGATGCCATGCGCCGGTTTATCCGGGTGAAAGTAAGCATATCGACTTCACATTGGAACAACCGGCGACGACTTTGTGGCTGCACGCGCATCCGTGCCCATCCACAGCCGAGCAGGTTTGGCATGGTTTGGCTGCCATGGTGATTGTCAAAGACGACCATGAAGCCAGCCTGCCATTGCCAAGGAACTATGGCGTTGACGATATTCCGGTCATTTTGCAAGACCGGCGTTTTCACGAGAACAACCAGTGGGACTACCGGGCTGATTATGATCCTGACGGTGTTGCTGGGCCAACCGCAATGATTAACGGTACAATCAATCCCTATTTTGATGTCACCACGCAAAAGGTCCGGTTGCGTTTTCTGGATGGTGCTAATCGCCGTGAATGGCGGTTGCATTTTTCCGATGACCTGCCATTTACGCAAATTGGCGGGGATGGCTCGCTGTTACCGAAACCGGTCAAATTTACCCATTTGATGCTGACTTGTGCTGAGCGTGCCGAAGTGATTGTTGATTTCGGTCAATACCATGAAGGCGACGAGGTCACCTTATATACGGATGATGTGCCATTGCTAAAGTTCCGCATTCATGCGTTCAAACCGGATCAGACGACCTTGCCTGATAAGTTGTTCGATGTGAAGGCACCAGTGGTTGATCCGGCTTTGCCAGTTCGCCACGTTGTGATGCAGGGGATGGACGAAGGTGTTGCGATTGACGGTAAAAAGTTCGCCATGCAGCGGATTGATGCCACGCAACCAATTGGCAAAGCCCAGTACTGGGATGTTACCAATAGCAATGATGCGCCTGGAATGGTTCATCCATTCCATGTGCATGGAACCCAATTCTTAGTCTTGTCGCGGAATGGGCATGCGCCGTATCCAAATGAACATGGTTTCAAAGATACCGTTGGCGTGAATCCTGGGGAAACAGTTCGGCTGCTGGTTCGCTTTGATCTGCCAGGGGTTTATATGTATCACTGCCATATCATTGAGCACGAAGATGGCGGCATGATGGCACAGATTGAAACATTCGATCCAGCCAAGCCAAAGCAAGAATATAAATTGATGGATATGGATACGTTAATGATGGCCTTGGCTAAAGAACGTGGCGTCAAACCATCTGAGATTTGGATGGGCGGTATGCAGTCTTATGAAAAAATGGGAATGAAAATGTAAACGTCCCACAATACTAATATAGAAAAAGATGATTTTAATATGCACTCTCCAACGATCAAACATCGCGGGGCTTTTGTCGCCACGTTACTGACAGGTACCTTTTCGATGTCAATTTCGCAGTCTTCTTTAAGCACCGCTTATCCTGCTTTTATGAAAGCTTTTGGTTTAGGAGCGGATACAGTTGCTTGGCTGACAACCGGCTTTATGTTGGTGATGACCTTGATGATTCCGGTTAGTCCATGGCTGTTGCATAATGTTCCTTTCCAACGGCTTTTCCAAGCGATTGAACTCATTTTTGCCATTGGGACAGGCTTATGTATCTGGGCACCGAGTTTTACCGTGCTCATGATTGGCCGGTTGCTTGAAGCGATTGCGGTCGGGATTATTTTTCCGAGTTTCCAGACCGTGTTGCTGACGATTACGCCGCATAGTGAGCGTGGTCGGGTGATGGGCACGGCGGGATTGGTCATGGGTTCAGCCTTGGCAGTCGGTCCGATTATTTCCGGTGTTTTGCTGACATGGTTCCCTTGGCAGGCTTTATTCTTGTTCTTCTTGGTCGTTTCGCTGCTTGTGCTGGCCGTTTCAACGGTGACCATTGCGTCTGTCATGCCATTGCAACCGACGCAACTGGACTGGGTCTCCTTCTTTTTATCCGCAAGTTTTCCAATTCTACTTTATGCCTTGGGTGCTTTGTCGAAAAAAGGCTTAACTGTTGGCGTGGTTAGTTTGTTGATTTTAGGCGTTCTGGCAGCTGGTATTTTCGTTGTTCGGCAATTGAATCGCCAACCACCAATGTTGCAAATGCGAGTTTTTGCCACTGGTATGTTTACTAAAGCGGTGTTTCTGACCGGAATTTCATACGTCGGTTTGATTGTCACCACCATTCTGATGCCGCTTTACTTTCAAACGCTACTTGGTTTGTCACCGTTGATTTCTGGCTTGTCCTTAGTGCCAGCTGCGGTGTTGCTGAGTATTTTGAATCCAATTAGCGGGCGCCTACTGGATCGCTTTGGACCGCGTGTCGTGGCCATGATTGGCATGTTGTTGATTACTGGCGGCTTTGGTCTGTTAGCAGTCTTTGCCCATCATTTACCACTGATTGGGGCAATTATGTTGGCGATGGCGACTGAAGCCGGCAATGCCTTTGTGATGATGCCTTCAGTGACGGCTGGCGCGAATGCCTTGCCGAATGAGCTTGTGGCAGACGGCACTGCGGTCACAACGACGGCTCGTCAGTTATTTGGGTCTGCCGGTGTCATGTTCGCCACAGTGTTGTTGGATGGCATGCAAACCACGCTGCGAAGTCATGCTGGCGGTTTTGCTGTTACCTTCGCTGTGTTTGCTGGCGTGGGCCTGATTGGCTTGTTGCTGGCGTTGACGTTACCAAAGGAAGTCGCGAAGAAAGCGGCATAGCTGCGAATTCGTGCTTTGCATCTACAAAAATGACCGTCTACCAAAAAGTAGACGGTCATTTTTATTGCAACTAAGCATGCTTGACTGGGTACTTAGCCGCAAATGATCAGGAGAGAAGCATCGCGACTAGGAAAGGAGGGTAACACGGTTGCTTTAGTCAACAAAGACCAGTTCGATAGTTTCATCTTCTGGTTTGATGTTGACAGATAAATGACGATTAAGGTCGGCCACCAGTTTGCGTGCGAAGGCCATCTTCTCGTCGAATTCGGTCATGTGCGAAGTAAACGGGACGCTTTGGTAATTAAAGTTTTCGCCGATATAGCCCGGATCAGTCACGTAGCGCAAGTTGTTTTCGTCGTGGCGACTGCCCGGTTTCAGGACGGTGTCCAAGTACTGATAGAGAATCGTCGGATCATAGTTCAGCGGTTTATCAAGGGTCGTGGTGAGCTTGTAGCCGCTAGCTTGACCAGCGAATTGTTCGTTGATTTGGACTTGGGTAAGGCTTTGATACAATTTCAAAACGATCACTCCTCTTCTTTTCACTTTTAGTATAGCAGTTATGATGATATTTAAAAGAGAAATATTAGGTAAGCCTGAAATAATTTTTAGTGATGTGACTAAGTAGGATTCGGGACTACTCAACTGATAATGCCTTTATTTAAAAGAAAAAAGGTATTCAAAAAGCCTGACAGCTTGAGTGATGGTCGATCTGGCTGTCAGGCCTTCTAAATACGCATAAGGTTTGTTAGGGAAACCTTACTTATAGTATTACCATGATCAATCCAAAATTGGAAGAAAAAATTTAGGGAGGCCAAACATTATCCTTGTGTTTTGGTTACTGACCGAAAGGCACCATGGCCGCGCATACGCTGACGGCGGATCCGAATGATTTTGTCAATTTCGGTCACAATGAGAATGATTGAGCCGGCAAGTATCGCCAGTCCCCATTCACGCCAAGACATCGGTGCGGTTTGAAAAATGTCTTGCATAAACGGCACATAGGTCAGGAAGCATTGCAATGCTAGCATGATTCCAATGATGGCAAAGGCCATGGGATTACTGAACAGGTTCTTTGAAAGTGCCAATGTATTGGTGCGAATGTTAAACAGATAGAAAATTTTACCTAAAACAATCATGTTAACCATCATGGTACTTGCCGTCGTGCGGTCGGTTAGATGATTGGCGATCAACCAGTCAAACGCCCACAAGCCGATGCCTGCAATTAACATGGCAACATAAGCAATTTGGAAAACATCGTGTTTATGCATCATCGCGGCGTTCTTCTTACGTGGTGGTCGATCCATGGTGCCGGCTTCCGCAGGTTCGAAAATGAAGGCAAATTGGATCGTAATAGCACTGACCATGTTGATCCACAGGAGTTGACTGGCACGCAATGGCATTTCTTGTTGCGTCAGAATCGTGAACACGATGACCAAACCTTCAGCAAACGAAGTCGGCAGCAGGAACAGAATACTTTTTTTGATATTCTGGTAAATCCGCCGCCCTTGCGCGATGGCAGTTTCCATGCGAGCAAAGCGATCATCAGTCAGCACCATATCCGCTGCATCCTTGGCAACATCAGTACCAGACTGGCCCATAGCAACGCCGACATCGGCTTTTTTAAGGGCTGGCGCATCATTGACACCATCACCGACCATTGCCGTGACATTGCCTGCTTCTTGCAGCACAGAGACGATGGTCAGCTTGTCTTTAGGGGTCGTTCGGGCAAAAACATCAGCATTAAGAATCAATTGTCGACGTTTTTCATCTGATAGGCCCGCCAATTGCGCACCGGTGACCGCTTCTGGGGAATCAGCCAGTCCGAGTTTTTTGGCAATCGCGATGGCAGTTTCTGGATGATCACCAGTAATCATTTTCACCTTCACGCCAGCGCGGCGCATTTGTTTGATGGCCGTGATGACAGACTCACGCGGCGGGTCGATAATCGCGGTGATGCCGAGAAAATCAAGGCCTTCGCTGAGCAGTTCAGGGGTAATTTCGGTTGTGGCGTTTGGCACTACCTTTTCGGCAACTGCAATGACCCGTTTGCCTTGGACACTGAACTGGCTGGTGAGTTTCAAGTAGCGGTCTTGATCAAAATCAGGATGGGCTGTGGCGACTAACGGTAGAATTTTATCAGGGGAACCTTTGACAAATAGTCTCGTTTGGCCATCGACACATTTTGCTAACTTCGCCATGTACCGGTTGTTGGAATCAAATGGCATCAGATCGCGCTCGGTGTTCGCCGGTTCCTGTTTGAAAGCCTTGTAGTAGGCAGTCAGAAACGAGCCATCTGTGGGTTCGCCATTAATGACATAACGACCGTCTTCTTGGTGCAATTCCGTGTCGTTGGCTTCAAATCCAGCAGTCAGTAATGCTGATAAATCGGCATGTTCAGCTGGATCGATCACTTTTCCAGCCATTGAAAAGTCACCAGTCGGCGCATAACCGGTACCGCTGACATCGTAGGTTGCTTGCGGTGTCACGATGGTGGTAATCGTCATCTCGTTTTTGGTGAGTGTACCAGTTTTGTCGGTACAGATGACATCCACTGAGCCAAGCGTTTCAGCAGCTGGCAAGGTTTTCACAATGACATGCTGCTTTTTGGCCATGTTGGACACGCCCATGGCCAATATGACCGAGGTGGTGGCTGGCAAGCCTTCTGGCATAGAGCCGACGACCATCGTGACAATGGCCAAGGCGAGAACGGGCAAACTGTATTTGCCAATGACGAGGCCGAAAATGAACAACAGTATGGCAGCGGCAATGATCGCATAGGAGATGCCTTTGCCGATGCCGTCAATTTCACGCATCATCGGCGAGCGGCCTTTGCGGACATCCGATACCGCTTGGGAAATCTTACCAAATTCGGTGTGATGGCCGGTGGCAACCACGATGCCGATGCCACTGCCACCAGCAACGGCAGTGGAGGCGAACGCAATATTGCTTTGGTCAGCTAATGGTGTGTCAGCTGGCAATGTTGCGGTAGTTTTGATGACGGAATTGGCTTCGCCAGTGAGGACAGCTTCCTGAATGGTGAGATTATCAATATCAACTAAGCGCAAATCAGCCGGGACATTATCGCCTGCTTCAAGGAAGACGACATCACCGACCACAAGATTGGCACTAGGGATATCAAGCCGTTCGCCGTCACGGTAAACTGTGGCTTCAGGAGCCAGCATTTTCTTGATTTTTTCCAAGGAATCGCTGGCGTTACTTTCCTGATAGTAGCCGATGGCGGCATTGATGATAATGACCAAAACGATAACTGAGGTATCGGTCACATCACCTATCACGGTTGTCAAAATCGCGGCAATGATCAGGATATAGATGATCAGATTGTTAAACTGACGCAGAAAAATTAGCCATTTTGGCGTTGGATGCGACTCGATTGAGTTCGGTCCATTTGCCTTTAGGCGTTTAGCGGCCTCTTCGTTGGAGAGTCCGTGGTTGAGGGACGGGACCTGCAACGATTGCTGCAGGTCCTTGATACTGTGTGCAGACGCAGGTGGTTGCGAGTCAGGAACTTCTTCCATGCATGATTCCTCATTTCATAATATAAATTTTTTGTTGCTAACTATATAATATGGTATGCCTAAACCGGTTGCAAACAATTTGTTAATGGCGGTTATGGGGACACTAGCATTTGCAGAAAAGTTGAAAAACCTGATGGGTCGATAAATTTTTCAAAAAGACGTTTGAACATCCTCACACTAGTGACTTTTTAACAATAACGGCAATTCTAAGCAATAACTTGTATGGTCATTTTCACAATTTTTCCTTTAAAAACACAAATTATTTTCATAAAACGGTTGACGATATATCAGTACAGGCATATCCTAAGAAAGGATTAAGTTAGGGAGACCTAAAAGGCCTTGTTCCCCAGGGACTTAACTTTTTTCAAACGAAAGGGGAGAGTTATTGTGAGTGATGATCACAAGAAGCGCCATCCAATTAAGCTCATTCAATACGCGAATGGGCCGTCATTGGAAGAAATTAACGGTACTGTTGAGGTGCCGCACGGGAAAGGGTTTTGGCGCACGCTTTTTGCTTATTCCGGGCCAGGGGCGTTGGTTGCCGTTGGTTACATGGATCCCGGGAATTGGTCAACGTCCATCACAGGTGGGCAAAACTTCCAGTACTTACTGATTTCCGTTATCCTGATGTCAAGTTTGATTGCGATGCTATTGCAATACATGGCAGCTAAACTTGGCATTGTTAGCCAAATGGACCTTGCACAGGCTATCCGCGCACGGACGTCGAAGAAGTTAGGGATTGTGCTGTGGATCCTGACTGAGTTGGCCATTATGGCGACTGACATCGCTGAAGTTATCGGTGCTGCCATTGCGCTTTATCTGTTGTTCCACATTCCACTAGTCATCGCCGTTCTGGTAACGGTGCTTGATGTGCTGGTGCTGCTGCTGTTGACCAAGATCGGGTTCCGAAAGATCGAAGCCATTGTTGTTGCTCTTATTCTTGTCATTTTACTGGTCTTCGTTTATCAGGTTGCTTTGTCCGATCCGAACATGGGTGCTTTGCTGAAGGGATTCATTCCAACCGGTGAAACATTCGCTAGTTCACCTTCGATTAACGGCATGAGTCCTATCCAAGGTGCACTTGGCATTATTGGTGCGACGGTTATGCCGCATAACCTTTATCTGCACAGTGCCATTTCGCAAACGCGGAAAATTGATCACAAGAACCCGGATGATGTGGCACAAGCTGTTAAATTCTCAGCATGGGATTCTAACATTCAGCTGTCATTCGCCTTTGTTGTTAACTGCTTGCTGTTGGTTATGGGGGTCGCAGTCTTCAAGAGTGGTGCCGTTAAAGATCCATCATTCTTCGGCTTGTTCCAAGCTTTGTCAGATTCTTCAACCTTAAGTAATGGTGTTTTAATTGCCGTTGCTAAATCTGGTATTCTGTCAATTCTGTTCGCGGTTGCGTTACTGGCATCAGGTCAAAACTCCACCATCACCGGTACCTTAACGGGTCAGGTCATCATGGAAGGCTTTGTCCATATGAAAATGCCTCTGTGGGCACGACGGTTGGTTACCCGGATTATTTCCGTCATTCCAGTTATCGTCTGTGTTATGTTGACGGTTAGAGACACGCCAATTCAGCAACATGAGGCGTTAAATACCTTGATGAACAATTCACAGGTCTTTCTAGCGTTTGCGTTACCATTCTCAATGTTGCCACTGTTGATGTTCACAAACAGTAAAGTCGAAATGGGCGATCGGTTCAAGAACACTGGTTGGGTCAAAGTGCTCGGTTGGATTTCCGTTCTCGGCTTAACTGGACTGAACCTTAAAGGCCTGCCAGATTCAATCGCCGGATTCTTCGGCGATCATCCAACGGCTACACAAACCAACATGGCCAACATCATTGCCATTGTTCTGATCGTAGCCATCCTCGCGTTACTCGCTTGGACGATCTGGGATCTGTATAAAGGCAATCAACGTTATGAAGCACATCTTGCAGCTGTAGCCGATGAAAAAGAGGCGAAGGCAGATGTTGACGAACAATGATTTGTTTGAATCTTTGGCCATGAGTTGCGATGGGATCGAGGAATCTGTGGGGTACGATCCTTGGCTATTCGCCATTCTTGGGTTAGATCATATGCAATCTAAGACGGCCACGCATTCAACCAAATAATCATTATCGTTGTCAGTTTTCCTAGTAAAGCCGCTTTGATCATCTGTTTGTTGATCAAAGCGGCTTTTTTAAGTATAAGCCGGTGCACGTTATGACAGAAAGCATAGGAGCTAAAGTTTCATAGTCTCATGAATAGGTAAACAATATAGAAAGCGAGTGATGGGATGGCACAGGGAGAAGAAACAAGCACGTCAACACAGTTATTAGAAACGCCAGCCATGTTGTCGCAACATGCAACGGATTTGCTGATCAGTCTTATGTATGCTGATCGTCTGGGTTCTCAGGCAAGCGGCAGCAAGAAGCGTCTGTCGTTTCGCGGCGGGCGGCAGTTTTTTGAAGATTTTGGCCAATTAGCAGGTATTGGCAGTCGAACAATCATGAAGCGCGCTAGATTGGAACTACAGGTTTCTGGCGCTTTATTGGCCGATCGCCATCGAACTCATAAGCATTATCAACTGGCAAATGATCCATGGACGCTTTTCAAGCAATATAACGGTCTAATGACATCGCCAATTCTAGCAACCCGCACATACACTGCTGATGAGTTTGAGCAGTTGCTGAAAATCAGCGGTGACTTCAGTGAAAACTTTCCTTTGGAGGCGGCTGGCACCGTTCTAATTAAGGCAGCGATATTTGGCAGTAACCAACCGTTGATTTATGCTGTCTCACAGGCTGCATATGATCGTTTACTGAAGGCGGAATTAACCCTAAAAATTGCCAATAGCAAGCATCGTGTCGATGATAGTCGCGCAGTCATCATTCAAACATGGTCAGTTGATCCGGCTACGGTGAGTCGTCGGCTGCATGGTGGTATATCGACACCACAGGCAGATCCGATCCATCTCTACTTGTCATTACTGACCACTGGTTCTATCAAAGCTCAAACCGAAGCGGCACAACTTGTCGAAACAATATTGCACTAAACGGCGATTAGCCGTGCTGGGTGGCTTTTTGTTTTACTTGAGTTGTTTAACCGTGGGCGAATTCGTGTAAAATAGGTCTATGCAAATAGGCATGTTGGTTGAATTTTTCTGATGGTGATGACGGAGGTAAACATGAGCAAATATCGAACAGAAACGGACACATTAGGACCAGTTGAAATTCCGGCAAACGCTTTGTGGGGACCGCAAACAGAGCGCAGCCGGCATAATTTTCAGGCTGGTCCATTGATGCCGATGCCAGTGATTAGGGCCTTGCTGCAACTCAAAAAAGCGGCAGCGCGAGCAAATGTGGCCGCTGATGTTTTACCGGCACCAAAAGGCCAATTAATCACGCGAGCAGTCGATGCCTTGTTGGCCTTGCCAGACGAAAAACTGCAAAAAGATTTTCCACTGCATGTCTATCAAACCGGGTCTGGCACACAAACAAATATGAATGTGAACGAAGTCATTAGCCACCAAGCTGCAAAACTCAACCCCGACTTGCCGATCTTACCGAATGATGATGTGAATCACAGTCAAAGCTCCAATGATACTTTTCCAACTGTGATGAATATTACGGCGGCTATTGCTGTGAATCAGTTGCTGCACGCTGTCAACCAACTGTGCAGTGTTTTATATTCAAAAGCCGTCACTTACGCTCGTGTTGTTAAAATCGGTCGAACTCATTTACAGGATGCAACGCCGCTAACGTTTGGCCAAGAAATCAGCGGATGGGTGGCCATGATGGAGCATGATCAGATTGCTTTAAAGCAGCTTCAGCCCAATCTTTTTTACTTAGCCATTGGCGGAACAGCAGTCGGAACGGGGCTTAACGCTGACCCTAATTTTGGCAAGATTGTGGCGGGCCGATTGAGCGATGTTTATCAATTACCACTTTCGGCGAAAACCAATAAGTTTGCTGCTTTAGCGGCTCACTCAGAAATTAGCGTTGTTCATGGTGCCATTAAAACGCTAGCGGCTGATCTGCTTAAAATCGCCAATGACATTCGCTTCCTTGCCAGTGGTCCACGTGCTGGATACGGCGAGTTGCGCATTCCGGCGAATGAGCCTGGTAGTTCCATCATGCCGGGCAAAGTGAATCCCACACAGGCCGAAGCGCTAACCATGGCCGCTGTTCGAGTCATGGGCAACGATACGACGATCACGGTGGCCGCGTCACAAGGCAATTTTGAATTGAACGTCTACAAGCCGGTTATCATCAGTACCTTTTTAGAGTCAGCTGATCTACTAACCAAAACAGTCACGAGTTTCACTGAAAAATTAGCTGCCGGCTTGACCATCCACGCACCGCATATGAGAGCACTCGTTGATCATTCGCTCATGCTGGTCACCGCCCTCGCACCCCACATCGGCTACGAAAAAAGTGCCGCCATCGCGCAATTGGCTGAGCAAGAAAACCTCGATCTAAAAGCAGCCGCCATCAAAAGCGGCGACGTCACAGCAGCGCAGTTTGATAAATGGGTCGACCCGTTAAGAATGACAAGAGCGTGAGCTGGCGCGGTTAGCTCGGCGTAGCGAAGTGGCAGTGACACAGATGGTCTGGGCTTTGGACCATCTGTGTCACTGTTCTTCGCATAGCCGAGCTGCGCTGGTGAACGCGTTTAAATCAGAGCGTGAGCAGGTGATGATCACACCTTGATTTAAAACTTATAAATCACTGGTAGCTCCAGGCACCATCGCGTAAGTTGAAGACGGCAAGAAAAAAGCCGAGCTTTTTACAGCTCGACTCGCACGATGATTTGAAATGCTAGATTAATCTTGAGGCACGTTGCTTGATGTCATAGACTGCGCAGTTGTTAACGGGACACCTTTTGCCCCACCGGAAATACTTTCGATAAAATCGAGGAAGGTCGGCGCAATGCCAAGTTCTTCAAGATCAGCAGGGGCGATCTGGTAACGGATCGCCTTTTCGTCATGGTCTAAGACCTTCTGAACCCAGTGCGGCTCGCGAATCATTTCGTGACCAATGGCGACCAAGTCAAAGGAATCTGCCGCTTTCTCAGCATCGGCTGGCGTTTTCAGACCACCAACCACAATCACTGGAAAAGCACCGGCGACGTGGTCACGAATTTGTTCATTCATGATGGCTGTGTCCTCAGGGTTGCGCAATGAGGTTCGCCAAACGTCACTTTGGGAGACATGCAGGTAATCAATCTTGGTTTGTTTCAAAGCGTCGATTAAGGCCAAGGTATCATCCAAGGTAATGCCAGGCTGTTCCAACTCTTCCGGCGAAATGCGGTAGCCTAACAAAAATGGCCGGTCAGCAATTGTGGCAATCACTTTTTCTGCTTCATGAACGACTGCCAACGGAAAACGCATCCGCTTATCGCGGTCACCGCCCCATTCATCGGTTCGGCGATTAGAGTTTGGCGAATAGAATTGCTGTATCAGATAGGTGTTGGCACCATGCAGTTCGATGCCATCAAAACCAGCAAGGATGGCGCGGCGCACAGCCTGACCAAAATCGTGAATAGTGGCCTCGATTTCTGCCGATGTCAATGCGCGCGGTGTTTCGTAACCCGCCCGTGGCGCAGCAACCGCACTGGCACTGACTGGCTGCTCACCGCGCAGAATCTTGCTATTGCTCATGCGGCCAGCGCTGAAGATTTGCAAAATAGCCTTGGTGCCGCCTGTTTTCATCGCAGCGGCGAGTTTGCTCAAACCGGGGATGAATCGATCATCAGCGACACTTAGCTCACCTTCGAATCCTTTGCCAAGCGCATTGACATTGGCGGTACCGGTAATAAACATGCCGACGCCACCGGCCCGTTGCTGGTAATACCTGATTTCGTCCCGCGTCACAGTGCCGTCTTCAAACGACAGGCGCGTTGTCATCGGCGGAATGACAATGCGATTTTTCAACGTGATGGTTTGGTGCTTGAAGGTGAACGGTTTTAAAAAATGATAACCCGACATGCAATCACACTCCTTTAGACGAAAATTAACGTTCTTGCGTGACTGGCCGTAAGAGCACTTCATTGATGGCAACATTGGCCGGTTGATCAATGGCATACAAAACTGCCTTGGCAACATCCGAGGCGCTGAGGCCATTGTTTTTTTCATCGGCTTCAACAGCTTCACGGCGCTTAGGATCGGTAATTGTGCTGAAAAGCTCAGTATTCACGGCACCGGGCGAGATCATGGTCGTTTTAATATGATTAGCCGCTTGTTCTTGTCGCAGGCCGTCCATGATCGCCTGAATAGCCCACTTGGTACCGGAGTAAACGGCGGTTCCAGGGTGAACAATGTGACCGGCAACTGAGTCTGTTGTGATAATTTGGCCACTGTGTTGGGCAATCATAGGCGGTAAAACCGCGGCGATCCCATACAAGACGCCTTTAATGTTGACGTCAATCATACGTTCCCATTCGTTGACTTTGAGTTCGGCCATTTCAGAAAGTGGCATCAGGCCAGCGTTGTTATACAAAACATCCACATGACCAAACTTATCCAACGCCAAATCAATCAGCGCTTTCACTTGCTGCTGGTCGGTCACATCGGTTTGTTGATACAGCACCTGACCGTCCGTAAAGCTGGCCGCCAATTCAGCCAACCGTTCTGTGCGCCGCGCACCGATGACTAGTTTTGCACCAGCCTCGGCCAACACTTGTACCGTTGCCGCGCCAATCCCGCTCGATGCACCTGTGATTACAACCACTTTATCTTTAACTGTCAAAATAACGGCCTCCTTTATGGGCTTATCCTGCTAAGAAAAAATAAGTAACAGACACAGCTTAACCTACCGCGCAGCTCAGCACCATGCAAGCTGTTTTATTGAAATTCTAATATTGGCTTGACCTCAAGTGGACTTTAGGGGCTACACTTAACTTGTCGTCAGTAACATAATTTGAAATGACGTATCGAAGGGAGTTTTGTGTTTATGAAACAAGTTCGATTAGGCGGATCCAATTGGCAGGCGTCAAGTGTGGCTTTGGGCATCATGCGGATGAATGTGCTGGCCCCCGACAAAGCGGCCAATGTGCTGGATAGTGCGTACAATGACGGCATCAACTTTATCGACTCGGCCGACATTTATGGCCAAGGCAAATCCGAAGAAGTTTTTGGTGAAGCCTTGAAGCAAGCCAGCGTTTCCCGCGATCAGGTATTCATTCAATCGAAAGTCGGGATCGTCGTTGATCCAAAACGCTCTCATGGCAGTTTGGTATTCGGCAAACGGTACGACTTTTCAAAAGATCACTTACTGTCAGCGGTTGATCACATTTTGAAACGGTTGCAGGTTGATTACCTTGATTCGGTCTTGCTGCATCGGCCAGATCCGTTAATGGAAGTCGATGACGTTGCGGCGGCCTTTGATGCATTGGAACAAAGTGGCAAGGTTCGGCATTTTGGCGTCTCCAACTTTAACCCTGAACAAATTGCGTTGCTTGAAAGCGGCATTCGGCAGCCTTTGCTGATTGACCAAGTTCAATTCTCCGTTGCCCATACTGGCATGGTCAATGCGGGGATGCACACCAACATGGCCGACGCTGCCTCGGTCGATCATGATGGCAGCCTATTACCATACTTGCAACGCAAACACATGACCTTACAAGCATGGTCACCATTCCAATACGGCATGTTTGAAGGCACCTTTATCGATAGCCCGAAGTTTAAGGCGTTGAATGATGAACTGCAGAAAGTCGCTGACCACTACCACACCAATAAAAATGCAATCGCAGTCGCTTGGCTATTACGCCATCCAGTTGGTGTGCAGGTGATTCTCGGCTCTATGAATCCTGAACATATCAAGGAAAGTGCGGAAGGCGCGGACATCACGTTGACCCGACAAGAATGGTATGACATTTACTTTGCGGCGGGGAATGATTTGCCGTAAGTTGATGATATGAAAAAATTGTCTCAAATTGCTGAGACGATTTTTTTTGCAAAAAATTGAAGTTTTTACCAAGCAAGGAGATTTAAACGTTAAGAATTTTTGACTTTTAAAGCGCAACTGAACAATAAAAGTGTAAAGACGACGTTAAACTGGAAATTTCCTACGTTTAAAAAATTTTGGCATTTTACACAAATAATTAATGTATGTTAAAGACAGTAAAGTCGACCTTACACAAAATAACTTGTTGCTTTTTGAAGAAAGAAGGAAAATTATATCTTATAATTATCGCCAGCTCGACGATTTTCAGTTGTCAGGGGTTTCAGGTGGGAAAAAGAAATTTGATTGTGCTGCTACATTTGTTACTGGCATCACGGCTGGTATTGGATCAGGAACGATTACTGGCCTAGCTGGTGGTCCTTTTGGGATAATCGGCGGCGCCGTAGTTGGTGGAAACTTAGGAGCGGTTGGGTCAGCTATTAAATGCTTAGGAGATGGGATGCAATGATAAGTAAAGAAGTGGGCATTACTTTAAAACAGCATGATTTGGTCTTAATCCAAGGAGGAGCCAAGCGACGCAATAAACCTAGTGGGTGTATTGTGTCCACGATCGGGGGAGCGGTAGCAGGGGCAGCTGGATTAAATCCATTTACAACTGTTGCAGGCGCTGCAATAGGATTATCCTTGTGTCTCAGCACTAATTACATTCACCCAGCCTAATATTGGACAAAGACGGTTAGCTCCTATCGCAACTGTTCAATATAACTAACACCTTGGTAGTGCTCACTTTTTCTTGTCTTAGTCAAAGATCGATTTCAAATTAGTCTATTTGTGCAAAAGGAAGAGGAAATACAAATGGATAAGATAATAAGTATCATCATAGTTATCTTGATTTTACTGGCGACGATCGCTTTTTATCTAGCACCATTTGTTGGAGGACTTTGGCAAGGGGCAGCAAGAAGCAAAGTCATTGCCAAGATACTTTTGTTAAATCGGGATTTGAAACTATCTAGTAAGGGGCTGAGTAGGTTAATCAATCCCCAGAACCCTTATATAGTTTTCACTACTCTAGATGGAAGACTTGACTTTACATTTATCTCTATGTCAAATTTAAAAAAGCTAAAATCTGAGTTAATGTCACTTGAGATTAAGTCTATGGATTAAGCTGATAAAGTCCGAGGAAGTAGCTGAAATTTCCTAACGCCAGAATTTTGTGACGATGAAGACTGTAACTGTATGTTTCTGTTTGTAACAAAACAGGCGTGGTTCTGTGTGCAGAAGCGATGTCATTGTTTTCAAGCCACCATTTCTTCAAGAAGTGGTGGCTTTTTGTAGACTTCATGCGTACCGATAAGCACACCTTAACATATTGGCAATTATCAACGCAGTGCGCAAATGTCTGGTAAACTTGAGCCAAGAAAGAGGGGTGGCGCAATGAATCTAGAAGAAAAATTTGCTTTCATGGCAACTGGTAAGCCATATGACGACATGGATCCTTTGTTACTGGCTGTGCGGGATGAAGCAACTGCCAAAACTGATGCACTTAACAATGAACACGATCCAGCCAAACGCAATGCCTTGTTTAGGAAATTGGTAGGCCAAACTGGCTTCAAACCGTTTGTGAACCCAAACTTTCACTGTGAATTTGGTCGGAATATCCGCGTAGGCGATCATTTTTATGCCAATTATGAGTGTACCATTTTGGACGGGGCGCCGGTGACCATTGGCAATCACGTTTTGTTTGGCCCGAAAGTCGGTTTGTACACCAGCAACCATCTTTTTGATCCGCTTGAACGACAACTTGGTGGCTGTATTGCTAAACCGATTGTAGTCGGGGATGGCTGTTGGCTCGCTGCCAATGTGACGGTACTACCAGGCGTCACGATTGGTGCGGGGACGATTATCGGAGCAGGTAGTGTTGTCACCCACGACATCCCAGCTCGCGTGATTGCGGCGGGTAATCCTTGCGAAGTGCTCCGCGAGATCACGGCTGCTGATAAAACAGGGTTTGCAGGGCATGACATGATCTAAACGCCAAATCGATACTTGAAATTAGCAATTGACAAGCGCATCCTAACAATATTCACAAAGACTAAGGTGCTCCGAGTGAGCATGAATTGCCAAGTTAATCATCGAAAGGAAGTGCAGGATGACAGATAAACGTGAAACTTTAATGTCGATGCTAAGCAAGGCATACGCTAACCCAACGATCAAAGCAGAGCCGGCATTACGGGCGCTTATCGAAACCAACGCCAAAAAGGTTGATGAAGGTGATGACGATAAGGCTTATGTGACGGCTGTCACTCAGTTGTCCCACGACATTTCTAAATACTATTTGATTCATCACGCCGTACCAGAAGAGCTGGTGGCCGTCTTCAATTACATCAAAAAAGATGTACCTGCTGCCGATATTGATGCAGCACATTATCGTGCACAAGCACTGGCAGCCGGCTTAATCGCCATTCCTATTGTTTGGGGACACTAGCCGAGGTGGGGCTGTGAATTTTAAACGGTGAGGCTAAAGTTGATGATCAATCAGTTATCATTTGCCAAAAAACGTCGCAGACTAAGATCTGCGGCTATTTTTTTGCCATGAAACTTGTTGACACCAGTTAAGAAAAACCGAGTAGCAGATCAATAAAGAGAAAATTTGGTTGATATTTGACAAAAAAGCGACGTTAATCGGGCAAAATCCTACGTTTAAAAAAAGTTTGCGTTGTCGTGTGAACTATCCAGTACAGTGTGTGAAAGCATCCGCGAGAAAAAGTCGAAGTTCATCTGGACGGGGGGATACAAGTTGGCGATGACGTTGAATAAAGCAATTCATTATCTTTTACTGATAGGCATCAGTGGTGTCTTTCTTTTTACGCTGGCTGCCGCCATGGGCTGGGTCAACCAAGGTGACTTTGCGCTGCCACTACTGCTTTTGGCGGCAGGACTCACGTTGTTGCGGGAAGCTGATGCCGGATATGAAAAAGCGAGGCATTGAATTGGGTCTGCTTAGAAGGCAGAAAAACGTGAAGCCGAATTTCTGTACACAAGGACAAACTGATTTTAAAATGTAATCGGTTACGATGGCTCATATCTAAAAGAGTTCAAATACAAAAGGGTCTCAAGATCCATCAGTCGGGTTACAAAGCCGTTGTTTTCCGGTGTTTACCTAAAAGCCATAGCATCGATACTTTTCAAACATTTCTATAGAAAAATTGTCACGACATCAAAAGGAATGGTGACATATTATGAACATGATTCAGCGAAATAAAGTCTATTTTATTATGACAGGGCTCAACGAAAGCTTTCAAAAAACTGCAACCGTCAGTGTCATGAATACCGATGCACAAGAGGTCATTGATGATGCGCTACACATTTTGAAAAAAGAAAATGTGCTTCAAAATAGAGCCATTGACTACGCATTAGCGCGCCTGTATTCTCGCTTTGTCCGGTTAATTGGGTTGCAGGGGATGAAATTATCCCCAGAAGCTGACCAGTGGTGGCAACAACTGAAAGATTTCATGGAGAATGATATTCATGAAGAGCTGAGTCAGGTTGGCGGACCGCACTTTATTACTTGATCGGTTTGTTGCCAATATTGGCACACGCAAATGCGAAGTCGGAAGTCGAGTGTTACGCTGTTTATCCTGTGACTTACCACTTTATTTAGACTGGTTGGGGAAGGAGCACGATGAGATGCATCGAATAAAGAATGATGATTTGCAACAAATGATTGAAGGGATTACCTGGCGTAAATTCCTGACAATGCTGATTTTAGGATTGATTGCGATAGATGCTTGGTCACACACTGACCAAATTATTGCGGGGTTTTTAAAGGGATGGCAGGGCATGTAGGTGTTTGTGACCGGTGAAGAATTGCGCCAATTGCAAGCTCCGCGACTTTTTCAACACTGCAGCGTCACTTCTTCTTGGCTTAGCGTAGCGTCGTTTGCCGAGTGAAGTGGCTTTTTTTGTCAATAAATGACCGCTAGCGAATTTTTGACGGATGATCGTCAACGTTAAATGGCGAAAACACGACGTTTAAAATTAGTTGACTAAAAGCCATTCATTAATCGGTATATTGTTCATAGCAATGTCGGAAAAAGCCGGCTTTGTCAACTTGGATGAAGGTGACGGAATGAAAAAGAAACGGCAACGGTTGTTCACGCCTGGATTACGTGTTTTATACATTTTTATCTTGGATGAATTTATAGAAGCATTTGTGTTCACCCCATTTTTAAGTTTTCTACAGCTGGATTTTTGGGCAGACATTGTGCTCTATAAAGTACTTAGTTTAGTTATCATTCTGGGGCTCAATCTGTTGCTGTTAAGACAAAAGATTATCTTTAGGACGTCATTTGGCTGGCCAAGCTGGCAGAAATTTGTGTTCTGGGATATTGTGGGCTGCCTTGTGGCTTGGCAAATCTTTACCAACCGAAACTTCTTAGATATTTTACAAGCAAGTGTCATTGGTACCATCGCCGCTGTTCCTGAAGAGTACCTATATCGCGGGGTTATTTTCGGTGGCTTGCTCCGCGCCTTTTACCTTGCTAACCGTGGTGGTACCAGGCGCAACTTTATCTATTGCATGTTACTAAGCAGTCTGGCGTTTTCGCTTGCACACTTGAGTAATCTGCCAAGCCAAGGTGCTGTTGCAACTGTGGGTCAGATGATTCAAGTCAGCGGGATGGGCATGCTGCTGGCTGCTCTCTACGTTCGTTATGGCACATTGCTGATGCCGATTTTTGTTCATTTCATGATCGACTTCTTGGTAACGCTGATTCACGGCCCTTATCCCAGCAAATTAAATGGGGTAAGTGACGAAGCGACGCTCATAATCGTTTCGGTGATCTGGGCTGGCATTTACTTGGCCATTTCCATGTGGACCCTATGGCACTGTCATGACAAAGAAGGGTTCATGGCAAGGTTGTCAAAATGAGGTTTATGTCGGAACAGCACGACTGAGGAACTTAGTTAACCGAAAAGGGGATTCGAATGGCAAAAGCATTCAAGATCTGCCTGATCATTGGAGGCATTCTCCTATTGGACCTATACAGTGATATCAGCAATCGGCTGGACTGATCATGGTGATTTTGTGCTACCATTATTACTTCTATGTACATTGGCGCCATGTCTGGACAGCCTGTGTGCATCTGATGAAAAGAAGAAGTGAATCAGATACAGATCATAACGTCTGAATGCATTTAATCTCCCAATCGGTGAATGAACTGTTTGCGTTATTGCCAAAAACGAACCTTGTTGAAGAATGATAGAGAGTGGGTCTGTTTATGAGTTTTAGAAAAATGAGCAGCTTTATTGTTGGTGGCGGCTTTTTATTTGCTATAGTTTGGCTGATTTTAAGTGATCTAGATTTGTTACCTCACATTTCATTTATTGATCGCTACTATTTGATCTTTCTCGTTATTTTTATTGTGGTGTGTGAGAAGAGTCAAAAAAACAAGCCTACAAATTAAGCGATGACGAGGCGACGCTTAGTTTGTAGGCTTATTTTGATTCATCACGATTCCAATTGTTGTGGTGCCAGTCTGCAAGCTTTGACAGACCAAATAACTTTTTTAATAAGTCAAAACCGTTAGCAACGATTGCGAGGTCAATCACGATATAGACAAAGATACTTGAATCATCGGGAACAAGAAAGAGCAACGCCATCAAGCAACAATTAATGATCCACATTGACAGTGGTTGTTTCAACTGCTTGTAAGTATTCATGAAAGTCATCTCCATTGGGTTACGTTCAGCATCTTTAAAATTTCATTATCATCAAATCATTTCATACTCATAATAACTAGTGTTCAAGAAAAATGGGTCATCAAAAAATAAACGTCGTAAAATCCCCTTTTTTCGTCGTATTTTCAATTTTTTGACGATAGAACGGACAAAAAAATTGAAAATATCAACGTTAAAATTTAAGTCGCCACAAAAGCAATTGCTAGCCGTATATTGTGTGTAGGGTAGCTAGCACCCCCGACCGTTTTACCTAAGAACCAAATGTTTAGCAATGAATCACTCAAAGAAAATGGAGGGATAACAATGCAACAATTCATGACTTTAGATAACAGCAGTTTGGAAAAGATTGCTGGTGGCGAAAACGGTGGTTTATGGTCAATCCTTGGTCTCGGTCTTGGATTCTCCGCACGGCGCGCTAATAGTCTGTTTGGGCCTTCTCCAGAAATGGCCTTAGATCTTATCAGCCTATTCAAATAATACTGCCCTAGCTAAACAGCAAAAGGAGGATGTGCACAATGACTAACTTAAAAGATAAAGAGCTTAGCCAGATCACTGGTGGCTTTGCGTTTGTGATCCCAGTGGCCGCCATTCTAGGATTCCTAGCATCAGATGCGTGGAGTCACGCAGATGAAATTGCTAGTGGTGCCAAAACTGGCTGGGAAATCGCTAACAAGCACAAAATTTATTGATTTGCCAATCGATTCGTAGAACTGCCCAGCAATCTCGTTTCATTCGAAAGCTGATCGCAAGAACTGATCCTTAAGAATAGTTGCTTGATATACTCAAGGATGACGACATCGACCAACTTAGATGAGATTTTTTCAACTTTGTATACTATTTTGGCTTATCAATATGATGCCCTAGCTTGCACACGGCGATAGCGTACGAATAAGTTGGGTGACAGTAAGCATTGTACCTATGCTCACTGCTGCCTATCGATACCCTATATCTCTTAAAAGTTGTAACAAGATTGACGGCATCTGCGCCATTGCTTTAGTTACTTCAATAATTCTAACTTCGATTAGCAGCGGCCAGAGATAGCTCGGCGTCTCGAATAGATGCTTCAATTTAAGTTTATTATTTGTTACACGTTTGGTTGATCGACAAACGTGAAAGACAATTTTGGATCTTTTATTGAAGTGCCTGCTCATAAGGTGTTTGTCAAAGCTCAGTTCTAGGTTACCAATTAGTTCCATTTTCAAAATCCAGACAACCTTCACCTGTTCTTGATTTATCAAGAAAGGCGGAGGTTTTTTTGAATTAGTCATTTTTGTGATAACGGGGAAATGATAGCTGGTGGTGTCGTCACATAGACAACCCCTTCGATCCTTGCGTAAGCTTATTTTGTATTTGTGAAATAAGGTTGTCAATGTCTGTCAAAAACATTAAGTCAAATGCGCGTTCTCAAGTTTTTTAAGATTAACGAAAAATTTGAAATTACCAACGTTAAAAATTTGAGAACCACAGAACCATTTGTCGAGTGTATATTGTGTGTAGGGTAGCTAATCCGGCACCGAAAATTAGTGAATTTGTCACTTGCCGTGGTTTTTCAAAGCATTGAATCAGTAGGTGCTGGTTTTGCTATCGGCTTGGAAATTGGCTAGCTAGACGCTTAAATAGTTAATCAGGAGGTCAACATGATCATAACTGGCGAAAAAAAGGCAAGATTCATTGCCTGGCTTGGTATTGCTTTTTTACCGGTATACATGCTTGCTTTTGTATTAAAGATAATTCCTAAAGTTGACTTTATCGTACCGTTGTTAATATTAACAACTTCTTCTATGGCGTTTGCTTCATCAGAACCAGTCAAGAGACAGGGCAAATCTAAGAAATAGATCTGTGAATCTGTCGCTTCTTAAAAATTGATTTAGGGGCATCATCAAATAAATAGGGGCTGCAATCAAAGACTGAAAGAGTGTTTGATTGCAACCCTTATTTTTCTATGAATTTGCCAGTTTGATGAGATATGTTTATATCTCCAAATTAAACAGCATTGATGAGCAAGTACGACTTTAACAGATTCAGAGAAATGGTTTATGGTATTCAACAGCCAACTGAAGGCGGCCATCCAATGTTGCCACCTTTGCCACGGATGTTACCACCTAATGCCCGCGAAGTTATCACACCAATGCCCACCGGCGAATTTCGTTGGTTGGCATTGGTGTCTCTATGCGCGTTCTACGTTTTCTTCCAAGAACCTATTAATCATCTGTACACCAAGGTTCACTTGGTCATCTTCACTGATTTGTTCGTTACTAAAATATTTGGCATCTACCAGTGCACTCTCAAGCTCAAGATACTGTGCCTCAATCATTTTCATGACCATATAATATCCGACAATACGTTGTTCAACCTCTTTTGAAATCATGCTTGGCCTATCGTTCACGCATAGACTTCTTACCATCAATTTCAATGTGACAGGCAGTATGGACTATCCTATCCAAGATGGTATTTGCAATCTGTGATTGTCACATTTTTTCATGCCAAGACATTGGACCAAACTGTGAGCAAAAAATCATGGTTCGTTGTTCAGCTCAGCGATCCATCAGCTTGAGTATGAATTGTCGCATACTCCTGCGAGACGCCAGTCAGTGGCCATGCATTGATGAATCAAGGGGTTATATTCCCGTATCTCACTAGAATCTTCTTGAAGTCACCGTTCACTTCGTTCTTGGCCACGAGTAAATCATCCAGTAGCTCCGGTAAGCGCACGGAGCGTACTTTATAGAATTGTCGACATACTGTTATGCCTAATGCCGTTGCTAGCCAAGTCTTCCCCACCCATAATCAAAATGTTGTGGAGCGCCTTGATGTAAGGACCAGTCGCCAGCTTGATCTAACTGGCGTTCTGGTTGGTAGTCAACGCTACTGATTGACGGGCTCGGAAACCGATATCTTTGATGAGACGGCCCAACTTGTTGTTTTATCAGGTGTTATAGGCGGCATCAATAACTCTAATCGATCTTTAAAATTCATTCGGCGGATATTTTCGTTATATTTCTGAGATTCCAGCACCTCAATAATCGATGAGAGTCTCATTTCATTAAAAGTAGGTCAAAGGACCTTTGATTTCTGAATGGTAACATTGTTGGAACTTAGTGGTAACTTCGATGGGAGAGGAGGAACCTTGGATGATCACCTTCAGAAGCGTGTATTTATGGCGTAAGCACATTAACGATCCAGAGCAAGAAAACTCGTTTTGACGAGAAAATAGAACAGCAAAGTTGCCATCAGAAAAGTAAATGCACCAAAATCACGTTTTTTCGTCGTTTTTTGGCTTTTTTGACATTAGAGACATCGAAAACTCAAAAATTATCAACGTTAATTTTTTAAGTATCACTAAAGTTGAACTTGGTTGTATATTGAGTACAGGGTTAGCTAGCACCCACTTAAAAACGCATTTTTAGGCGTTAGTTGGTTGTCACTCAGCATGAGGATGAATAAGTTATGATTAATGATAAAAAGATATACTTAACCGATGAAGAAATGGCCAACGTTTCGGGCGGATCAAGTGAATACGATCAGTACTATAAAAATTCGTACAAGCATGGTCAAGAGCTACGAAAAGTTGTAGATGCTATCGGTTCAATTGTTAATCTTATCCCTTTTTTCGGGAAACGAGCCTGATATAGACTTTAGAAACAATTGAAAGTCTATACGAGTATATTAGATGAACTAACGAGATTACCTGTGTTAGTTCTCAACAGTTACTGATTTGTTAAGATAATCAGATAATAGATAACGTAATGTTCACGCACCCGTCCCCTCTCAGTTTGTTGTAATTGCACTTTTGATCATCTCAACTGAGACAGATTTGCATAAACCAGCAATATCGCAGATACAAGTAATAAGAGGAGTTTACGTGCGAATACAACATATCTTACTAGACTTGATGTAAGAACTTTTACGAGAAAATCTATATGGAGGATTCACAATGAGTAAAGAGTATGAAGTTTTAGAAACATCTGACCTAAATAGCATTAACGGTGGACGATATATTGTTGATCACATGTATCAAACAGGTATGGGAATGGTTCCAATTTACAACACTGATGTAGCAACAGCCCGAGGACTTGTAGACGGTTTCATTGGTATTTTTAGGGGCCTTGGTCATTAAAACGCAGGATTTGTTTCGTTGATTGGTGCCTTTTTACGTTGCGTATCTAGAGCAATGGAGGATCATTAACTCAATTCAACTGAAATGATTATCATCTTGGCTTCCTGATTGATCGAGTTAATATTTGATTGGACGGTATTGCTTAAAACACAAGGCAGATAAAAGGAGTGTTTCATTTGGCAAACCTAAAAGAGTATCTGTACAACTGGTTGGATATGTGGTCATTTAAGGACGCTAAGTACCCAGTTGACAGGGAAAAGTTCACAGCAGTCTTAGTTTCAGAAACCGTTTTATATGTAGTTTGTGTTCTTCTCTCTAACGTTTTAGTTCTTTCATTTTCTAGACATGGACCTGTGACACAGTTCTTGTTGCTCTTCCTGTCACTTAGCGTCACGCTGTCTTTTATCGTTTTTTCAGTATTTTGTATGAGGAGATATAAGAGCGTTGGTGCTCCCAGCTTTTTGGCGATTCCTATGTTTATTGCCCCTCTTTATATCATTAAGTATTTAGGTGTTTTAGGGATCATCTTAGGATTTTTGCTGTTAGCATATCACCTGTATATTACGCTATGCCGAAAAGAAACAGTTAATTCTCTTTAATAGAAGGGAGCGCGACTAAAACAGGTCTAGAGAGGAAAAATAAACTAGAGGCATTACTCTGTTCAACGGTCAAATGATACGGTTAGGTGGAACTCTGATACTTCCGACAAGTTGTGGGAATATCAGAGTTTTTTTGAGGTTGCTGACAAGGTTATGGCTTTCTTGCAGCTTGTGATAAAAAGGCCGACTAAATCTGATTTTGAGTCAGACTTTGTCAGTCTTTTGTCGTTTCAATAACCCTTTCACCACCCATTAGCTTGATGATGGCATCGATGTGAAAGAATAGATACGGATGTTTCGGTTAAGCATCATTTGACAGATCATTGGCCGGTGATTGTGGTTTATTCGAGGCCATCATGATTTGACGCAGAGCTGACACTCTACGAATACTGACCTCCAGTTTGTCCTGATTGTCCATGTAAACAAAACGGCCATGCGTGTCCAATTTAGAAATATGCGTTGGGTTGA